>UMHJ01064120.1_pt1 | contig 31931 bp, 32 predicted proteins | sample 1965511 | NCBI WGS metagenome assembly UMHJ01 (sample SAMEA4836096, study PRJEB28245) | human gut metagenome | biome: gut microbiome; material: fecal sample | place: Denmark | collected 2008
GTGTAGCAGGTCTTCTTCTCCTGCCTGAGCAAGGTAAAAGGCATTCTTCCCTCCGTCGGGGGCAGCTTCAAGAGGAATAAAAGAAAGAGCTCTGTTTATTTGTTTGAAACCTTTCATAATCTTATCCCGACCTTCTCTTCCAGAGCAAGGTCAAGGGCGTACTTCCCCGTCTGGGAAGGCAAGTGTTAGCGATACATCTAATCTCACTCATTTCTTCCTTATTCCCCTCATTTCCATGCCATTCTTCCCAATTTCTCATATATTTCTTTTTATTATAGATGATTTGCTCTGATTATTTGACAGTATTGCGTCCTAGCTGTTACAGTTATAAATAGAGTATTTTCTATTACTTAGGGAAGGATGTGGTGTGGTTGAATCAACCCTTGCTTTTATTGGGGGCTGTGATTTTGATTTGTATTTTGCTGAATCGGTTTTTGGAGAAGATTCCTGTTCCTTCTTTGCTCATTTTTATCGGTCTGGGCATGTTCTTCGGGGAGAACGGGCCGTTTCGGATTCAGTTCGATCATTATGCGCTGGTGAACCTGGTATGCTCAGTGTGCCTGATTTTCATTATGTTTTATGGCGGCTTCGGGACGAATATGCGGGCAGCGCGGCCGGTTCTGCGCGAGGCAGCTCTAATGTCTTCGCTGGGAGTTGCGGGGACGGCGGGAGCTGTGGCTGTATTCGCTCATTTCGCGCTGTCGCTTTCGTGGCTGGAGAGTTTTCTGATCGGGGCCGTGATTTCTTCGACGGATGCGGCTTCAGTTTTCAACATTCTCCGTTCGCAGAAGCTGGCTTTGAAGTATCATACGGACTCGCTCCTTGAGGTGGAGTCGGGTTCGAATGACCCGATGAGTTATATGCTGACGATGGCGGCGATTGCGCTTTTGAGCGGGGCAGCGTTTTCTTTCCCTCTGCTCCTGGCCAAGCAGCTTCTGATCGGAGCTTTTTTCGGGCTCGCAATCGGCTGGCTTGCGCTGAAGCTTCTGCATTCGCGGCTGCTTCCTTCACAGCAGAGTCACACGGTTTTCCTGTTTTCGATCATGGTGCTGGCGTATGCGATTCCGGCAGAGTTTGATGGAAATGGATATCTGAGTGTCTACCTCTGCGGGATTTATATCGGAAATTCGAAGCTTCCGCAGAAGAAGTACCTGGTCCATTTCTTCGATGTCCTGACGAATGTGGCGCAGGTGATGATTTTCTTCCTTCTGGGACTTCTGGTGACGCCGGTGGATCTGCCGTCTGTGATTGTGCCGGCTCTGGTGCTGACAACGTTCCTGACGCTTGTGGCAAGACCTCTGGTAAGCGCGGCGATCCTGGCGCCTTTCGGGGCCAAGCGGGAGCAGATTGCCCTGGTTTCCTGGGCGGGCCTCCGCGGGGCGGCCTCGATTGTATTTGCCATAGGCGCTGTGCTGGCCGAGGTGGACATTACGTACAATCTTTATAACCTTGTGTTCTGCATGGTACTTCTCTCGATTTCCATTCAGGGAACACTTCTTCCGTTCGCGGCCAAGAAGCTTTCGATGATCGATCCTACGGCGGATATCCGCACGACGTTTAATGATTACCAGGATGACAGCGATATCAGCTTCGTCCGGCTGCGCCTAAAGGAAGGGAGCAGCTGGTGCGGCAAGTCGCTGGCAGAGCTTCAGCTTCCGAGGGATCTTCTCGTGGCGATGATTATGAGAAATGGCGAAGTCCTTGTGCCTGACGGGAGTACGGTTCTGAAGGAAAATGACCTTCTGGTCTTTGCGGCTCACAGTTTCGAGGATGAAGAGCATCACGCTCTGGAAGAAGTCGTCGTCGACCGCGCAAGCGAAGCGGCCAATCGTCCGCTTGCCGCCATCCCCTCCTCCAGCGCCCGCCGCGTCCTCCTGATCAAGAGAGGCATAGACACCATCATTCCTTCCGGCAGCACCGTGATCAAACACGGCGATATACTCGTCTTAGCGCCGGAACTCGAGAGGGAATGAGGAAGGCGGGTTCTTGCACTAAAAAAGCAGTCCTTTTGCGGGGCTGCTTTTTCATTTCCTTTTTATATTTCCACGATGTTGACTTAGGTTCCGAGATCTTTGAGGATGCGAATGAGGTCTTCTGTGTCCAGCCAGATGGTGGCTGTGTTATCATTGGGATGAACACCTATCTTATGGCTCAAAAATGTCTTATCGAGGTAGAAGTGAACCACGTTTTCTTCGTCATTCAGAAGGCCGAGCGGAGTGACAGAGCCCGGGGTGAGCTTGAGGTACTTCAAGAGATCATCGGGACTGGCAAAGGAGAGGGCCCTCAGGCCCTCTCCTTGCGGAATTCTTTGAGGTTCACCTGCTTTTCACCCTTGACGGTGATGAGGTAGTAATTCCTTTTCTTGTCATCCCTGACGAAAAGGTTCTTGGCGTCCCATTCCGGATAAGGAAGCTTGACCTCTGCCAGTTCTTCCATGTTGAATACAGCCTTATGCTCGGTGGTCTCAAAAGTGATTCCGTGGTCTTTGAGGTACTGGCAGGTTTCTTCCTTGTTCATAGATTTCTCCTTCCAAATGGTCCAATTCAGCCTTCATAAGAGGCAAGTTCGATAAGATTGCCGTCGGGGTCTCTCAGGTAGATGCTTTTCATTTCACCCCGCGCCCCATGGCGTGTGACAGGGCCTTCTTCGATGGCGCCGCCTTTTTCCTTGATTTCCTTTTCGGCATCTTCGATGCTGCCTTCAATGGCAAGACAGAGATCGAGACTGCCGTATTCGGGATTCCCGGCAGCAGGAAGAAATTCGGCTTTTCTTGTATGGATGTTGAATTTCTGATTCCCGAAGAAGAGTGCGTATCTACCGTTCTTCTCCTCGGCCCTCATGCCAAGGATATCGACATAGAAATGAAGGCATGCCTCAAGATTTTCCGTAGTGATCACGATGTGGTCGATGGTCTTGTATTTCATGGCTGCCTCCTATCCATGAACGACGAGGGTCAGCATTGTAAGGTCGTCTTCTCCAGTATTAATGATGGTATGGGAGGATCCTTTAGAGCAGATGTGGCAGCAGCCGGCGGTGAGGATTTCTTCTTTCCCGTCGCAGATAGCCTTGCCGGTGCCGGAAAGGATGTAATTGATGTCGTCTCCGGATTCCTGCTTGTGGAGTCCGATCGATGCGCCCGGATGGAGTTTCGTCGGGATGATGCGGTATTTGCTGTCATTGAACATCCGGACAGCCATTGTTCCTTCCCCGCCATTCATTCCGGAGAAGACAGCTTCTTTTATTTCATTGAAATTGATCAGCATGGCTGGCTCCTTTTTATTTTACTCCCTCGTCAGCAGGGAAACGGTTTCGATGTGGTTCCAAGAGCTCATCTGGATGTTTTGAATATATTTTCAGTGTGTTTTTGACACCTATTCGTCCTTGGAAACAAGTCCACGGCATATTGTGCTTTTGTCCGTTCTTGGGAATATGTCCAATTTTATCCTTGAGATGGTGACTTGGATGTTTTTGCGAGAACGGAGTGTATCTAACAAGACGTAATCTTTGATACAATGCCCTTATGTGTTTTTAGCCCGGAAACCGCGCTATTTCTGGGCTTTTCTGCGTTTCGAGGCGTAGAGCGGGAGCTCACTTCCGGCTCTGTATTCGTATGCTGCTGCGGTTGCTGTAGCCAAAAGCGACACCCCCAATCTGCAATCGTTAAAAAGTATGGCTATCGTTGAAAGGTTCTTGTACACTCTGTCTATACCAGTAGTAAAGCCTTACATTTTCGAATAACCTTCTGTTTATTACTTAGCAAGAATAATAGAAATAATCTTTTGTATTTCATTTCCAGATAAAACTGCATAATCTTGCATATTGTCCATAATTGTTTTTACATTCGTATATTCTCCTGCTGTGGCAGAGATTCTTTTCCCTTTCACTTCTTTAAAAACAACATTCCCTTTTTCATCTATTTTCGGGAATGTAGCCGTCACATTTTTTTCTTCTAAAATGGTATTATGGATTTCATTCTCTGAAATTCCATGAGCTACTGCCGTTCTATATTTATTGGCATCTTGGAATATCTTATCTTTCCGCAAGGCATCCAATTCATCATATAAATTTTTCTGATTGTCTTTCAACCACTTCAAGACATTACTTTTTAGCCGGTAATCAGATCCATACTCTAATCCATAGTAATAATTCAAAAGCTCAACAATTGAATCCCACACAGCGGACATCTTTAAATAATACGTGTCGGAAAAATACGTGAACTAATATTTTCTCATCCAATGTTCTTTTTTAAAATAGGGAAAATATTGTATTGATTCTCCGTTTTCTCCTGGAGAACTATACCACGGATCATCCGGTATCCCTCTATCGTAGTAGTGTCTACAAAAACAGTATGTGCTTTTGCAATCGCCAATTTTATTGTTATGCTGTTGAATTATTTCTGGTAACTTTGGCTTGCCTATACTGCCAATAAAATCATCGATAATCCCAAATTTACTGCCGTCTATTATCATGTTATCAAAATAATTTACAGCTAAGAAATCATCCCATTCTTGTTGGGACAACAGTTCAAATGATTCCTCAATTCTTACGTTCATACGATACCTCAATAAAAATGCTTATTCCACTCCCAGCGCCTTGAACACTGCGTCCTCCGCGCTCTGATAAAAGATAATCTGAAAACTTCCCATCAGCTCCGGCGGGACAGTTCCCATATCCGCTGCCGATGTGATCGGAAGCAGAATCTTCTTGGCCCCGCTGTCGAGGCAAACCTGCAGGGTATTCGCCAGTTCATCAACCTTTATCATTGATCCAGCGATACTGATCTCTCCGAGCACAACAAGGGAACTCTGCGTCGGCCTGTTCAGTGCTATCGAACATATGGAAATCACAGTCGGAAGTGCCAGTTTATCCGTGATGCCGATTCCCTGCAAATCCTGATAGTTGATGTTGTAATCCTTCGAGATCATGCTGATGGAACCGCTGATCCTGTTGGCATTGGCTTTCAGGAAGTTGAACGCCGTATTCGTAGCTTCCTTTGCGTCGCGATCACTTCCAAGACCGGTGCAGACAAGTTTTCCTGTTCCGGGAAGCATCTGTGACTCCAGCCGGAACACACCAATCATGCCGGACTTTCCTCTGGACACCGTGTACACCTGTCCCGGATTGCAGATTCCTTCCGGAATCAGCTTGCCGCCGCCCTGCTCTGGAACAGAGACATATTTTTCTTCAAAGGTCTCGTTGTCAATATAGCTGAAGTTCACATCATAGAACTCCATGCCGCCCAACTTCTTCAGCTGTTCCTTGACACGACGGCGCATCTCCAGCGCCAACTTCAGAACCTCCTCGACCTCTTCTTTTCCGAACTCCCCGTCCGGATACATCAGCTTCAGATAACCATCCACCATCTTCCGAACAGCGATGATATCACGCTGGTTTAGATTTTTCCCAAGACGAAAATACTTATCCAGCGCATCACCGAGCTGTTCTTTGCGCATCTCCCGGATCCATCCGGCCAGATAATCCGTAATGAATCCATAATCATTGGTGAAATGCTCCGGCCGGAACTTCGGAACCTCCCATCCTGGCAGATAGCAGTGAATGCGATCCAGAAAAGCGGTGTCCGTTCCCATCTCCGGAGGGAATGGATCAAACAAGCTCGAAGTCTTCAAGAGCACATCCACACTCTGATTGATATTCCCGACAAAGACCATCGATGCGGATGCCGCCTTCTCTTCCTTGCCCCGGGCAAAGGATCCAGAAGCCATATAGTCCTTCATGATCTGAATGCCGTCATTATCCTTGAACTTGATCCCGGCGACTTCATCGAAAGCGACACAATCCCAAAGGCCGACAAGTCCCATTGTCTTCCGTCCCATGTTGTAGAAAAGATTAGCAACTGTCGTCTGACCGCCGGAAACCAGAATGCTGTTGGGCGACACTTCTTTATAGAGATAGGATTTTCCTGTTGATCGAGGACCCAGCTCACAGAGATTGAAATTATTCTCCACAAGCGGGATCATACGTGTAAGTAGGAGCCACTTTTCTCTTTCCGTCAGCTCATCGGGCTCCATACCAATAGACCGCATCAGGACATCAAGCCATTCTTCCTTGGTAAAATCACTTCGGCCAGCCTTCAGGTCATCCATATTCACATTCGGCAGCTGGATAGGTGTAAGTTTTCTGATACTGATAGGCGTAGTGTCCTTCTGTCTCTTTCTCTTGGATTGGAGCCGTTCACCATCTGTAGAAATAATATCCGGCACAGCGTCCTCGCCGGAATCATATTCCAACTGCACGATGCACCAGATCCCTCCGCAGAGCAGACGGTCGTACTTTTCTGCATAATCCTCGCTGATCGGAATTCCAGTCAGGCCCAGATTCGAGAAAGACGCCTCATACTCGTCGTACCGCAGATTCAGATCCACCGTCACCATATCGATTATCGTATGACTTCCCTGCTGTCTCAGCTTCGACAAAACCTTCTGCGCTTCATCCGGCCGGACATAATTATCCGCAAGGATCTTCTTCACATTTTCGATGCCCCGCTCGATGATCTCCTCATCGTCAGAACTGCAGTATTGCCCAAGCAAAAATTCGAGGACATAGACCGGTACGTTCGCACCTTCCTTGATTTTCTTCGTCAGATCTTTCCGAACGATCTTGCCGTCAAAGTTCTGACGGAGTTTTTCTTTTATAATTTCACGGGTACTCCTTTCTCCCGCTGCTGTTTCATCCATTTACAAGCATCCTTCCCTTAACTGAAGAAATCAAAATTATCGACCGCGAAAGCGATGTCTATCGTAAACTCCTCTCTCTGCGGAAGCTGCAGACCGCTTTCATCTGCAATAACCAGATAATAGGTTTCATTGCTACTGTACTTCATTGATTTCAGGTTAAAACTCACACGGAACGTCCTGTCCTGATTGTCATCGCTCGTCTTGTCCGCAATCACTCGCTGCGTATCGCTGACCTGCCTACCCTCTGCATCTGTAAAATACAGAAGATATGTCGCTGCTTCACGGTTTGCGCATACAGCCTCTTTCTGGTAGAAATTCAAAGAAAAGATCATGTTGCTGATCTTGTGACTCGCCGAGAGTAGACTTAAGGAAACAGGCTTTGTATCGTACTTTTTCTTATTTTTCTGATAGCCAGCGCTGTCCGTGCGCATGTAATGGTAGTCGATCACCGGCACGACCATCTCTTCCAGACTGATACCGCCGTGAACAAAGTTCAGTCCACCGCCCTTTTTTCTGATCCGGGTATTCCCTATAGGCGAAAAGGCATCAAACTGGGTGTCATCAAGGAACTTTACTGGAAGCAGATAATCCGGCTTCGCGCCCTTTTTCGTAATAAGGTAACGGCGATCCACTTCGATATCTTCATCGGATACTGTCGTTTTATCTACTTTCGCATCCTCGGTAAGAGGCTGATAAGTGTAGATAAATCCATGATCAGATGTGATGAAAATCCTCGTACCGCTGAACTCGTTCACAATGATCCTTACCATGTTCTTTAGTTCAGCAATCGCATCCTGGCATGAATTGAATACCTCTGTTTCATCGGTATGACTTGTCTCATCAATCCTGTTATGATAGATGTATACGACATCCATACCCTTGACCAGGGCACTTCGATCAGCACGTTTCATCTTGATAATGTTCTTGTACTGCAGAGCGACACTGGACGGATTTGCCTTCTTTAAAATCCCATCGCGGTCACCGGCTTCCGTAGACTTTCCGTCAGCCAGGACTCCGATAACACCATTCGGCCGCAGTTCTGCGGTGAGATCATTATGCGGCAAAAGGGCAGCCATTCCGAATTTCGTCACTGTCGGGAATATTCCTTCACAGGATTCCATTTTGACGTTTGCTTGGGTTTCCTGCCGCAGTTCATTCGCGAGGGTAACAGCAACCTCATAGCGCATGGCATCAGAAATCAGCACGAAAACCCTCGTATCTGCATTCTTCACCCTGTTACGATAGAAATCTTTCTGCTGAGGGACTTCCATTATGCGCCCATAATCCTTCAGGTTGTCTGCTGCCGCCGTGGCCCAGTTTGTACCTAGGTTGCCGAGGAACCAGTTCGCGTATAACCCTTCTACAACATCCGCCACATGTTTGAACAGGTCATCCAGGAGTGGATTGGATGAATTCAGGGATTTTCCGAATGCTACATGGAACAACCTGTAATAGGTATCCATCTGATAATAATCAGACGTATATTCCTTCCAGACCTTATGCGGCTCCACAGTATGGAATCCAGCCGAATGATCCAGATAAAACTTCTGCATATGAGCGACTTCAAGAACGCCTGCATAGAAATTCTGTACCCATGCATACCAGAGCATCGTCCGGCGCTTTTCCACTGTATCGATAATGACGTCCACATTGATCGTTTGGTCGATGATGTCGGTCATTATCTTTTTCAGTATGCATTCGTCGATGCAAGGGAAGATCTCTGTCGCGGTCAGTTCTTCGAGCGGAATCTGACTGAAACGGGCCGGAAGGCGCAGTTCATCCTCTACATTTCTGGCGATGTCGTACAGCTCACGGGTCTCATCACTGTGAATCCAGTCGGACATGAAATCATAGCAATAGCTCTGATGCGGAATCGAAATAAAGCTGTCGAGTCCGACCAGATTATCCATGCGCAAAGTACGCGTGACAGCGGTCATCAGAATATGGCATGACAGCCTTCCAAGATCCGATGACTCTTCCCTATAACCCGTTACCTGAGCCACCATCTGCCAGAAAACAGAATCCGCGCCAAACTTTACAAAAGACTGATATATTCCATTCTGCTCCTGGTCCGTACCAGCCCGGAGAACTGTGCGGATCAGAAGATTCGGGCCAGTGTCCTTTACGCCGCAGAGTACAGCCATCACAGCCTTGTGCAGTTGTACCGGCGCTGTAATCTTCTGGTTGAGATTTGCGACCTTTGTCCGGTGCGCTTTCGTCTTGAAGAAAGAGCGATAATCCTTAACCGTCTTTCTGAGATTGGCGGTGTTTGGAATGTCCATTTCTTCAAGCCACATGGACACGAGATCGGCACGAAACTCCTCGCTGATAAGCTCTACCGGGAGGAGCCAGTTCTTTTCATCCGGATAAGATACCGGGCAGTATACGCAGAAATTACTGCTCTTGTCATCATGTGTCAGGAGCTTCTTGACTTCAAAATTATTCGTATCGTCGAGTGTAATAAGCTTCGCATTCGCCAGCTCAATCTCTCCGCTCTGGATTTTTTCTTCAAAATCCCGGTCTTCGTCGTACCAGAATATGATCCTGCGGTTATAGAATTCCGGGAGCGGAGCTGCGAACCTGCGATTTAACTCCTGTATTACTTTATCTGGATCAGGCAGAGCCATAAATTCCCTCCTGTCTGTTACTTGTCGCTTCCTGATTTTTCACTATCAGTATGATGAGAAAAGGTTTCATGAGTAATTCCCGCATTACCTTGCGAAACTTTAATATTATCTTGAGATCTATGTTCCATAGTAACACCGGATTTAGGAGCATTCTCACCTTGCAAGGGTTTTAATCCTTTCCCACTTTTTATATCATTTATTGAAGAGTCGCTCATCTAAAAGCCTCCTTTTTGCAAAATAACTGAAATAGCATATAAGATGATACCGCTTATAGTCATCGTTAATGTTGAATCGAATTTTTTTTGCTTCTTCTCAACAATAGGTCTGAGTTTAAATACAACCGAAGTATATTTATCTATCAGCCACATTGCTGCTGTTTCATTATCTTCTCTATAAAGTTCAGCATCTCTTACATCCACACTGTTAAAAACAGGAATATCTTTGCCCTTCAAAAGGTACAAAAACTTAATCGCAGAAATTAGAAGAATACCCACCCCGCAAATGCAGCATCCTATTTCTATCAACACCAATAATAGCTGTCCCACATTCATGCTTCCCATAATCTTTGATAACGATGAGAAATCCAATGTAGTAAGCATAATAGTTAAAACGATACCCACAAATGCCAAGGCAATATTCGTCTTCTCATAGATCTTACTATAGTTATCCTGCAGTCTCTGATAATCATTAAAACAAGCATCTACGAAAAACTGAGCCGAAGGATATTGGTCCGTCAAATTAACAGTGTTGATTTTCTCTGCAGGTTTGTATTGTTCTGCTGATTCTTTATTATCCATTCACATTCCTCATTACTTTATCTTCGCCAGGACATCCTGGAATATCGCGTAGTTATGCTTCACGCCATCGTCAAGATCAATCGAAATCATCTGATCAGCGAGGTGATGGATCTTTTCCTCATAAAGCCGCGTCTCTTCCGCCTGATCTTTGAGTTTCTCTAGCTGCTTATTCAGGCGTACACGATCAGAAGTCGATGCTCCGCTAATCTGACGCTCCAGACCGGAAATCGCAGTCCTATAGCGTGCCTGCTGCTCATGCACATAGTCCGTCCGGATCCGGGCAATCGTATCCGGCTGATAGCAGTGCATATATGCAAGGCATTTGAATCCATTTTTCTTGCCAGAATCGAAGAGCCAGTAAATCGGGCGTTTTTGATAGATCTTGCAATGATCCTTGTAAAAATCATTCAGGAAATAATTCCGAATCACTTCTCGGGAAGTAGAACCCTTTTCACCAAGCGCATCAGCGATGAACTTCAGATTCTCCTCAAGTGTATCTGTACCATACACAGTACGGACGAAGTCTACGAAGCGTCCAACGATATCATCCTTGAAATACTCGTCATCAGTAATTGGAATGATGGCATCCTTGTCTGGGATAAATGTCTTGTATTTCGAGCTGTCCCAGTCTCCGCCTGCGTAGGCGAGACCATCTACATCAAGTGAATAGCGCCCCATCATGCAGCCGACAGCGTAGGAGACAAAGGAGCGGATGTCGCGACCGAGATCAGCCTTGCGGACAGTCACATCCTTATCTTCTTCCTCCGGTGTCAGCTCATCCTGCAAACCGTAAATGTCAATGAAGATGCGGTTCAGTTCTTCCTCGTTGGCTTTGAGCTGATTGAATCGGTCGTCACATTCTGACTGCCACAGTGTAAAAGCCTCCCTTAGTGTGCGCGTGTTGCGAATCAGCGGATGCCGCTGAAAATCCCATGAAGTTTCAAAGGAATCCCAGTCTGTTTTGGATAAATTGACATTATCTTGTACTAATCCTGACAATGCTTCTACATTGTCTATCAAAACTGGAACTCTTGCCACATCACCGACTTGATAATGAAGGGATGAATTAAGTAGATCAATTATTGTTTGAAATACTTTAGAATTTGTATACCCTAATAAATACATTTGCATTGCTTTGGACGGATAGAAGCAATGTCCCGAAATATCATGGAACGAATCCAGGGGAGCTATCCTGCTACTGTATCTTGTTGTTGCAAGGTCTGTCCATGTGCACTTCGGAACCGTAAGCTCGGATTCCGAAAGTACTCGTGCGTTTTTTTGTTGAAGTATAAAATCTGGCGTACCGTTATACCAAACTACATACTCAAGATTTCCATACCATCTTCGGAATTGGCCTCCCTTAACATACTTGATCCACTTTTTACTGTTTGAAAAGAATTCATTCGCCTTGACCTCATGCCAGAGTCGTAGATATTTATCGTTGTTGGATGTCTGCATCCCGACTTTCGGGAAGCCCACTTCAGCGAAAGGTTTTCCATCAATAAAATCTTGCACTAACTGATCGCTAACCCAGTAAGCTACAGGACTTCCAGGGATTTTAGCAAAATTAGACTGCGAAGTTACAAATCTACTATCGCCATTCAAGAATGTTTCTTCTTTGCTCTGCTGCGTAGTCGGTTCAATCAGACGGCAGTAAACGCCTTTATAGTCCTCGACAGAGTCATTCAACAGGACAAAACTTGTCGTCTGAACAACCTCACCGCCAATTTCTTCAAATGCACGTGCCCCAAGATGAGCCATATTAACCATTGTTTTTTGAAGCAGTTTCTTCCGAAGTTTTTCAAAGCTACTTAGGAACATCCATGCATGCTGAGTAATCATCGCTTGAAAACAGTTCTTCAAAGTCATCTGCCCACAGCGCTCAATGAAGACGGCAAACAAATCCGACTTGCTGTCCGGATAGTTCCTCTTCACAAATTCAGAGAGCTTTCCGCTCATCCCCGAGGAACCCATGTATGGTGGATTCGTCACGACAACGTGGTATTTCTGGCTCATCACCTCCGCTACCTGAACAAATGGCAGAAGCTCATCCAGAATCTGATACGTAAACATATTCAGATTCTCATTGCGAATTTCATCAAAGCGTGCATAGAGAGCCGTGAAATCAACTGGCTTCACATCCAGAATAGAACCGTATTCCTTAGCATCATGCAGGTCAGAAACGAGCGAGCTTATAGCAGTTTTCAGTTCCTTGCGTCCGCCTGTGAAAGTGTCGATCATATTCGTATCAAAGCCGTTGCTCTCCATGATGGCGTAGACATGCGGCTGGATGCCGCGTGAAAGGAACCTGTGGTCATACTGGCATGCTTTCATCATTACGGAAAAGTAAGCGAGCTGCGATGCGCGGCCGTCAATATCTAACCCATAGAGATTATTCCTAACAATGCTTGAAACGGCATCGCGAGTTGTATATCCGTATGCCTCGTAAATCTGCATCAACACGTCAAATAGATAGCAGATAATGTGGCCACTGCCCATGCATGGATCCACGCACAGGATGTCTTCTGGCATGAGGGCAGAATACTCCCTGTGAATTTCATCAAGCTGTTTCTGGACTTTCGGCTCCTGCTTGGCTTCTCCCAGATAATATTTCCAGTTTGCCTTCAAATCATCGTTCGGATGTCCCTCTATCCAGAGTCGACCGAGGGAGTTCTCCACCATGTAACGGACAATCCAGTCCGGCGTAAAGAGCTGTGTAGCAGCGGGAATTTTATCCTTTGTGATCTTCTTGTTCTTCTTCAGGTCAGCGAAGACCTTGTCCTTGGGTTCGGTATTGTAATACTGGTACAGCCATCCGATGATCTGCACCTGATCTTTCCAGTTGTCCTCCGAAATCTGCGTCACCATCTGTTCCACGACGCTTCCTTCCCGCAGCAGATTGTCCGGGAAGAGCAACTCGGTGTAGTCTGCGATCTTCTGGAACATTCCCGGCAGCACACTGGAGAGTGCATTGCACTGAGCAATGATCAGATATTTAAACAAAGCTTCATCGTCATTGGCTTCCTTCAGGGCATAGACCTTCTCCATGCCCAGCCCCTTAAGCTCAAGATGAATCGCTTCCGTCAGAATCTCCGGTTTGAATGCACCTTCTTCATCCGTGAACACACGCACTCTGGAAGGTAGGTAGTTATTGACCTCCATAAAACGCAGAGCCGCAAAACGGTTGAACCAGGTATAAGCCACTTCCTCAATGACCTGATCCATGCCTTTATCCTTTACCTTAGTAATCAGGGAAACACGCTGCTTCTTCTCCGAAGGAGTCAGAAGGACACCGTGCGCCGAGTCCGCGTTTGGATCGGCGTCAGCACTGATTTCATATTGATCCGCCTTCTGGGAAACACGCTCAATCAGTTCTTCTCTTGCCCAGACAGCATAGTTCTTTATCGCATTCTTATCCATGAGAGGATCCTTTCGTCAGTTTAATTTGATTCCATCGCTGTCCTTTAAAAGGGCAGTCAGATAGGAGCGCATTCTCTCAACATAGGCATCTATATCCGCCTGACTTTCCAGCGTCGCCTGCTTGAAGATTGCCTGCCGGTACACATTCTTGATGTGCTTCTTAGGCTGATCCGGCTTCGAAGGCGTTATCGGCTCCGGCGTTTTTTCTAATTCAATGGCTGCTACCGTATCATCCTTGTAGTTCCACATTTGGGTGGTCATGCCGTCGAGCAGAACTATCGTCTTTGTTGTGGCGATACACTCCTTCATCTGCGTGAAGTAGTTGTCTGCCTTTTCAATAGCGCTCTTAAACTCGCTGCCTTCGCCGCCAGCCTGATGGATCTCAGCAAGACACTGGCGGACAATTTCCAGAAGCTCCTTACGCTTTTCTTCAAGCAGCTTGTTGTGTCCCGCCAGAACCTTAGTCATCAGTCCGTTGAGCTGCGGGATTTCTTTATATACTGCCGGATTATTTCCGTCTACCATTGTTATCTTGCGGATCTGATTCAGTGCAGTATTAGTTTCTTCATCCTTCTGAATATAAGGCAGGTCATTGCGGAGATCCGTTTCCATTTTCACGGCAGCATCAAAGACTGTAACCTGATTCTTGAAAAAGCCCTCGACCGGCTGCAGGTCTTCCTTGCTGTCAAGAAGCTTGTTTTCATCCGCCACCAGACGGTCGATCAGGGCAATATTGTCCTTCTGCTGAGAGAGCACATCATCCATCAGACAGATGGCAGCAGATACCTTATCGTGTTCCGGATATTTGTGGCCTTCATATCTATTGTTCAGTTCCTCATAATGATTCTTCTGCTTCTCAAATAGCTCGATGATCTTCATGACGAGGCTGTCCTCATCATCCGGCACATCCATGATGTCAAAGTACTCCCGCAGGATTTCCTTTGCAGCTTTCATCTTCTGTGCGGAAGCGGACTGCTTCATGGAGATCATTGCCTTGCCGCGTTCAGACTTCTTACGGAGCATATCAGGTAGCTTCGGATTATCCGGACGGATCGTTGCACCGCCATATTTGATTGTGACCTTCTGCTGATAGATGAGGAGTGCCACCACAGCAGCAACGTCAATTTCCTTCCAGCCATATGGAATCTTCTGATAACGTGTCTGGATGTCCTCCATCGAGGTCGGGAGCTTCTTCGCAGACTGCATTTCGAGATATTCCTCTACCTTAGCAGCTGCATCCCGGTTGTCCTCCGTGCCTGCTATCTGTGGATTAGTGCCACGGAGAATTTCAATTACATCAGCATCGGTTTCCGCATTCCTGGTGATAAGATCCAACTCGCTGTAAACATGAGCTACCAGATATTTCAGAGCATCATCAATCCTTGCAGAGGCTGTGCTTCCGGTGACTTCAATGTGTTCACCGTCGGCATAGAACTGAGCGCCGATGATAGCTTTTTCCAGTTCTTCTTTCGCTGATGTTTCATATTTCCCGGCTTCATCCTGCTGATCGCGGATAATGTCCTGAACAGATTTCGCCAGCTGATTCACATTGCGCTGCTTCACATACTGACGTATCTTCATGGCATTTTCCAGAAATTCATAATACGGCGTGTCCGCAAGCACAATGATCGTGCTCTTGCCCTTGGACTCCGTCATCAGACGGAGTTCCTGCTTATCGTCAGGGTCTGCCGCCACAGTCAGGAAGCGAAGCGTCATTCCACCGGTTACCGCGCCGATGGATGTGGAATCCACCATCTCATCAAATGGGAAATCATACTTCCCATAGCGGTATTTCTTCTGTGTATAAATGTCGCCGAAGATCATCTGCCCGATACGTTCCACGATCTTGGCGGTATCCACAGATGTATTCGCGATGTCGCGTGCAATATCCTGCTCCTCATCAGTTAAGAAGATATAAGCGTCACCGCGGCGGTCAATATAGTTCTGGCTTTTCAGACGGTCGAGAGACTTCTGCACAACCTGCCGAAGCTCGATCTTGTCGGTACAAATGTCATCCGCCATGAGAATGACGATGTTATCGAGATTAGCCTTTACATCATCGATGTACCGAATAAGGTAAAGGAGCTTCAACACCTTGACATCATGATCCTCGATACCGTCATGGTTGTCTGCCGCCTTCTGGCAGCGTTCAATTACCCGGCGGATCGATCCGTCGAGGAAAGAATGTACACTGTCGTAGAATGGGTAAAGCGGTGCAATCGCATGCTCATCCTTATCCTCGATAGACTTCGCTACGATCTGAAAGCCATCCAGCATCGAACGTTCTGCTCCGGAATAGTGCTTTCCGGCAGCTCCGTGCTTCCTTATTTCAGAAAAAATCTTCTGGATCAGGATGAACTGATATGGCACAAACGGATAGTTCTCAACAAATTCCTCCGGTCCGCTGTATCCTTTGATATCCAGAACGGAATCAGTAAAGCTGAAGAGGTTCTTCAGTACATAGTCGTTGCGCTCATACAGGTCAGTAAGAACGGTCTTGGCTTCCGACTTCTTGGTGAGGAGTCTCTTCTGGATGACCTCATCCACGGCAGAAGAGGACAGGGAAAGCCTTGTCTTGAATCTTGCCTGAATACGGGAGAACTCATCCATGCGGACCTTGATGATCTCATCGATGGCTTCCTGTCCGGTGCAGACGATCCACACCTTGCCGCCACACTCGCTGCCGACCTTCTCTACAAGCGACTGAAGATTCAGGAGCAGATTTGTATCTGTACCAACGTACTGGCCAACTTCATCGCCCATGAAGAGAAGACGGAAGTTCCTTGGCTTGCTATTGACATATTCCTTTATCTCTGATACGAGCTGCGCAATGCTGATCTCGGCTGTTTCCGTCCCGTTGAACCAGTTGCGGGCAGCCGTCTCGCTCATGCCGAGCACTTCTTCCAGCGTCTCTACAACATCGTCTTCAAAGAAGCCGAAGGAATCGCGGGTCTCCACCCACGGAGCACCATTCTTTTCTTCAAAGACACGACGGAATTCATCCGTCTTTCCCTGTCTGGCGATAAACTGCTCGAGCTTTGCCACCTTCAAATCCTCACCGAGAAAGCCAAGATGGTTATAGAACATCTTGGCAAAGACCTTCAGCACGGCAGTATTGTCCTTATTGCTGAAGCCTTCGATATCGATATTGAAAAGAATTGTCTCCGTCGGAGCCTTTGTCGCCTTGTCAATGAGCATGAAGGTCGCCGGATCATCTGCGAATTTCTTCCGGAACCGCTCGACGGTCGGAATTCCATTGATTGTCCTGTTTTCCAGAATATAAGAGAGCATCTTCAAGAAGTGAGATTTACCACTTCCAAAGAAACCGGATATCCAGACGCCGATATCTGATGTCGGCACGTCAAACGCGTCATCATAATAATTGAAGAAAGTTATAAAATGCTTCTTCAGCTCACGGGTAATAACGTACTCGTTCAGCTCCTGTTCTGTTGAATTGTCTTCCTGATCCACCTTGATGACACCATTTATCTTTCGGTTGATGTCATCGACAAACATGTCCTGAATTTTCATCTGGCGGTTCCTCCTATATTACGTTGAACGCCCTGTAATAAGGGTTCGGCTTAAGTCTGTCAAACAGCTTCACGTGTCTTCCATCGAATGTTCCTGGATACATCACAAGAATCGGAACGCCTCCAACTCGTGGCTGCAAGGCTTCCAGCAGCATGTGAATCCGCATGAACGGGAAAACGTCGCCGACTCCTGTCAGGAGTAAGACATCTCCCTTTTCCGGAGCCTGGCTACAGATCTTGTCCACATATGCCTGCACGGTGATGGATTTTTCAATCATCTTCTGAAGCTGATCTTTTCCACGTTTTTTCTCCTGATCTGCCATGCGGGAGAGAATGCGTTTATCCTCGCAGCACCGCAGAAAGATTTCATATAAGTTGTTTTCTTTCAGATGACACGGCAGCGTCTGATCTGTCAGAATCTGTTCTACGAAGTGGCGGACGCGCATTTCATCCTTTACCTCATAGCAGAACATCCTGATATTTACTTCGTTGGACAGCCCGTTTCCTTCCAGAAAATCCGGGTCCTTCAGGAGTTCGCGCACCCTGTCCAGACGTTTATCTATATTTCCTTCCATGTTTCCTCCTACGACAGGCAGTTGAAGGCTGGCAGAGCCTCCGTCATCCCGTCGTTCCTGATTGCATTTTCAAGTACCGGGCTGATCAGCACCGGGTTCAGATGATCGGCTTTCGTGCTGTCCAGGTATTCATTCTCTACAAGTGTTTTTGTCAGCACCTGCCGAACCTTCGTAATAGTGGAATCACTCCACGTGGCCACCCAGTCATCCTGCTCCTGCAGCCGCATGAAGAATGTATTCAGATCCACTCTGCCGAATGAGCTGTCGAGCTTCTGGTATTTCTCCCCGATGACCGTCAGCATGAAATCCCATACCAGACGGTACTGCCGCATCATGGCATACAGGCATATCTGCTTTGCCACGTCACTCGGCTGTGTCGCAATGGCCGTAACAAGCGAATCATCCTCCATTGCTTCAAGCCTCCGGATGCAGGCAAGCGCCATCTTCCGGACAGACTTTTCCGTCGGATACTGAAACAAATTCTCCGCCACAATATGTTCAACCACGGCATCCTTATCAAGCCCGTCGTTTACGAGCTTTGCCGTAGTACGCATTTCATAAAACAAAAATTGTTCCCGCGTAATCGCGGCATTATATGGACTGGCTTCTTTGAGTGCCTTGTTTGTACTTTGCGGCATTCTTCTTTTCCTCCGGTTTATTGGCGGCTCCCTTTTCATCATCATCCGGAACCGTTTCTACAATTTCATTGATATTGCAGTTCAATGCTTCGCAGATCTTCAAAAGCACATCGGTCGTCAAGTTTTCGCCTTTGCCGAGCTTCGCAAGGGAAGCTGTGCTGATTCCGCTTAATTCCCGCAGATCCTTCTTTGACATTTCCCGTTCTGCAAGTATTACCCATAAGGGTCTGTAACTGATACGCATACGCACCCCCATCAGTTTATTTCTCGTCATCCTCTGACGGCACTTCGCCTGATTCGTTTTCTGTCTTCTTAGCCCATGACCATCCGAACAGCTCACCGCCGTCGCTATGAAGTTCGATCACGCGGGTATCATAGACTGTCTTTGCTGTATATTCCGTAAACGCCTTATGCTTATCGAACGATATGAAGACCTGCTTTCCGCTGTTCATATAGAGCTGCATAATCTTGTCAATGGGCAGGTCAGCTATGTTCTTGAAGATCAGGGAGTCATGAACGATAAACGGAAGCGCAGTGGTCTTGAATACGCTCAGGTCAAAAATGATGAGATTCTTATAATTTTCTCCTGTGCCGGAATTCCAATCACAGCCGAAGGTGTACTTCGGATTTCCATTCTTTGCATCTGAAAATTTGATCTCAGGAGCATACTGTTTCCCGTCGTATATAAAATCGTCCATCCGAACCATTTCCTGATTGATTATGGTCTGAACAGTATCCAGCTGGCTCTTTCTGGCGTCCTCCATGCGGGTCTTGGCGTCTTTAGTCTCATTGGCAAGCTTCTGGGATTCATCGTATCCTTCATTCTGCGTCTTCAGGAAATTGATCCTGCTGCGCAGCCGGACGGTCTCATCCAGAAATTTCTTCGAGACATGTGTCGAAACGCCAAGCTTTGAAGTAGACATTCACGTCTGTCTTGATACGAAGATACAGTGCAAAATCACTGATTTTCTGCCTGACCGGAACCGGATCATAATTCAGGTCGATATCTGTAGGCGGCTTGATGAACGGAATCTTTTCTATCACACGCCTGACGCCTTCCTGCACATGCTGATCGGCTCTGATCTCCTGATCATCATGAGCATTGACAAGCGCTTCTTTTATTTTCGTCATTCGGGCAATATCATCAGGAGTCTTAAGAGCAGCGTACTTTGCCGCGCATTCCGGGCAAAGCGCGATTAGATTGGATTGCTCATTGGAAGAATTGCTTGGATCAATAACTGCGACGTCATAGATCAGCTCGGTATGTAAACAGTGATTTCTGACATCCGTCATTTGGGCATACGCTTCCGGTTTCGGCCACAAGGCCTATGCCGTATTTTTCTTTCAATGTCGCCATTTGAATGGCAGGGACACCGCCGCTTGTTGCTGCAAGAGTGGTGTCTTTTGTTTTTGGCGCAGCCGCATGGTCGATGATGTCCTTGAACCGCTCTGCTATACACGCGCAGTAATTGCTGCTGTCAATATCCGGAAACCACGGTCTGAACGAATCACAAGGATACTCAATCGTGTCATCGGAATCCGTCTGAATGTATTCAGCAAAATTCCCGGTATCAAGAGAACCGGAAATCTTGGAGGCAAGTTCCGATATATCATTCTGCCCGTAGTAATAGGCCTTGTAAGTCCGTGGCAGGGTTTCATCAACGGGATCGTCTTCAGATTCTGGCAAATAGATCTTTTCAAATAATTCTTTGGCAAAAGCCTCAACTTTCCTGTTCCGCCGATACTTCGTCGAAAGCCGTTTCGCGAAGATTTTGAATTCAGTATCTGCCAATAGAGACCCCTCCTTCCATGCGTACATGTACGGTCAAGTCGTGTACTCTCGGGAGCGGTGAAAAATGCCGTTTCCCGTATACTCAAGATAACAGGAGAGAGATGAACCGTCCGACATGAAACCGATGATAAATTATTATATCACATTTTCGCACGATGTTCAATCTTATATTTGTCATCGCAAATTATTTTACAGCGATGCAACAGCTTATTCATTTCTTGCAAATCGCCCTGAGCAAGGCGTTAAAAGGCTCATTGCTATAGCCGTTCACCCGGCATGCAGAGGTGGCTCGGGCGGTTGTAGCGGTCACAAATGAATAAGAAACCAGTCTACGAGCGTAGCTGGCCAAACGAAACGAGTTGATTCCCGTTCCGTCTGGCCTGTCACGCTCCTTCTTTTTGTGCGGCCTCCGGTTCGGGAGAAGCGAACGGAGGTATCGCACATGAAAACCAATGACAACCAGAGTAAACGTATCTACGACAAGATCACCCGCACCTGGTACGAGGTCCCCGAGGACCAATATCGCGAATATGACCGAAACCGCACGGCGCTGAGAAAGCGCATGCAGTATCGCGGCGAATGCTTCTGCCCGCGCAGCAAATGGTGGCTGTGCGACGGCAACTGCCTCGACTGCGAATTCCGCAACAACACGACCGTCTCTCTTGACGATCCGCTGCCGGGCGGCGATGGAACGCTCTCCGATTACGTTCCGGACGGCGCTCCTCTTATTGAAGAGGTGCTTTCCGAGAAGGCGGAGCTGGATCAGCTCTTCGAGCGTCTGCAGGAGCTCATGCCGGAGGCCAAGCGTATCGGAGAGCTCCGCGAGGAAGGCCTCTCCGACGAGGCCATCGCCGACATCGTCGGCATCAAGCGCACGACGTTCCTGTCCCGCCTGAAGAAGGCCGAGGGGAAGCTGTCTCAGGAGTTCCCCGACTGGTTCTAATCATGCGGCTCCGGCTGGCCATCGTGGTGGCCGGAGCTTTTTTCTGAAATTCTTCTTTTCCCTTCGTCAAAACGGCCCGCCCGCCTCCAGTGGGAAGTGTAAGGAGCACGAAAACAGATGCTCCGGATTGGAGGAAACGTGATAAACAAGACACGCAACAGAAGTCCTGCGGACACCGAGGTTATCGCCGTTCTTATCGCGATAAGCCATGTATCCGCAAGACTGGCAAGGGAACCTCTCGATCCTTGCCGCAGACAGACAACCATCGGAAGGAGGCAAAGAGAATGTCAAAAATGGCAGAAATGGATCAGACCATCAAGGAACTGCGCGATGCCGCCGCTGCTATTAACAGCGCGGCCGACTGGCTCTACCAGCAGTTCTCCGGCAACGACGAGGAACCCGCTCCGCAGCCTGAAGAGACGCAGGCCGAGCCTGAGCCGAAGAAGGAGCTGAAGCTGGAGGATGTGAGGAAGGTTCTCGCCGAACGGTCGCGCGCAGGCTATACGACGCAGATCCGCGAGCTGCTCCTCAAGTACGGTGCGAGCAAGCTGTCGGCTGTCGATCCGAAGGACTACGAGGCCCTGCTCTTCGATGTGGAGGGACTCAATGAATTCTGAAAGACAGCATGCGGTCCTCTCCGCGTCAAGCTCCGACCGGTGGATTCACTGCCCGCCGTCGGTCAGGCTTAGCGAGAGATTCGAGGACAAGGGAAGCGACTACGCACTGGAAGGCACCTGCGCTCACGCGCTCGCCGAATACAAGCTCCCCAAGGCGCTCGGCTACCCGGCACAGGACCCGACCGAGGCCCTTGCCTTCTACAACGAGAAGATGGAAGAAGCAACATACGGCTATGTCAGCTACGTACTGGAAAAGGTCGAGGCCGCAAAAGGGGTCTGCTCTGATCCGGTTGTTCTGGTTGAGCAGCGCGTGGACTACTCCCGCTGGGTGAGACAGGGCTTCGGCACATCCGATGCGCTGATCATCGCGGATGGCACGCTCCGGATCATCGATCTGAAGTACGGCACCGGCATCGCCGTGTCGGCGGAGGACAATCCGCAGCTCAAATGCTACTCGCTGGGTGCCTTGAAACTGTTCGATGACATCTACGACATCGACACCGTCAGCATGACGATCTACCAGCCGAGACGGCAGAACGTCAGCGAATGGCAGATCAGCAAGAAGGACCTGCTCGCATGGGCGGACGAGGTTCTGAAGCCTATGGCGGAGCTGGCGTGGGACGGCAAGGGGGAATTCTCCTGCGGCCCGTGGTGCCGGTTCTGCAAGGCGAAGACCATCTGCCGGAAGCGGACCGAGGAGAACCTGAAGCTCGCGCAGCACGAGTTCAAGCTGCCGCCGGAGCTCTCCGACGCGGAGATCGAGGTCATCCTCTCCCAAGTGGACGAGCTGGTCTCATGGGCGTCCGACATCAAGGAGCACGCGCTCCAGCAGGCATTGTCCGGCAAGGAATGGCATGGCTTCAAGCTCGTCGAAGGCAGATCCGTCCGCAAGTACACCAACGAAACCGCCGTCGCCAAGACGGTCGAAGACGCCGGATTCGACCCGTATGAGAAGAGACTGCTTGGCATCACCGCCATGCAGAAGCTCCTCGGAAAGAACCGGTTCAATGAACTCCTGTCCGGCTACATCGAGAAGCCGCAGGGCAAACCAACACTCGTCCCGGACTCAGACAAGCGTCCGGCGATGAATACAGCAAAAAACGACTTTAAGGAGGTCAAAAATTATGAATAAGACAACTATGCACAATCCGATGAAGGTCATCACTGGCCCGAACACCCGCTGGTCCTACGCGAACGTCTGGGAGCCGAAGTCCATCAACGGCGGAACGCCGAAATACAGCGTAAGCCTCATCATCCCGAAGTCCGACACCGTGACGGTCGCCAAGGTCAAGGCCGCCATCGAGGCTGCCTACAAGGAGTGCGAAGCCAAGCTCAAGGGCAACAGCAAGTCCGTTCCCCCACTGTCCGCGATCAAGACGCCGCTTCGTGACGGCGACGCGGAGCGTCCGGACGACGAGGCCTACCGCGGCTCCTACTTCGTGAATGCGAACGCAACGACCGCTCCGGGCATCGTGGACGCGGACCTGAATCCGATTCTTTCCCGCAGCGAGGTGTACTCCGGCGTGTACGGCAGAGCCAGCATCACGTTCTACGCGTTCAACTCCTCCGGGAACCGCGGCATCGCCTGCGGCCTGAACAACCTGCAGAAGATCCGTGATGGCGAGCCGCTCGGCAGCAAGGCCAGCGCAGAATCCGACTTCGCGGATTTCACAACCGACAACGACAACGATTTCCTGAACTAAGGAGGCAAGACAATGGAAGCCATCATGAACATGATTCTCTGCATCATCTACGACCTGCTCGGCCTCAGCGGCATCGCGCTCCTGATCATCATCTCGGTCACGAGCGCCCGCTCCTGCCGGGAGGACAAGGAACTCAGGCTCCATCAGGAGGAGCGCGACAAGGAGTACCACGAACGCCACATGAAGGAACTCGAAGCGCATCGCAGCTAATTCACAGAACATAAAGCTGTTGGCGGGCGGCAGGGACCAATCTCCCTGCCGCCTTATTCGTGAATTGAGGTGAAAATTGTGAAGACAATCAGCATAGATATCGAGACGTTCAGCGACGTCGATCTTGGCAAATGCGGCGTTTATCGCTATTGCAGTTCGCCTGCCTTCGAGATTCTCCTGTTCGGCTACAGCGTGGACGGAGGTCCGGTGAAAGTCGTCGACCTTGCCTGCGGTGAAAAGATCCCGGAGGACATCCTCGACGCGCTGACCGATGACACGGTTCTCAAATGGGCATTTAACGCAAACTTCGAACGCGTCTGCCTGTCACGCTACCTGCGGGACATGGGGCGGAGCCTTGACCCGTTCCACGACAATCATCCGCTGTCATTGGGGCATGCCCGGTTCCTGAATCCGGAGGGCTGGCGCTGCTCGATGGTCTGGGCGGCGACAATGGGACTCCCGCTCAGCTTAAAAGGTGTCAGCGCAGTCCTGCAGCTTGCCGACCAGAAGATGGATGAAGGCAAGGCCCTCATCAAATACTTCTCCGTCCCCTGCGCACCCACCAAGGCGAACGGCGGACGCACTCGGAACCTGCCATCGGATGATCCCGGCAAATGGCCGACATTCAAAAAGTACAACCAGCGCGACGTCGAGGTCGAGATGATGATCCAAAGGAAACTGCGGAACTTCCCGGTGCCGGACTTCGTGTGGGACGAGTACCACATCGACCAGGAGATCAACGACCGAGGCGTGCGCATCGACATGGATCTCGTGGAGAAGGCCATCGACATGGACACCCGCTTCCGCAGCGAGCTGACAGAGAAGATGCAGGCGATTACGAATCTGGAGAATCCGAACAGCGTCCAGCAGATGAAGCAGTGGCTCTCCGACAACGGCATGGAGGTCGACAGCCTCGGCAAAAAAGCAGTGACAGCCCTGCTCAAAACCGCGCCACCTGAACTCACCGAAGTGCTGGAACTCCGGCAGCAGCTTGCGAAATCCAGCGTGAAGAAATACCAGACCATGCAGCGCGCCGTATGCTCCGATAGCCGTGCTCGCGGCATGTTCATGTTCTACGGCGCGAATCGCACAGGCCGCTGGGCCGGACGGCTCATCCAGCTTCAGAATCTGCCGCAGAACCATCTGCCTGACCTGGATGCTGCAAGGGCGCTTGTGAAGTCCGGCGACTACGAGGCCGTGAAGATGATCTACGAGGATGTCCCGGACACACTCAGCCAGCTTATCCGCACTGCCTTCATTCCGAAGGACGGCTGCCGGTTCTACGTGGCGGACTTCTCCGCCATCGAGGCACGCATCATCGCATGGTACGCAGGCGAAAAATGGAAGTCCGACGCGTTCGCGAACGGCGAGGACATCTACTGCTCGACGGCAAGACGCATGTTCCACAAGCCGGTCGTCAAGCACGGCGTAAACGGCGAGCTTCGCGCCAAGGGCAAGATCGCTGAACTGGCGTGCGGCTACGGCGGCTCGACCGGCGCTTTGAAGGCGATGGGCGCACTCGAAATGGGCCTGTCGGAGGATGAGCTTCCGGACATCGTCTCCTCATGGCGTGACGCGAACCAGCAGATCGTGAAGTTCTGGTGGGACGTCGACAAGGCCGTCATGGCTGCCGTGAAAAACCACAAAACCACCCGGCTCGGCAGGCTCGCCTTCTTCTGGCAGGCGGGCATGCTGTTCATCACCCTGCCCTCTGGGCGGAACCTCGCCTATGTGAAGCCGAAGGTCGGCATGAACCGTTTCGGCGGCGAGTGCATCACCTATGAGGGCGTGGGCGGCACGAAGAAATGGGAACGCCTCGAATCGTACGGCCCGAAGTTCGTGGAGAACATCGTGCAGGGTGTAGCCCGGGATATCCTATGCTTCGCCATGAAGAATCTCCGGGATCGCTTCATCGTCGGGCACGTCCATGATGAACTCATCATCGAAGTCCCGAAGGAAACAAACATGCAGGAGATCTGCGATATCATGGGGCAGACACCCGATTGGATGCCGGGCCTGCTGCTGCGGGCAGACGGGTATGAATGCATGTTTTATCAGAAAGACTGAAAGAAGGCGGCCAGTTGATGGTCGCCTTTTCTTATTCCATGTTATTCTGAACCAAAGCATGCTTTATCACTGATCCAACCAGTGATCTTGTACAAGCTGAAGAATCATAAATTCAGTAGCTGCTTTTTCTTGGCTTCATATTCTTCCTGAGTGATAGCCCCAGCATCAAGAAGTTTTTTATATTTGAGGATCTCATCTGCCGCATCTGCTGGCTTTGAGTTTTCCGATGCACTTAACGATTTTTGATTCTCTCGAATGATTAGTTCAAGACATGACAAGATTTCCTGTGTTTCTTCAAGATTCTTTCTGTACTGTCCGGAGCTCCGCTTCATTCTTATTCTGACAGGATTCATATCGATATATTCCGTTGGATTATTCATATCCTTCACTGTCAGCCTAATTTTCATGCTGTTCACAAAATCCGCTAATTTTTTCTTGCCAGTTGCTGCTCCTACAACAGCTCCGACGCTTCCGAACAGTGCTCCGCCGACAACAGCACTCCCAACTCCGCCGGAGACAACAGTTCCACCATCCTCCTGATACTCATAACTTACCAGATCAGAGTAATTATGAACCGGGCCAAGAGCCTGCCACTTCTTATGAACCGTATCAATGTAAAACCTTTTATAGAAGCTTTTATCTGGTCTAAAGGTATCCGACACTCGTGCCTTGGCTCCAAGACCAAGAGAAGACCGTCTTCTGTCAAACGTCTCCTTCATGGAATCAATATTGCTTTTCTGAGTTCTGGATTCTGAACTGGTATTACTTCTAATCTCGTCCAGTAGCTTCTCCTTTGTGGTAAATACACTAATCCATGTCATAGGATTATGTCCTGCTTTTTTTACGCAATCAAAGCATACATATTCACCGCCCTTAAGCTTAAATGCTTTGAGCTTTGAGACATTCTTCTCACATATCGTGCATTCTTGCATCCAATCACCATTCCTTCCTAATTTCCATGATGTTCCACCTATGCATTAATATTGCAAATTGTATGGCTGTGCATAAAGCATGGAAACATTATTAGGTTTAATCATCCTGATATTCCGCCAGTGCATCTGTATCCAATGCTTTAATTTCAAAAGTCTTCCGAGTCGATACACAGAAGTTATACTCGATCATCAGATTGGCAAGACGCTCTCCGTCTATCAGTATGATATGGTGCGTATGCGCGTAATTCTTAGCCTTTTGTGAAAATCTCGCAGTTGTAACAAAAAGTCCATCGTCTTTCTTGCCTGCTATCGCTCCTACAAAGCTCTGAATATCCGGCTGGCTCACAACCTTATCTACTGCCCACTCCTTCGCCTGCATATAGATAAGGGAAAATCCGAGCTTATCCTCCATGATGATCCCATCGATTCCGTCATCCCCTGATGCTACAGTTGCATGGCTGCCAAAGTCCGCCTTTCCGTAGCCCATCTTCAGCAGAAGGTCAACAACGAACTTTTCGAACGTATATGGCGGTATTTTTAACACTTCACTAAGCAGATCTGATGCAAGGCTGTCATTGATTTCCTTGTATGCGTCCTCCAGCTAATCATCAGGTGTGAGGTCTGATGGCTTTGGAACTTCTGACGCGGGGTTAGAATCATCGAGCGGTTCAGGCGCAGACGCAAAATCCACAAAGGAAGGAAATTGCTCCAGATACTTGGAGTCTATTTTCTCCGGATTATCCGCAACGACTTGTTTTCCAGCATTCGTAATAACAATTGTGGCACGGGCCGGGCTATCGAGAAGTCCGGCTTTTTTCAGATAGGTTTTTGCCCATCCGACTCTATTCTTGAACACTGTCTGTCTTCCGCTTGGAAGCATTTCAGCAAGATCATCTGAGGACAGATTCAGCTGTTCAGCCAAAAGAGCTGTGACATCCTTCATCTTGTAGGTCTCGCCATCGCTGACTGCAATAAGCAATGGCTTCATCAATTCATCGTATTTTGGCACTGCCATAATCGGTCCTCCTTATTCCTTCTTCCCGTATTGCGCCTTTGGCTCCGCCACCATACCCATATCATACGTTTCATTCACATACTGGTTCAGCCTGTCTGAATAAGCACTGACGCGTTCTCCCATGTCGTTGCTATCGGCCCACAGCTCGCACTGCGTCATCACGGTCTGGACGGCGTCGTCCATACCTTCCGGCGGATACTTATGATGTTTAAGCAGTCGCTTAATAAGCATTCTCATCTTAGCACGGGCAGAATCCCATTTCTGCCATTCGATCGTTCTATTCTTTCGGAGCGTATCTGCCAATTCCTTTGTTATAGCAATCAATTCTTCATTCTCATAGAAGTCCTTGATGGCCTGCGGTTTGGTCAGAGCATCATAGAAGGCTAGCTCATCAGCGGTAAGCCCGAGTTTTTCACCCTCTTTCTGCGCCGCCTGAATTTGCTTTGCAAGATTCAGCATTTCCTCAATTATCTGCTCATTCGTAAGCATTCCATTGAGATACTGGTTCATCGCTTTCTGCAAGATCTCACTAAATTTTTCTGATTTGACAACATTCGTGTGTTTGTACACAACCACCTGCTCAGTGATAAGCTTCTTAAGAAGCTCCACTGCAAGGTTTTTCTCTTTCATTTTTGCGATTTCCTGAAGGAAATTCAAATCAAAGAGTGAGAAATCGCTGTTGGCATCTTGGAAGAGGTTAATCACACCATCGCTGTGAATGCTGGCCTTCAGGAGATTATTGATTCGCGCATTCATTTCCGGCAAAGAGATCTTCTTCCCTTCCCCCTGATTCACGAGACGATTTACCAGCACACGGACAGATTCAAAGAACGCAGCTTCAATCCGTTCGTCCTTTGCTGCAAGGGACGAACAGAGAGACAGAGCCTGCTTGAGCATAAGGGCTTCCTTGAGAAACGTATCCCGGTCATCTTCCTTACCCACAGCAACGATGAAGTTCACCGCACCACTGATAGCTCTCGAGCGGGCGAGATTGCTGCCATGAATAAAGTCAGAATAGTCATAACCATAGAACAGATCACGGCAAACGGACAGCTTCTCCTGGAACTTCGGATATGCGACCTTCGCCACATCGGTATCACCATAGTTCTTCCGGTCACGTGCCGTGTAATCGTTCATAGCCTCTTTGAGCGCCGATGCAATGCCAACGTAGTCGACGATCAAACCACACTCTTTGTCTTTGAAGACGCGATTGACACGGGCAATAGCCTGCATCAGGTTATAGCCTTTCATCGGCTTATAGATATACATGGCAATGGAATGGGCAGAGGCTCAGAGAAACACGCGCAAGCGCCGCTGCCGCATTCCGGCATCAGACGGAACTACTAGAGTTTGTCGTGACCGTAGCTGCTACGGTTGCCCGATGGCAAGTGAAGACCACATCACTTCAGAGACAGTCTCTTTGGATGCGATCATGGAGAACTCCAATAAGAAAGCAGCTATCGGGGATGTAACCAGTGCAGAAGCCATGAAGAATCTTGAAGAGGAAGAATTCATTGCATTTCTGGAACAGCATTACCCTAAATGCGCTAAGGTTTATAAGAAAGACAAGGTTGGTTTCACAACTGCTGAGATCGCAGACAGCCTTGGCCTGTCGGATAGAATGATTCGTTATTACAAGAACAAAATAGACGAACTGCACAAGCAGTTCGCCGCGGAATAACAGCCGGAGAGCGGATCACCTGCACCGCTCTCTTTTTTACTCTTTTATAATGATCTTTCTTTGAATGATGGTAGCGATCTGCCGCAGGCTCAAATTGCTTTCCCGTCGTCTCAACTTCTGAAAAATAGCCTTCCTACAGTCTCAACCCCCAAAAATAGCAAAACCACAGTCTCGCCATCCAAAAATCCATCAAAATAGCCTTTCCATAGTCACGCCAGAGCAATATTCTCATTTCTCCGGACAGAAAAATTGGCATCCGCCTCTCTCTTCAGAAAGACAGATGCCGCAGAAATAACTTAAACACGGGCTTTTATGGTCCTTTCTTATTTTGTTCTCGTTAGTAGAGCCACTGTCTCCACGTGGCCCGAGTTGGCCTAAATGATGTCTACCGCCGAAATTTCGAACCATACGTTAGTGGAAACATGTCTAAGGTTATAGGTTGAGACGTCGATATTGATGTCTTGCCGTTATGTGAATGGCCGGAGTTCGACCAATTGATGACAGTTGTCAAATTTACTGTTATTTGGGAGGTCCTGCTCTTGTTAGTCATCGTTAGGTAAATACCATCCGTGTTCACGATGAATACTTAGTGCATGTGGAGTTTCATTGCCCCATGCTCTTTTACTCATCTCTTTATCAAATCTTCCAAGTAAGTTCTGTAGGCTACAAGCCGCTTTAAAATCATCACCTGATGAGCAATAGTCTAGTCTTACTTTTTCTCGTGCTGTATCAAGTTCTGCATCTGTTGCATTCTTAAACCATTTACTACTATAAAGATTTGCTTTTTCTATCTCACCTTTCAAATTATCAAATAATTCTTTTATAGCATCTTTATTCTTCAATCCAAGCACGATAGCAATAAGTGTAGGGATGCTTATTCCAATGAAAACAAGCTGCTTTTTATGTGCTTTTATCCAAGTCACAATTCCATTCTTATCTTCCGAAACTTTTTCTAATTCCTGTTCATTCTGGATTTCTTTATTCATAAAATTTCTCTCCTTTCAACTTCTCTCCCTCTATAACAGTACTTGTAATTTTCGCGATGATATTATGGTTTTCAACACAACATACAAAGCTCCACATTATTAGCTCCATGTCTTAGTCTTAAGAATTTCAGCGATTTCCTGTGTTTCAGGTAAATTCTCTGTCTCCAGAACTTGTGATAAATCAAACACTCGTGTACCCATTGGTGCTCTAGGCGTTATCTTCTTGAAATCTGTCTCGTAAAATTTATCAACAAAGAAATATCTTTCACCGGTCATCACATATCCATAGTTCTTTCCATCTTCTATTGCCTTGCATATTTGTTGCTTCCTATCGTCAGTAAGTTCTCCAAGTTCAGCTTTATACTCAATACCGTCTTCCGTAGTGACTGCTGTAATAATTGCTTTAATTTTCCCAATGGCCCTTACGCTTTTTTCTTTATACAGCCCAAGATAATCGTGTGCGCTAAAGCCACGTTCAATATTGTCATAGTAAAGATTTTCACTAACATTAAAATTAAATGTGGTACCTGCCAGTTGCACTCTCATGCGCTTCCATGAATCCGAAACAATGATGAGCTTATCGTTATAGCAGTAATTTAGGTAATCGTCCAAAACCTCCTGCATTTCATAATCTCTGTCATCAATAACATCACGTATTGCATCAACAATCCGTTCGAATACAGTATTAACGTGCATTACCGGATACGTCTGTGTGGCGTTGTATTCCTTAAGATGCTCTTCGAATTCTTTCTTCTTTTCTGGATTCATCAACTCCGGTGCTAAAGTAATCATCACCTTATATTTTTCATCACCGAAAGACTTCAAATGGCGCAGCAGCTGATCTGTATAGAACCAATCAGACATTTTAGTCTCAACAACAATTTTAAAGCTCTCCTGTGTGATAGTAGCATCCGGAATACTCTCCACACTTTTTTCCTGAAGATTGAAAACAATCTCTGGTTCAAAGGCGTCAGAAAAAAACTCGGATTTCAAAAACCGAAAGAACTTATCAGAAGAATATTGATATAAACGAGATAACAACAGCATTGTATTAGCTGTAGCTACATTTTCTTTCTCATGGTATCTTTGGAAATAATGTATCTTCATAATTGATGGCCTCCATACCCCTTTTTCGCATTGCAAATAGTATTTTGAAATCTTCTTTGCATTTCTTCCTCTAAATCATTGTCGTAGTCCTTGGTGTGCTTATACATTGCATTAATGAAATCATCAAAGTAAAGTACCCCATCATACAGGCTTCTGTTCTCAACAAAGAAATTATAGATTTCTCTGTAATAAACAATAGTATATTTTTCACCGCACGAAAACTTACTTAGGTCAATGCGATTGTAATTAGGTGAAAAAATAAAGCAGCTCGCTGTTTTATTGCGATACTCATCATCAGATGTAACAAATTGATAGTATTTTTTTAGCTGTGACTGTACTTGGTCACTGTAGATATCATGTCGGTCATCAATACCATTGATGCTCGATTTGATTTTATTTTCTATTACAACGGCATTATTTTTGTCAGAAATAAGTAGGTCAATGTTCCTCTTTTCTCTCTCAATAGTAAAATCTGTTTGTACCTCTATATGTAGAACCTCTCTTGCAAAACGGGAAAAAGCTTCTCCGTTTATATCAAAAAAGTAAGCAAACATATTTGGCGGATTGTATAATTAAGTTGAACACTTAAAAATCCA
>UMHJ01063640.1_pt1 | contig 31388 bp, 23 predicted proteins | sample 1965511 | NCBI WGS metagenome assembly UMHJ01 (sample SAMEA4836096, study PRJEB28245) | human gut metagenome | biome: gut microbiome; material: fecal sample | place: Denmark | collected 2008
GCAAAGTTATCTGGATTTATCTCAGCGTATTCAGATGTATATTTATTAATAGAACAGGATTGGTATAAAGTTGCAAGTGGTCAATTACAGGAAAGTGAAATAAATGATCTAATTGCAAATTATCAAAAAAAGCTAAAGACTATAGATAGAATTTATGGGCAAAACGATTCTATTTTATATAGTGAAAAAGTATGCAAAAGGGCTAAAAAAATTACAGAAAGATATTTTCAGATAAATTTTATCAATGACGATTAATAATAGGAGAATTAACCATGTCGATTAAAAAAAAGCATTGTATCAAAGACAAGAATTTTAAAAAGAATCTTTATGTATCTGACAAGGATCATTTACCAAGATTTTGGTCTACCTCAAAAAAAAGCATAAAATCTAGAGCAGTAATGCACAATAGAAAAACAGGAAAATCAGAAAATGTTCAAATTGTAGGATTATATAAAAATTATATATTAGTTAACACGTCATCTGGAAAGACTTGCTTATGTAAAAGGATTCCAAGTTATAAGAATTCAAAAAATCGTATTATAAGATTATCTTATATCGATGATTTCCCCCCAGCTGAAATCAAAGTGCCAATGCCACCAGTAACAAAGCCATCAAAGCAAAACAAATAGTAGTTTGTTCAGTAAATGCTATAAGTAAATAAGAACATTATTTTAAAAAAGTCGTATTTTTGGTTTTTTGTGATAAAATTGAAATGCATTTCACAGTAAATGTGTTGACTTCTAAAATTTGAAAATTAGATGGCCAAACAACAATTTCAGCAATCCTATGAACAACCTTTTTTATTCTCTGTCCTTTTTCTGTGATTTTGTTTTATTCGCCTTTTCCGGAATTCTTCTTGCAATTCGAACAGCTTCTCTCTTAAGCTTTGCCCGCTCGAAGTAGCAGGTTTTCTCTTTCTTAGGAGCATTTTTCTTGGCTTCTATGGCAGCTTGATTCAGTTCATCTGTAAGGACTTTCAGACGTTCTTCCTTTTCTGCAAGTTCGTCTGCCTGTGGAAAGGGTTCCGCTACAATCTTCTGTGCTTCTGTGTAGTCTACTCTCAGCTTGGCAAGGCTGTTGTTCACATCGTCAATTCTGCGGTCTATATTGTAAAGACAACCCTCTAATCGGCGAAGATTATGAGCAAAGCTTTCAATCAGATTCGTTGTGTGAGAATGTTCCCCCTGCATTACAGCACTCATACCGCCGCCCATAGCCGGACTATGAACCGTAATGGATAATGAAAAACCCTGAAATTCTCCTACTTTTACAGGGGTATCTGCTCTTGAAGTTGCCAATGCCGCACGCTCAAAAGCTTTTGCAGCCTCTTTTCTGTCTGTGTATTCTGTTTCACCAATTGTAATTCTGAATACAGGCAGCTTTGTTTCTGCGTCAATCGGCAGCGTTCGCAAATGTTCACGATCGGAACGAAGATTCTCCAATGCAGCTGTCAAACGTTTTTCTCTTTCCGGAAAAGCTTTGATTTTATCCTGCATTTCGTAAACCGTATTCTGATGCTCGCTTGCAAGTACACGCAATTCTTTTACTTCATTATCCAACATCAGTTTTTCCTTGATACGTTCGTCACCGGTACAAAGTGCCTTGATTTCAGAATAGGAAAGAGCCTGCTGATCCACATCTTCGCATTTTCTTGCCGGTTCTTTAGAAGTCATAATCTGAGAGATGAATCTCTGCTTTTTCTCCAGTGTCTGATAACTGTACGCATCAAATGTACCTTTTGTCACATAACGATATATGGATACATTTTTGTTTTCATTGCCCTGACGAATGATTCTTCCGGCACGTTGTTCCAGATCAGACGGTCTCCAGGGAATATCCAGATCGTGAACTGCAATCAGTTTTTTCTGAACATTCGTACCGGTTCCCATTTTAGCAGTTGAACCCAGAAGAACACGCACTTCACCGTTTCTGACCTTGTCAAATAATTCTGTTTTCTGCTTTTCAGTTTTTGCGTTGTGAATATAGGCAATTTCACTTTCCGGAATCCCTTTGGCTATCAATTTTTTCTTAATATCATCGTAAACACAAAAATCGCATTCTTCCTCTAATGAATCTCGTTCTGAAGATGATTTGCTGTCCTCGGATTTTTCCGCTTCTGTTGTGTTTCCGGTTTTATGCGGTACGCCTAAGTCGCAGAAGATAATCTGTGTCAGTCTATCTTGTGCCGTTTCTGCATGAATACGGGCAACATTTTCAACGCATTGATTTAGCTTTGTCTCAGGGTTATCCTCAAATGACGGATCAATCAAACGAGGATCCAGTCCCAGTTTGCGTCCATCGGAAGTGATTTTCAGCATATTGTCAACAGATGGATCTACATTTCCGGCATTGATGGCATCAGCTCTGTCCGCAAGTTCGTCTACCAGTTCCTTTTGGAATGGTGTTGCTTCAACATTGATAACTTTGTAATCGCAATCTGGCACGTCAAGCTGCAAAGTATCCGCTGTGCGAATGTCTGCTATCTGTTTGAACATGGACATCAGTTCCGGCATTCCGCTGTAATTTGCAATGCGGGTGCGTTCTTTAAACTTGTTTCCGGCAGGAGCAAGTTCCCAGTCTGTTTTCTGTTCACCAAATACCGTTACCCAGTTATCAAAATTAGCAAGCCCGTGATCTTTCAGAAAATCATATTCCAGATAACGCATCATGGTATGCAGTTCGGTAACGCTGTTGCTTAATGGTGTGCCTGTGGCAAAGACAACTCCTTTTCCGCCCGTTTTTTCATCCAGGTATCTGCATTTCATAAAAAGATCCAGGGCTTTCTGAGAAGCAGAAGTGGAAATGCCGGAGATATTGTTCAGTTTGGTTGGTGTAAAGAGATTTTTGAACTCATGAGCCTCATCGACAAACAGCTTATCGACACCAAGTTGTTCAAAAGTAATGGTATCATCGTGGTTTTTCTGTAGTTTGTCCAGATTCTTTTCCAGTGATTTTTTTGTTCTTTCCATGGCTTTAATCTGAAACTTGCTGCCTTCGCTTCGTTTCAGTTCCTCAATGCCGGACACAATATCATCAATCTGCGACTGAATCATATTTTCCTGTCGCTCTTTTGAAATTGGAATCATGCCAAGCTGAGAATGACCGATAATTACAGCATCAAAATTGCCGGTTGCAATTTTAGCAAATAACTGCTGGCGATTTTCTTTTTGAAAGTCCTTTTTGGTTGCGACAAGAATATTGGCAGACGGATAAAGTTTCTGAAAATCATCACCAATTTGTTCTGTCAGGTGATTCGGAACAGCAAACATTGATTTTGTACACAGCCCCAAACGTTTGGATTCCATGGCTGTTGCGATCATTTCAAAGGTTTTGCCTGCACCGACCGAGTGAGCAAACAGCGTATTTCCGCCGAACATGGCGTGTGCAATGGCATTTTTCTGATGATCGTGAAGCTGAATATCCGCATTCATCATCGGGAAGGAAAGCTGAGAACCGTCATATTCACGAGGACGGACAGAATTGAAAAGGGCATTGTATTTCTCTACAATTGCTTCACGTCTTTCCGGATCCTGAAAAATCCACTTCTTAAAGGATTCTTTCAGCTTTTCTGCCTTTTTCTGTACCACTCTTGTGGCATCAATATCCACAACACGTTTTTCTTTCGTATCGCCCATGCCATCGGGAACTTCTATTGTCTTATAGACTTTCGGCTCTTTCAGATTCAACAGATGTTCCATGATTTCATAGGCATTCATGTGTCTGGATCCGTACTGCTGTCTGGAAATAACGGAATTATCCTGATTCTTATTATTGATATGCCAGGAGCCAGTATGTTCTGAGTATTCTGTCGTAATCAATCTGGCTCTCTGCCATGCAAAATGGTTTAGATCACTGCGGTTGCTTCTCGGTGTTTGCAGTGTTTCATACAGAAACTGTTCGTAATATTTAGGATCCAACCAAGTTGCTCCGATTTTTACGTCAATATCTCCGGCTTTCAACGGTTCTGGCATGGCGTTTTTCAGAGCATTAACATTGATATTAAAATCAGAATCATAGGAAACTGCTTCTTCAGCAACCATCAGCTTTTGACGAATATCACCGGAAAGATATTCCGAAGCTGTCTGATATGTATTTTCTGTATGAGGAATCTTGTAAATTTCGCCGATCAGATCTTTCTTGAGTTCTGCTTCCGTCATACCGGTCAGCTTGCTCATGTAATCAAAATCAACACCGGCTGTTTCTGCAACAGACAAAGTCAATGCTTCCAGGGCAGTTTCAACGTGTTCGACGGATTTTGGCGGCTGAATGGTTCGCTTTGTGAAAATATCCGATTTTTCTTCCAGTTTGTTTTTGTCAAACTTCTTTTCTAAGCCTGCGACCAGATTATAGGAAATATCATCTGAAAAATAACGCTTGTTGCTCTGACTGTGCAGCAGACCGTATTTCTCATAGAAGTTATCGTAAACTGTATTCAGCTTTGCTTGCAGTTCCTGAATTACACTGTCCGGCTTGTCCAGTTCCTGAGCTTCCAGCAATTCTCTGGTGATATCACGCAGTGCAATGAATGCTTTTGCTCGTTCAAACTGACTGCTGTCTTTCTCATAAACCCTGTGGCAGACATTCTCTTTTCTCTTGAAGAATATCTGATCGTTTTGTTCAAAGAAACTGTAATTACGCAGATCAGATGGAATCCTTACTGCGATTCCGTCAACAGATCTGGCGTATACCTCTTTTGTTTTCTCTGAACTGATTTCAGCGGAGAGTCTGCCAACCGCATCCTGCAAAGCGGATTTCCAATCAAATCCGTCCTCTGCAATAACCATTGTACCACTGCCATACAGCTTATTGCCTTCGACAATCGTACCGAGTACCATATCCGGATTTTCTGCAAAGTAGCTGTTTACCGGTAATCCGTCCGCAGTTTCATCAATCGAAATCCATGCTTCTTTTTCGAGATCAGGAGTTTTGTTTTCATTTTTCTGCAAAAAGATGATGTCCGTTGTAACTTCTGTGCCGGCATTTTCCTTAAATGCACCATTTTTACCGCCCGGCAAACGAATTGCACCAATCAAATCTGCTCGTTCTGCTAACATTTTTCTGGTAGATTCATCACGTTTGTCCAGCGTACCTGCTGATGTTACAAATGCCACAATACCGCCGTTCTTGACTTTATCCAGTGTTTCCGCAAAGAAATAGTCATGCAGCTTGGTCGTACCATGCTTGTTATCCTTGAAATGCAGTTCACCAAAAGGGACATTGCCTACAGCAACGTCAAAGCAGCCGTTCTGGAAATGATTCTTCTCAAATCCTTGAATCGCAATATCAGCATCGGGATAGAGTTTCTGTGCTATTCTTCCTGAAATACCATCAAGTTCAATACCGTAAAGTTTGCTGTCAGACCGCATATCCTCCGGCATTCTGCCAAAGAAATTTCCGACTCCCATAGCCGGTTCCAGTACGTTTCCACCTGTAAATCCAAACTTCTCAAGTGCTTCATAGATGCCGTCAATAACCGTAGGAGAAGTATAGAACGCATCCAGAACCGAAGCATTTGCCTGTCTGTATTCCTGTGGGGAGAGCAGTTCTTTCAGCTGTGTGTATTCTTTGCTCCAAGACACATTGTCTTGATCAAAAGCCTGTGGAATACCGCCCCAGCCGACATATCTAGAAAGAGTTTCTTTTTCTTCCTCGGTTGCAGGACGTTCTTCTTGTTCCAGCATTTTCAATGCTTCAATGGCTGCAATGTTATTTCGGAATTTGGTTTTCGCACCGCCTTCACCAATAGAATCATCTGTAATGGTAAAGCTTTCTGCCTTTTCTGCTGTATTCTGTTCAGAAACTGCATTGTTCTGTAATGCATCCGATTGCTCTTTTGCCTTTTCAGGTGATTTTGCTTTGCTGTAGGCTTCACGTTCCGCATGATTCAGATATACACCTTTTTCAATCAATTCCGCAGTATTTTTCGCAACTTCCGTCCATGTAAAATGAAACGTATTCTCGCTGAATCTTCCATTTTCATCTGACAAGGTAAACTGAATCCCTTTAGAATCATAGCCTACCAAAGCAATCGGATCATCTGCCGAGTGACCGCCTGTTCCGTATTCATTTTTCAGAAAATTTGCAAAAGATTTGGTATCCGGATTGTTTTCCTGATAAAATGCCTGTATACGAAGCTTACCATCATGAAATCCGCTGCCACGCAGAATTTCGTCATGTAATGCAGCGATTGTATTGACATCGCCGACAAATAACGGAGATGGCGATTTGTCTTTTACTGTTGTTTTCTTTACCGAAACGGATTGCTCTTTCTTTTGTGTATCGCAAAAAAGAGAAAGCTGTTCCCCATAAGTATTGCGAAAAGGCTTTTCTTCATCTGCACGTTCGGCTTTTGCAATTTCTTCGAATACAGCTTCATCTATAAATAATGGTGTATCTTCTCTTATCTCAGATGTATCGATGTTATCAGGACTATCCGTCTCTTTTTCTTCCGCATTACGTTCTTCTGGTTCATATACAGATGTTCTATCGGTAATCCGAATTAAATCTGGATTCAGAACCGCAACATAGCTATGGAGAATGTTATTATTGCCTGCCATACGCTGTGCAAATGCAGCAACAGACTCTCCATACAATGCATCTGCACCGCTGACACCTAAAATGCTGTCCAGGATTTTGGATGCCGGCGTGTCCAGTGCATTTTCCAGTACATATTGATAATAGCTGTTTTCTTCTGCCATAAATTGAAAATCAATCACTGCTGCGTCATGACCGCTTTGCCTTGCTTTGCGAATTGTTTCATCAATATCCCAGTTTTCTGCACTTCCAAATGTAAAATGGGCAGGATTCTGTAATTCTGCTTCGCAGGTAAGTACTTTACTTTCCGGAAGATTGCCTGCAAATCTCTCTGCTCTGGCAAAATCGGTATCTGTCCAAATTGCTCCTCTGTAATCAGGACGAAATCTATCGAAATCAGCCATTGTACCGTGATATAAGGTCATTTTGACTGTATCTGCTTCTTCACGCAGAACCTCATTTTCCTTACCCAGATATTCTCCCTCACGATGCAGTTTGAATCTATCAATATTGCTTGTAGTCTCATATTCCATAGCACCGGACTTGTGATGTTCCGTAATTCCAACATCATCGGGGTAAACGCCATGCATAGAAGTAACAGTTACTTCTTTTTCACCGAACATACCCTTGAGACGATATTTGTCACCAATTTCAATCTCATCTGCCGTTCTTTCCGGTTCTGTGTTCCGGACATTTTCAATTTCTGCTGCCTTTTCTGAAAGATAAGCTTCTACTGATGGAAGATAGGCTTCCAGAGTGCCTGTTTCTTCCGGTCGAATCGGGTTTATATCAATGAGAATCCCGTCAATATCCGGAACTTCTTCATGAAAGAGGTTGAAAAGAGCGACCTCTTTCAGAGCAGAACCTTTTATTTCCACAACAACATCAATATCAGATTCTGCTTTTTCAAGTCCTCGGCAGCGAGAACCGGACACAATGATCTCACCAATTTCTGCTTCTATAAAATTTTCCGCAAGAGATTCTGCGATAAAACTTCTGACTGTATTTTCAATGTCCTCCGGGTGATAGCCATTGATTTCATGAAACAGTTCTTCTGTTTTTGCCCGGAAATCTGCAATAACTGTTGATTGTTCTTGTGTCGGCTCTGTCCTTATCGGATTCTTTGCTTTGAAATCAGAGAGTATCTGCTGTTCTTCTGCGGTAAGCTGTGCGTTGGATTCCAGAAACGGAAGAAATACATCAAGTGTTTCTCTTGCAGCTTTCTTGTGTTCCGCATCGTGATATGGATAACTGGTGGAATTCAGAATGCCTTGATTGAAATCACGGATATGATCAATCAGACTTCCGCCACCTGTGCCTTTTCCGTCTCCAATGTCAAATCTGCCTTCATAGTTGAATTCTTTGCCGTTCAATACACCGAAAATCGTAAAGTTTGTTTTCTTATACCAACCGGCATGAAGCTCCGGATTACTGCGTTCTGTGTGTTGCTTTTCGTCTAAGTATTCCAAAACGGCATTTGCAAGGGCAAACGAAATGTCCGAATGCTGCTCTGCAAAATCGGCAAGAATACTGCTTTCCGTAAACCATGATGTATCATTCCCAAAACGAAATTGAATAGAATCCGTTTTTTGGCGGTTCGTTGTGCTTTTTTAAAAATTCTGTGATTTCACTGACATTGCTGTAATTTTGAAGCAGCTGACTATATTGTTGTATTTCTTCCGGGGAGAACGATTCATCAATTGCTTCCATCAATACCGATGATTCTTCACGCTGAAACAACGCAGAAAGCAATGCTTTCTGCTCATCGGAATAGCTGTGCATTGAAAAATAACTTTCCATTTCAGCTGAAATGTCGAAGTCGTGCTTCCATTGCAGCATGGCGTTCAGGGCTGAATCCTTTCCGATACGCTCTGTCGGTGATTGTGCAAGGTAGTTCTGCGTCAGCTGCATCATTTCCGCAAACTGCGTATCGCTGTATCGTTCCTCAAAGAAAGAATCCAGACCAATCGAAATATCTTCTGCGGCAAACTGATGGATCACATCTTTCAGTTCGGTAATTCGTTCTGTACGAAGTCCGATTTCAGCCAGTTCTTTGTGTATCTCAGATTCCCGATGTGCCGTTTCTAATGCCATATAAAAAACAGCAGCAGCATCTTTTTCTACTGTAAAAATCACTTTGCCATCACGAATCAATCCGCTGTATGAAATGCTGTCCTCTAAAAACGGCTGTATTTCCTTGTATTCTTCCGGCTTCATTCTGGAATGAAAGTAATGTCTGTTCCGGATTGACCGATATGGCAAATTGCCGATAATCTCATCTGCTTTTTCCGGTTTTGCAAACTGTTTTCGCATGGCAATCACACGATTCTGAATTTGCTTTGCCTGTTCCAAATCGTCATGACTTACAGTAAGTGTTGTTTTGCCATAAGCAGATACTCGTCCGGAAAAGGAAATATTCTGTTTTTCCAGAAGTTCCGCTATTTTCAAAGCAGTGTCACTGTCCAGAGAAAGATACTCTTTCTGCGGAATGTATCGGTATTCTGCATTTCCAATGATGTTCTTATGCGGCGGCGTATATGGAATTTCAGACTTGCGGAACTTTATTTTTTCTGCATCTGTGCCAATGATTTGTTTTAACCAATCCAAATCCTTATCATTGACCGCCATTACTGCCTTGTTGTCTTTGGAATAGGCAAAATAGTTGATTCCTGCATTTTCAAGCTGTTTCTCTATATGATGAAACGTTTCTTCTGCCATAGAAACGAGCGTTTTATCTCTGTTATCGGTTGCATCGTTCCATGTTTTGTTGCCGTATACCTCCATGCTGCTACCTCTTAACGGCTGTAGGATCCGTTATTCCTGCCTGTATGTGTATCAAAATTGTTTTGCGGTTTATGGCTCTTTTCCCCGGTAAAGAATGCTTTTTCTGCATTGACCTGCATTCTGTATACAGGATTGCCGTTTTTATCTGTGTGTATGCCTGCACGAAGGCTGCCACGCACTGCAATCATGCTGCCTTTTGAAAAGTACTTTTCAATGAATTCAGCAGTCTTTGCCCACGCTGTGCAGCGAATAAAGTCCACATCCTCTTTCTGTCGATAAACGGCAACTGTAAACGAAAGCATAGGCTTGCCGTTCCATGTTTTTCTCATCTCTAAATCATTTGTAATTCTGCCCATAATGGTTACGTTGTTCATGATAAAAATTCTCCTTTATTGTTCCAGTCCCTGTTTTCTTGACGGTGACTGTTCTCTTTTTCCTTTACTGCTGATACGCTGTGCTTCTCGTTTCAAGTTTGCACGGCTCATAAAAGCAGCTGTTGTATGTTTCTTTTCAACCGTCACCGCAGACTTTTCTCCGTGCAGCACAGCGGAATAAGCAATGCCTTTCTGATCTAATTTCTGCATGGTGCTTTCCGCCTGTTTCTGTGACATTCGCTGTGTGGCACGCTGTTCTTTCGGCAATGCCTTATAAAAATCAGGATTCACATATTGAGCAGCTCTTTCTGCTTTTACAGCACCGGAAATCTGCTGATATGCCTGTTCGTCCGCTTTGGAAACCGTAATCGCAACAGAATGATTTCTGCGTTCCACAGCAGAATAAGCGATGCCTTTTTCCTCAAGCTGATCCATGACTTTCTTTCCGACAGCTACTGTCTCCACATGAATGGAGCGATTCTCCCTGGTCAGGGACTTGAAATAGTCCGGATTGATGGATTTTACAGATTGACTTTCTGCCGCTTTTCGTTCTTCATGTGCTTCTGCATGATCATCATCCGACTGATGTTGGACGGCTTTTGATTCCTGTTTCATTTCCTGAAATGCAGACTGCATCATACTTTTCAGAGTTTCCGCATTTTTCTTATCTACGGTTACAGCAGTTTTTCCATTTTGACGCACCACAGCAGAAAAGACAATGCCTGCACCGGTCAGCTGTTCCATGACTTTTTCAGCTTGCCTCGGCAGCATCACTTCAATTTTCCGATCTTCTTTTGGAAGCGATTGATAGAATTCCGGATTGATTTTGCCGGATTGCTCCGAATAACTGTTTTGCGAAACAGGTTCTGTTTCGAAATAGCTTTCCGGTTCTTCTTTTCTGCCGTTGTTGATGATTCCGTCAATGGAGTTATAGTCATCTTCCATTGCCATTTCTGCATTCCTCAGATAATTGGAATCTTCTGTGATAACGCTTTCTGCCATATTAGGCACGGGAGCATTTTCTTGTTCTGCCATTGCATTCAGCTGTTTTTCCGCAGTCTGCATCCGTGTTTCCGTGATACCCGCATCTTGCTTTACAGGAACAGAAGCCTGCCTGCTGATTTTTTGCAGTTTGTTTTCCAACGTTTCGATTTTGCCGCTGATGGCATTGATTTTGCTTTGCAATTGAATCTTATCCACAGCAGAAGTTTCCGGTTTGGAATAAACTTCGTATAATAGTACTCTCTTTTCTTCCAGACTGTTTTTCTTATCGTTCAGACAGTCTGTGGTAGCCTGCTTTAGCCGATGCATGGCATCTGTGAATACTGCACGACGTTCTTTGTTTGCACCAATGGAAAAGCTTTTGATGGTATCGCTTAATGCAATCACTCGGTTTAATTTGTGGCTGATCGTGTCACGCTTTTTGGAAAGCTGCGTAATTTTGTCCTGATGTCCGGAAATCCGATTCTGGCGGTTCGGAATCTTTTCTTCCCGGATTTCCTTTATTTTGCGTTCATTGGCTTCTATGATTTGTCTGATGCCCGGAAAGTTTCCCATGGTTGCTTTCAGCATGGCATTCTTATCTTCCAGTCGGTCTGCTTTTGCAGACAGTTGTTCTATTTTTGCTTCATTTCGTGCAATCTTATCTGATCTGACAGCGATCTTTTCATTGATGGTGTTAATGCGGCTTTGATGAAAATCTGCCTTTTCCCGCAAAAACGGGAGTAACTTCTGTGCCGGACGTTCGCTGTTTTCCGGCAGCTTTTTTTCCTGCGGTGATGCTTTCTGCATTTCTTTTTCTTGTATCGGCATAATCATTCACGCTACTTTCTGTTTCGGATAAATACAAATGCTGTGACAGATACAATGGCTGTAAGAACAGCACTTCCAACTAACATCTTCTTTTTCATCTTTGCAGACTCCTTTCCTGTTCTCTGATTCTCTGCTCTTTGGATTCCAAAAGTGTGTGAATCACACTTTCTTCTTTTTCTTCTATGAAGTTATTGACACGAATGATTTCGGAAAGCTCTCGCTTTATGGTGGCTTTATCGCAGTGCCACAGCTTGATGTATGCCAGACAGAGTGCATCTATCATCTCATCCGGACGGCTGTTTACTGCACCCACAGACATCTCCAGTACGTCAGCAACTTCCGGGACAAGAATCCTGCATCCATTGGCATTCTTTCTGTCCTGTATTTCAAGCAGCAGCTCCTCAAAATCACCGGATTCTGTTTTTGTAATGATTTCATCCACCACAGCCTGAAAGGAACTGTCATAAGTCAGGGATAATGCCTGTTGGTTGTATCTTGCAAAATGCAGCACATTGCCTTTATCCAACGCATGGACAATTTTTTCTGCATTTGCTGTATCATATCTGCAATATGCTCTGTTCTGAATATGGCGAAGTTCTGTGCCGGAGGTAATTGTACTCATACCTGCACCAACGCTTTCAGAGAAGCTATCAAAGCAGAATTGTCCTGACCTTCTTCATATTCCATGGCGTACATACCGCAAAGCTGTTCCTGTACAGCATCCGGCAGCATATGCAGTTCACTTTCTGAAACGGAGAGAAGCAACGCAACACCTTTCAGTTCATGAACAGACAGTGCCTTGTTTACAATGGCATAAATTCGTCCTGTGTCTTTACTGTCAGCCATATATTCAAACACAATGTTCTGCTGTGTATCAAAATCCAGACTTTTCAGCGTTTCATAAGAGATCCCTGTATTTTTGGCTGCTTCTGCAAGTGACAGAAGAACCGTACCTTTTACCCAATATCTGTCCAGATCTTCGCAGAGAATCTGCTTGTCCTCCTCATTCTGAATCTCAACGTTTTCCAGAACGGTCTGCATGGAAGTTAAGATTCCTTCCGGCATTTCTGCTATGCTTTCTGTTCCAACACCGAGAATTTCGGACACCTGCTGCATCATTTTCTGTGTCATATCATGATTTCCTTTCTGTTTTCCATTGATAATACGTTTTGCCGTTATAGCTGTTTTCCGCTATTTCCGGGAGAACAATCGTTTTCTTACCCTTTGCAGGGAATGAAGTGCTTTTTCCATGCAGAAGCTCGGCAATCTGACTTTCTGAAAGTTCCTTGCCATATACTTTGGCAACATTCATACCGCATTTCTTCTGACAATAGAATCCATACTTGCCTTTGACTACATCACCGCCGCATTTTGGGCATTTTCCAAGCGGTTCATTGTGATTTCCAAAAGAAACAGAAGCGTCTGCAAATCCGTATTTTCTGCAAATATCTCGGACAAACTGCTTAATTTCTGCCATGAAGTCTGATTCAGAATACTGTCCATGTTCTATCTGCTGCAATTTTGTCTCCCATTCTGCTGTCATAGATGCAGATTTCACTTCTTCTGGAACCACCTGAATCAGATTTCTTCCTTTTTCTGTTGCCGTAATTTGTTTTCCGTTACGCTGTGCATAACCCTTTGCAACAAGCCCTTCAATAGTGCCGGCTCTTGTAGCAGGAGTGCCAAGTCCTTTCTTTTCTGCATGGGTATCAAAATCTTCTGCACCGGCGTGTTCCATTGCAGAAAGAAGCGTATCTTCGGTATATGGTTTGGGCGGAGAGGTAAAGTGTTCGCCTTTGGATGCTGTGCAGGGGAATGTCTGCCCCTCTGACACGGATGGAAGTGACTTTGTGTCGTTCTTTTCATCACTACTTTTTATGGAATACTGTTTCCACCCCAATTCAAGAATGCTATTGCCGTTCGCCGAAAACGTAGTTCCGCTGCATCCTGCTGTGATCTTAACAGATTCAAAGCGATACGCCTTGGCAGAAGCACACAGCAGTTTTGCCGAAACAAGTGTAAGAATGTTTTTCTCACCGGCAGGCAGCTTGTCAAGGGAAACGGCGGCAAGATTACTTGTGGGAATAATCGCATGATGCCCGGTCACTTTTGCATTGTTGATACACTTTGAAAGATCAGGAACATGATTGATTCCAAAACCGAAAACCTGATTGACAATCTCGACCATATCCAACGCCGTCTGCCGCATATCTTCACTGAGGAACGAACTGTCTGTTCTCGGATAAGTAACCAGTTTGGCTTCATAGAGAGACTGCATATAGTCCAGAGTCTGCTGTGCGGTATATCCGTAGGCTTTGTTGGCTTCACGCTGTAACGTGGTGAGATCGTACAGCTTTGGCGGCTGAACGGTCTTGATTTCCTTTTTTACAGAAGTGACCGTAACTGTATTCCCATCACAAGCTGAAACAAGAGCATCTGCCTTGGATTCCTCATCTATTCTTGCAGAGGAAATCTTGATTTCACCGCATTTCAGGTCAACTGTAAAATACTTTTGCTTCACAAAATGATGGACTTCATCATCACGCTTGACGATCATAGCAAGTGTCGGGGTTTGCACTCTGCCGAGATTCAGTTTGTCATGGTATCTGCAAGAAAACAATCGGGAACCATTCATTCCAACTAGCCAATCTGCCTTTGCTCTTGCATATCCGGCATGAAAAAGGGTATCATAAGCAGAAAGCGGCTTCATTTTATCAAGAGCAGAACGAATTGCACGTTCTTCCAAGGAAGATACCCAGAGCCTTTTTACCGGCTTTCTGCATTTTGCCATCTGATATACATAGCGAAAAATACATTCTCCCTCACGGTCGGCATCGGTAGCACAGATGATTTCTGTAACCTCCGGACTGTTCATAAGGCCTTTCAGTACATTGAATTGTGCTTTTGTACTGTCTGCGACTTGAAACAGCCACTTTTCCGGAATCATAGGCAGCTGTGAAAAGCTCCATTTTTCCTCCCAGCCACCGCCATAATCGTTGGGATATTTCAGTCCGACAAGATGCCCAAAGCACCAGGAAACAATGTATCCGTTTCCTTCTATTCTTGTTTTTTTGTTTTGATCAGCACCTAGAACTTTTGCAAGTTCTTTGGATACTGACGGCTTTTCGCCAATTACGAGAATTGCCATAAAATCTTCCTTTCTGTTTTTGTTTCTCGAAAAGCAACGATACATATATGATATTTCAGAATTTATTTCTGAAATATCCGGTTTAATATTGACATTTTGAATTTGGTATTATATAATAATAGGAGAGAGGATGTGATTACTCATGTTGTGCCAGTTTACATTTGAAAACTTTAAATCTTATAAAAATGAAACAATACTGGATTTGCAGGCTGTCAGCGGACAAAATTTTCAGGATTCTTTGCTTAGCAATCCAGCCGATAAAAATGAATTTCTCCCTGTGTCTGTGATATATGGACCAAACGGCGGAGGAAAGTCAAATGTTCTCGATGCAATCAACTGCATTGTTTCACTTGTCATGAAACCAATTCTTATTTTTAAGAACAATACGAATCAGAATGCTGCAATGGAATTGACACCATTTCTTTTTGATGAGGATTCCAAAAACAAACCCACTAAATTTGAACTGTATTTCAGACCAAATGAGGAGTATGAATACAGATATTTTATTACCATAACCAAAGGTGTAATTGATGAAGAATGCCTTTATCGCCGAAAGTTGGGTAAGGGCAGCAGAATCGCAATGCTCTTTGAACGCAATTGCGGTGAGATTGAACTGGGGGCAAGCATCAACAGGAAAAAAATCAATCTTGAAGTAAACGATCAAATGCCGTATCTGTCCTTTTTGTATATCAATTACAAATTGGAACCGATTATTCTTGCTGTTGATTGGTTTGAAAAGTGTGTTATCCGCAATTATGCCAATCCGAATACAGAAAGACATCTGATTATCGGAGAGGGTGATGCGTTTAAGCAGAAACTACTTCAGCTGATGAATGATGTTGGCATCAATATCACAAATTTCGATTTTGTGAAGAAGGCTGAGAACGAAGCAGCCTATGACCTGCTGTTTGAGCATACCGTTCATGAAAAAACATATCAGCTGAACATTCATCAGGAATCTGATGGAACACAGAAGCTGTTTCATGTACTTCCACTTGTTATTATCGCTTTATCACAGGGCAGATTGTTGGTCATTGACGAACTTGATGCAAAACTGCATCCGAAACTTTTGAAGTTCATCATTATGCTCTTTAAGAATCCGGAAATCAACACGAAAAATGCTCAGATCATATTTACTTCGCATGACGTTTCTACGATGAAAAGTTCTGTATTCCGGACGGATGAGATATGGTTTGCCTGCAAACTGGATGATGAATCCAGCGATCTCTATTCACTGTATGAGTTAAGAGATGAAAGCGGCAATCACATTCATCCGAGTGCAGCTTTTGACAAACAGTACCTTGAAGGACGTTATGGTGCAGATCCATACTTCCAGAACATTATGGATTGGAAGTGATGATATGTCAAAAAAGCCTGTAAAAAAGAGCGATTCTGAAAAGGGTTGGATGAAAAAACGCCGTGATAACCGAAGAATGATTGCTCCGGAATATCATTTGATTGTGACGGAAGGCACTAAAACAGAACCAAATTATTTTGGAAAACTCAAAGAAGAAATCAACAGCAGATACAGAGACCGTATTTCAATTGAAATTGCAGGAATCGGTCAGGGTTCCAATACATTAACGTTATTGGAAAAAGCACAGAATATCGTTTCAAACTCACCGATTGAATACAAGCACGTCTGGCTGGTCTATGACAAAGACGATTTCCCAAGAGATGATTTTTATAATACCTACTACAAGTGCGAATCGTTATCCAAGCAGCATGAAGCTGTCATGTATCATGCTCTGTGGTCAAATGAGTGTATTGAATACTGGTTTCTTCTGCATTTTCATTTACTGCAATCAGCCATTTCAAGAAATGAGTATTATCCAAAGCTATCAGAATATTTGGGTTCAAAATATGAAAAGAACCGTGATGATATTTATTCTTTGCTAAAGCCACACTTGACAACTGCAATCAAAAACGCCAAACAAGTTGCCGCTGGAAACAAGAATTTACCGCCGTCACAAAGTACGCCGGGAACAGCCGTATATGAGATTTTTGAAAAACTAATCAGCTATCTGAAATAATATTGCATTTTGGGCACAGTTTCCACAGAGACTGTGCCTTTCTTTTTTCAAATCGTTCAGTACACTACGGGATCACCATAATTGATTTTTTGAATGGAGGCAATATTTGCTCCAAGATCTAATCCGAACCAGTTATAATATCCGTAGCTTCCGCTGAATGCAGTACAATCCGGCAATAAACCGTCTGCATGAATAAATTCAATAACCGATTTTCCACCATTTCCGAAGTTGTGATACCGTCTGTTGCCTTTGCTGTCACAAATCTTTACCGTAAACTGTGTGCCGTTTTCTAAAGTGACAAGAAATCTGTCACCGCAGTATCCGTAAAATGTTCCCATGGCACAGCAGTAATCGCCATAAGTATCACGCAGAATACCGGTATCCGTTATTAAATCCGGTTCTGCACCCTGAATTGCACTCCATGAAGGATTCGCTGTCAATCCCTTTGCATTTTCGTAAGTAAAGCAGTTTGTCCAGCCATCTTCATGTTCAAATTCTGCAATGACTTCCACGGTTTCTGTCTTTCCGGTAATTTCAGCAAGAATATTTTCTTCCGAATCCGATAATGTAAATTGATATTCTGTACCTTCACGCAGTCCGGTAACATAGCAAAGGGAATTGGATTGAAATACAAAATACACGTTGTCAATGTAATCATCCGGAACTGTTTGCGTCAGTGTTACTGTATATTCTGCATCTTCATCGCCATTCCATGTCAATTTGATACAAGAAACAGAAATCGTACTTGCGGTAAAAGCATAAGGTGCATTGTTTTCTGCATAAGTTGGCTCTGTTTTCACTTCGGCAGAAATTTGCCTTGCAGTAGTAGTTGTTGTTGTAATTGTTGATGCAGTCTCTGATAAGGTCTGTACAGCAGTTACGGCTGTACTATGGATAGGAGTCATATTTCTGTCCGGCAAATCATAATGGCCACTACTGAGTATGATAAAAAAACTTGTTCCAATTTCAATCACTTTCTCTGTAATCATTCTAAACGGCATGGAAACACACCTCGTTTCTACTTTTCATAGCGGTATCTCCAGTTATCATAAGATTCTGCATCCGGCAGTTCTGCGTGCATTTTCTCCCACTCCAGCAGCCTTTTTCGGAACTTCTTATCTGCTGCCGCAATGAAAATACCGCTGTCTGTAAAGTGAATCAGTCCGGCATCTTCCAATGCAAACAAAATATGCATGGCTTCCAGCGGCTTTTGCTGAAGATCAATATCCGGTGCTTCCAGCGTGTGCATAGCAACATCCAATTGATGTGACAGGTTATGCAGAACAAAGTAGCTCGGTTTTCTGATGCCGGCTTCATACTGAGAGATGCGTGTGTCTGCATTGCTTTCTGAAAAGCCCAGCAGAATGCCAAGCTTTTTCTGCGTCAATTCCTTTTTTCTACGGAAATATCTGATTTTTTCTCCAAGTTTCATATAAGTCCTTTCAAGATATGAGCGATAACATCCACTGTCCATCCGTTCCCGATACATTTGTATCTCTGTGTATTGCTGATGCCTGCGGTATAGTTATCCGGCAGTGTCTGCAATCGCTCTGCTTCTACGGGTGTTAGTTTGCGAATGATATAATCGCCGTCAGGCAAATCCATCTTGTATAGTCCGGTTTTGGCTCCCTGACCGCCGCCGTTGGCAGACAGAGTAATGGATTTTCCAGCAACAGAGTAAATCCGCTGTCCCTGTCCGCCTTTTCCATATGCACCAATGCGAACCGGCTTGCAAATCAGGGAATCTTTCTGCACAGTAGTCAGACAGTTGGATTTTTCATCATCTCGCAGTTCCATATACTGTTTTGTCTGTCCGGTGTCAAAATAGCGTCCTCTCTGTGCAGCTCCGTAAACCGGAACTGCTACCATAGTTCGCTGTTTTCGTTCTAACGTATTGGAAATTACAGCTCCGGAATATTTTGCTGTCATACAATAACTTTTATCCTGCCAGGGGATCGCATCTTCTATGACATCTTTCAGCAAAACGCCTTGATCTTCCGGCTGCGTTACATGAGGAATATTCGTCCAGTAACATCGTTTGCGGTTCTGTGCAGAAACCAGTGCCGAATTGATCATAATCGGTTTTACACCAAGGCATTTGCTGATTTCCTGCTTAATGTTTTGATGAATGGAATTGTTGTTTTCGTACAGGAAATATCGGCACTGTGATTCTTTCAGTGCTCTGACATATTCCATAAACAGTTGAAATCCCATGCCATCTGTTGTTGTCTCTCTGTTCTGTTTTGCTACGCTCCAATATGTACAGGGAGATCCGCCCAAAAGCAGATCGTATCCCTGAAACTTTTGAAAATCGCCGTCAAAAACGTTTCCATGATGAACAATATCGGGGAAATTCTTTTTAGAAACGGTGATTGCATAACGGTCAATTTCAAAAGCGTCATATTGTTCTACAGGCAATCCGGCACGTTCCAGTGCCAATCTGCCGCAGGAAATACCGTCAAACAGACTGAGTATTTTCAAAATCTCTCTGTTTGTCGGCTTCCATATAACCTTTCATGAATCCGCTGCTTTTTCCTTTGCAATATGCGATCCACCCAATGATGGTACAGATTACCCCGATTGCTGTACTGACACCGACAAATTCTCTCTTTCTCATTGTCTTATGTCCTCCGTTATTTTTACTGCTTGATCATTTTCTGATACGAAGCGGTCAGTTCATCATAGTCACGGCTGAGTTGGTCATATTTCTTCTGAAGTGCTGTATGCTTTTCCATGACAGGTGTAGTTTCTGCACAGAAATCGGCAAATACTTCTTCCATAAATGCGAGATTTTCCTCTACGCCGTCAGTGTAACCTTTCTGATAAGCTACCTTTTTGGCGTGCATTGCTGTAAAAACAGCGGTCAATGCTGTTCCGATTACTCCTGCCGCAGCTGCAATTTTTTGCTTCTTATTCATTTTCCAAGTCCTTTCTTTATTCTTCATCTTCATTGATTTCGTTGTCATCGTACCACTCAATTTCTTCATCGCTGCTGTCTGTGTCAGCGGACTTTTTCGGTTTTTTCTTCAGGAACTTGAAACCGAGGAATCCGGCTGCTGCCACCGTCACTACACCAACCGCCAAAAGCAATGGCGTCATATTTCCGGAAGAACGTACCGGAGATGCTGTGCTGCTTTCTGCCGTTTCAGATGCAGTTGTTTCTGCCGATTCTGCTTTTTCAGGGTTGTTGGACATTCTGCCGTTTGCCTGTTCCGCTGCCAGTCTGGCATCTTCCGGCGTAATGGAAGAATCACTGCTTTCTTCATCTCCGGCATACAGCAGTGCATAGAGATCGTAATCGTCTACTTTGTTCAGAAAATACACATTGTCCTCACCGCTTTCCGCCGAATAGTTGATCAGCACATAGAAAACATGGCCGTCCTTGGTGGTAACAGAAATAAACTGCATCTCTTCACTGTCATAAAGAATCTTTTCCGACTGAATCAACGTAGCATTTCCGCTTGTATCATAAAAATCAGATGTAAAATCATCAGACGTGGCGTTTTCATCGGAAACGGTTGTTTCAGCTGTACTGTTTTCAGAAGCACTGCCGAGCATGGATACCAGATCAGACAAGTTCATATCTTCCAGGTTGTTTTCTTCTGTTACAATGGAAGTATCATCGGGAACTGAAATGGTGGTTTCTGCCGCTGATGCCGAAATGCCTGTGCAGGCAAAGGCAAGAGCAGCTGCGGATGTCAATATACTAAAAAATTTTGTTTTCCTCATGGAAATTCTCCTTATTTTCAGTTTGAATGTGGGATTCAGCAAATTTGTCCAGCATTGCGTCAATATCTGCAAAGGATACGCTGTGATCTGCCATTTTTTGAAGCAGCTTTGCATACTGAACATAATCGTCAGCGGTCATTGCGTGGCTGCTGAGTTCTGCTCTGAGGTTTTCATAACTCAGTACTTTGATTTGCGTATCAATTCGCTTCTTTTCAGCAGTATCTTCTTTGATACGCTTTTCCAGTTGTGCAGAACGCTCTTTGAGTTTCTCAATTTTCCTGTCGTTGATTGCCATTTTACATCTCCTTTCAGTACAGCACCAGTCTGGGATCTATAAAGTCCCATCCATATCCGTCTGTATCAATTTTTACTTTGATATGCACATAGTCATATATCAGGCTGTTTTGCAGGCTGTCACAGGATTGATGTCCGGTTGATACGGCAAAAGCTTCGCCCTCTTTCAAGGTATCGCCCTTTGCCAAACCATTTATAAGGGTGACATTGGACAAGTAAACTTCGGTATCACGCTTTGTGCCGCCACTGCCGTCATACCAATACTCCACATCATTTTTACGAAGCACAACTGTGTGCTTACTGCTGTCCACCTCTGTGATTTTACAGTCAAATGGTGCATACAGCTGTGTGTTGGCATTCAGAACGAAATCCACACCCTCATGCAAATCACTGATATTGCAATGTGTAGTGTTCCATGCCTGCATATCATAGCCAAAACCATTGACAGCAGTATACTCATGAATAGAAGCACTGCCAAATATGTTTCGCAAAGTTTGATGATTGCCGTACATCTGTCCGCTGTCATTTCCAAGTAAAAGCTGATAATACTGCGAACGTTCTGACGCATGAGACATTGCATTCAGCTTGTCCGAAATGACCTGATCAAAGGTCTTTTTCTGCTTGACACTGTAATACAGCCGACAGTCTGTTTTCCAGTAATACTTCTCATAATATCCGTACATACAGGTATCTTTAATGTTGGAGTTCCAGATTTCTGTATCAGTTGGGGAAACCAGAAACCAGGCATCTTCTCTATTCCAGCCCCAGAATGAGCGATCATGCCGTTCCGTGCCCTGCATAAAAAAGAAATTTCCGGTTGCATTGTCATAATAGTAAAATGGTTCTTTTGTACCGGAATAATAACGATGATCCATGACATAGAAGCCGGTCAATTCGTAATTGTCATTTGGATTCAGAACACGTTAGTTACTGTCAATACAGAGATAGCCCTCGCTGTCACGATATTTTCCAAGTTCATTTGTAATGGCGATTGGCTTGAACCGATAACGATAAGGTCTTCCGTCATAGATGTATGCTTCTTTTTCACAGCGGTAATATGTGTCTGTTTCTGCAGAACCGCCGCCCCAATAGTGATAAGGGGAATATTCCTCCCAACGAGACGTATTATCATACCAATATACAAACTGATATTCTGCGTCAAACAATTCTTTGAGAAGCGTTTCTGTATCGCTGCTGTATTTCCAGTATGTAATATCGCCATTATCGGCTGCATCAAAATTGTAGTAATAGGCACACAGAAAGCACCAGAGTTTGTACGGATCGAAATCATAACAAGGTTCCCAGTTGAATTGAGAACTGTTGCCCCAGTACCAGGTGTCAGGATCATCTTTCATGTTTCTGGTGTTTACACCGAAGTTTTTCAGTCCATTTTTCCATTTGGAAGAATCGCCAACCAATTTGATATTATTGTTCATCTCCCAGGCAAGTTTGGTATAGTACTTTTCCGCTTCGGAAAGGTCATAATCCTGTGCAGCATATGTCCCAAGGGTAAATCCACCACCGGAGGTAATGGAACTGAAAATCATCAGAATAAAGGTGAATACAAGCAGCAGTACAAGCAAAAACAATGCAGCTGCTGCAAAGAATTTCTTTACTTCCGCTTCGTAGATATTTTTGACGAACCGAAAAAATGCCTTCAAGCCTTCCTTAAAACGCTCTTTGACAGAACTTCGATGCTTTTTCTGATTCTGTATCTTCTTTTTCTTCTTTGGGCGATTGTGCTTTTCTTTCAGTCGATGATCCTGCCTTTGCAGTTTATCTCGGCTTTTCTGTTCTTTCTCTGAAATGCGGTCACGTTTTTTCCGTTCCCGTTGTAGCCGCTGCGGTTTTCTGACTTTCTGTACCGCAGGCGTTATTACTCTGCGTTTTGCAGAATCCAGAGCGTGAAGTACATCATTTTCAGAATCTGCATTGACCGTTTTCTGCCATGCAGAAGCTTTCATCCGATTGCCTGTATATTTCACAGGCTTTGTCAGGAGAAATCCCGGATTTGCATCTTTCTTGATTTTCTTTTGAATGGAAAATGATTTACGCCGATGTTTTTTCTCAGAAGAAAGCTCTTTTTTCCTGAATTTCAGTTCACGCTTTTCCTGTTGATACATCTGCTTTCGGCGAAGCAGATGGGCTTTGTTCAGATTGGTTTTTTCACTGCCTTGATATTGAGCTTTCTGCTCTTTGAAATCTGCCTTATTTTTTCTCAGCCGTTTGACAGCCTTTCGTTTTTCGGGCTGATATTTTTCTACCTGAAAAAGCTGATTATCTGCCTTTTTCAATCTGTATTTTGCTTTTTCCAAACGGTATTGTTTTTTCAACTTGAAATGCCGTTTCGTACCTTTTACAGCATCAGCACCAATTCTCAGTGCTGCAAATGTGCCACGATGATAATCATCAACTGCTTCACGGGTATATTTTCGCCTTGCCTGGTCAATAATTTCACGGCTTACATCATCAGCTGTTCGGATTGCAGCGGTTTCTGCTGCAAGGCCCGTATGAACCACTGTGTTTACAGTATCATGAGCAATCCGGTTTGCGGACTGTGCCGTCTTTTTCAAAGCTTTTCCTTTGAAAGTAGTCGGTTGAATGCTGTTTATGGTTCTTGTAACTGATGGAACATCTCCGGTGACACGATATTTAGCATTTACAATCTTATGGAGGACTCCACGATTGTTGCCATGGTACATTTTTTCACTGCGAACAAGGCGTGCTTTTGTTTTGAATTTGCCATGTTTATTCGGCTTTCTGTCAAACTGCACTTGAAACTGCTTTCGTCTTTTGCTGACTTTTTCAAAACGTGTATGTGCTTTGCGGAGACTGTGTTGTTTTCGGGTGAGTTTACTTATTTCGACCAACTCCTTTCAATAAAATATCGCATTAGGGTATTGAAAATAGTCGATTTTTGTGGTATAATGAAGAAAAATTTGATTTGTATACTGAACAATTTAATTTGTGATAATTAATACCGTTGATGGGAGGAAAACACATGGAAGAAATAGAAGAAAGAATTACCACGAAAGAGGAACTGGCAACCGAAATATATTTGGATTTAAAAAAAGGATGTGATATTCAAAAAATTACTAAAAGCATAAAAGAAGCAGAAATTAATGAAAAAGGTCTTAGTTTAAATGAACAATTAGAGATAATCAGTTTAATTAAACAGATAATAGTGCAAAATACTAAGTCATGCAAAGATGTGAGTGATTTTTTATCCCTTGTTGACCAAGTTGAGGAAAAAGTAAAGTCACAAAATAAGTCTACGTTAGGAGGAAATAATGAAGCTAAGTGATATGATAACGCTTATATTAGGAATTGCATCTATCATAACCGCTTGTGGTACAATATTTTTATCATATAGATGCAATAAATTAGTGCAAGGACAAGTTGAAATGCAGATACGAGAGCGTATTACAAATGCAAGAACTCGATATGAAAATTTTGTAATTGCTCATGATGATAAACTTAATCAAAAAACTAAAGACCCAATTATTGAATTCGTTTATGAATCTATTAAAGAGGAATTTTTGAATGCATATGATGAAGCTTGTCAGAAATATCTAGATGAAAAAGTAGATAAATATAGATTTAAAAAATCCTATTTTGCAGAGATTCAAAGTATAGTAAAAAACGAAACTTTTAGGACAAAATATGATTCTCAATCAACTCCGTATAAAGCTACTGTAAAAGTGTATAATGAATGGTTTGACTTAGAAAAATAACGTGATTGAGATTGATCAATATAAACAACCTGCATCAGCCGTAGAGAAAGCCCTCTACGGCTTTTTTCATGCACTTTCAGTCGGTTTCGTTGTCATCAGCTTATACATCTCCGTATTCATCGGGAAGTGGTCAGTGAACGGCAAAAGCACTTTATCATAGCGGATAAGTCCTTCGCCCGGACCTGAATTTGTCACGAATTTCATTTGTTCCTTGGAGATGTGCAGTTTTTCAGCAAGTATGTCTCTGTCACCGGCTGCCTGATTCAACATATATACAAAATCAGAGTTATCAAAAATATTCTCTACTTCCTGTGAAGAAAGTAAATCTTTGACATTCTGCGTAATGCCGGTCGGAACGCCGCCCCATTTTCTGAATCGCTTCCAAATCTCAGCAGAATACTTTGCCGTCTGTTCTTCCTTGAGAAGCAAATGAAATTCGTCAATATAGTAGCGGGTAATCTTTTTCAGATTTCTGTTTTCAGAAACTCTGTTCCAGACCGTATCCTGAACAATCAGCATTCCAACCTTTTTCAGCTGATTGCTCAACTCCTTAATATCAAAGCAGATGATTCTGTTTGACAAGTCAATATTGGTTCGATGATTGAACAGATTCTGTGATCCGTTGACGAACATTTCCAAGGAATTGAATACTCGAAGTGCAACTTCACCTTCATGCTCCAGTTCATGCTGTAAATCAGAAAGCAACGGCATTGTTTCTAAGACCGGATTGCTCTCAATAAACGTCTTGTAAATACGCTGTACGCACTTGTCAATTACGGAACGTTCTTCTGAAGAAAGTCCGTATCTGCCGCCAACAATGATTTCACAAAGTGAGATCAGAAAGTCTGACTTGTTCGCAATCACTTCCATTGGATTGGAAAATAAGTAATCGTCAATGGTAATATCCATAGGGTTAATATGCTGTTCCGAGTTACTTGCAATCCGAATCAACTGCCCATGAAGTGCCTGCACCAGCGGAAAATACTCTCCCTCTGGATCGCAAATGATAATATCATCTGTTGTAGTCAGAAAACAATCCAGAATCTCACGTTTTACGGAAAAAGATTTACCAGAACCAGGCGTTCCAAGAATCAATCCGTTTGGATTTTTCAGCCTGGAACGATTAGCACGAATCATATTTCCGCTGAGTGTATTGACACCATAATAGGTTGCCTGTCCATCCTGAAACAATTCTTTTGTAGTGAACGGAACAAAAACTGCAATTCCCGAAGTGTGCATTTCACGGGAAACCGGAATGTTATTATGACAAAGAGGTAGTGTAGAAACCAACGTCTGTTCCTGTCTGTAATCATATGGGAAAATGGTACAGTTATTTTTTTGACAGATACGTTTCAGCATTTCGCCCTGTAAACGCAGTTCTTTCTTGTTTTTGGCATAGCTTCTGATACTGATTGAAATATGAAATAGTCGCTCATTCTTGCTGTTCAAGTCGGAAAGCAGCTTTTCAATATCATCAATGTACATTTTGATTTGCGGCGGAAGAATATCCGGATCATATCCCGATTGAGATGCTTTTTTCTGTTCGTCAATTTTCATCTGTTCCACATTGGTCAGTTTTTTCTTGACAAACTTCAAAGCAGTGATCTGATCCAGCGGTTCTGCATGAATATTGACGCAGAACAAGTTCTGCATTTCCAAAAAGTTTCGCAATACCTCATCGGATAATTCTCCGGCAAGAATATTCATATGCCATACTGCACCATAGGCATTGCCGATTTCAAAATTCTGCTTGTTGAATTTGAACGATTTCGGACATATAAAATCCTTGGTGTCCATGCCTGCATGAAGCATACTGTCCCAGTCAAATACAAAGTTTTCATCTCCATATGGATTCAGAGCATAATAAAGTGTTTCCAATCGTTCTGTTCCGTCTAATGCTCTGGCTTCCACACCGAATGCCTTAAATCCCTTTATCACGTCATTTTTAATAGACATCAGTTTGGCTCTTGCCGATTTATAAGACGTACTTTCAATACCGAATGTCAGAAATTTTCTGGCAGACTGTCCATTGGAGCCTTTCAGCAGTTTGTCTGTCAGCATTTCGGAATATTCTGTACGAATTCTGTTGAAATCGTCATTTTGTTCCGGTATCTGAATGGTTTGAATCAGCTTCTTCTTGGAACGATTCTGATTTTCAAAAGTCAGCTGAAAATGAATGGTGTTGTCAAACAGATTGATTACATCGCAGTATTTATCAAAAATATTGTTCTGTTCTTCAAATTCAGCAATACTGTAATTGGCATCAAAGAACTGCACTGTCATAGAGTAAAAATTTTCTGACACCTCACAAACACCATCACGATACATCGTATGATAGGGAATCGTATTTTGTACAGAACGTCTGTTTTTACTTTCTGCTTTGATTTCTGCCATTCTTGCAGAAAGAATTTTCTTTTCTTCTTTTGTAATCTGTGCTGCGGGCTTGCCCAGAATCACAGAAGCAGATGCTTTGTGATTCTTCCTTTTGGCATTTTTCTTTCTAAAGCCCATTCCTGTTGTCCTCCTTTCGATACAGGGACGCTAAATCAGGATTCAGCATCCCTGAGCTTTTTTCTGATCTTTGCATATTCGATTTCTCTCTCAATTGCTGCAAAGAGGTTATGCGTCTGATAATATCGCTTTCGTGGTCGGGTAAAATATACACGCATATACCTGACCTGCTTTTCCAGAAAGACACCGTTTTTCCGATACAGTCCGCAAAGAATCGCAGGAGCAGCACAGGCACCCATTGCAAAAATCGCTCCTGACATTCCAACTGTGCTTCTTGTCAGAAAGAAAACAGGTGCTCCTACTGCAAGACCAATGCCGAAGCAGATAACCTGCCTTTTGGTAAATCCCATCATGAATTTTTCCTTGATGTCATTCAGATCTTTTGGAATCGAAACATAATGTGCCATAAAAATCTCCTTTTAATGTGCGTTAAATACAGACTTGCTGATTGCACCGGTTCTCAAAATTGTAAAAATCAGTGCAGCTGTATAGCCTAACAGCATTGCCATTTGCATAATCACACCGTCTGCACCGGTATTCAATGTTGTAATCATGTTGGAAAACAGTGTTTTGAATATCGCAAGTGCCACAATGATAAAGAATCCCTGAAATGAAAGTGCAAGCAGCTGCTTGATCCAGTTCTTACCGATACTGCTCCATTCACCGGTATCCATCATAGTTGCCATTGGAATCGGTGCGATGGAGAGACACATGAACACTTCGATGATTCTGGAAGCCAGGGTAATGACAATGGCAACAATCAGTATCATAACTCCCAGATGCACAATGAGCGAGATAAACCACACTGTCATTAGTTCTCCAAGGCTTAATCCGCTCAATGCTGTTTTCTTCAATGCCAGTGCAGCAGACAGATAATTTCCGGAGCCAAACAGCGTTGACAAACCGTTTGCACAGACATTTGTGCCGAATGAAAATAGTCCGGATGCGATGTAATACACATTCGACACCAGAATTACACCGCATAGGGCTTTGATGATCCATTTGATAAAGATAGAATCGTCAAAATCCTTGAAATTGTTTCCTCGGATAATGGTTTGTATCAAATCATTCAAGAGAATAATGGTCAGAATAAATCCGCCGATTGGAACGACAACATTGTTGCAAAGTGTTTCTATTGTTGACCAGATTCCCGTTCCTGCAGCGGCACTGCCTGCTGAACCGGTAAACTCTGCCGGATGTTTGGTAAGAAAGCTCTGTACTAGCCCTTCATTGCCATTTCCACCGGTTGTAGCAGAAAATGTATCGGTCAGCAAAGTAGAAATTCCGTCAAACTGAGATTTAATGCCGTCTTTGAATAAATTACAGCACCAATCTTCCAGTGCATCTATGGCATCACTGATTACACCCATATGCTCACCGTCCTTTCTGAATTACAGTAACCCACATTCCGCCCACCACGTTACTGTTTGTTATTTTCGTCTGTAATCAGACTGCTCCGGTCATCATGCTTTCGAGAACCGGAACGAGGACGATTGCAAGAAGAATCAGTCCAAGACCAGCCATAAGCTGCTTCATACCCTGCGATTTTGCACCGGGGTTGTCATTGCCGTAACCTTCAAGGAGGTTGACAACGCCCCAGACACCGACACCGCCGCCGATCAGGCAGATAACGGACTTGAGTACCGTGCAGGCTGTGGTAATAAAGTTGGAGGTGTCTACAACACCGGTTGCTGCAAATGCCTGTGTGGTGCACATAGCAGCCATAGAGGACATCACAGTTGCAGTGAGGACTGCTTTCTTTGCAAAGCGGCTGCCCTTTGCGAGCCACTTGTGCTTCGGCTGAGATACGTTTGTTGTCTGTACAGCTTCTGCTGTCACGTTCATGTTGTTCATAGGTAAAATCTCCTTCAAATAAAATCATCGTCCGCTGCGGCTTCACACGATTCTTTCTTTGTTCCGTGTTCTTCACCGACTGCCGTTTTTGGCAGATTTAATTGTTACAGCTTCACACAGCCTTTTTCTTTCTGCGGCTTTTGTGGATTCAGATTGTCCGCTGCATTCAATCAGATCGAATGTTTCGCTTACCGAAAATGATTTGTGCATTCTCTTTTTCTCGCTTACATACTTTTCAATGTCAAATTCATTTTTCGGGTTATCATCTGAAAGCAGACAATAGTTTTTGTGGCGGGTAATATCATATTTATCCGAGAAGAACGGACGCACTCCTCGAAGCTGCAAGATACATTTTCCGCCGTCCATCACGGCAAGTTCGTCCTGACTTTTCAGTTCTTTTCCAAGTTTCTGATAATTCAGTCCGTAACTTTCCGACTGCCCTCTGGTATTGGACGTGTTAAAACTGTCAATGGTTTCTTTGCCAAGGCTTTCTGAGATTTCTTTCAGCGTGGTTTTTTCCTTTCCGCCAAGAAACAATGTCGTATCACAGTTGCCCTCGATTGTATCCGCATTGTCCTTGTAAATTGCCTTTAGCTGTGATTTTGCCTGCAAGATAATGCTTGCGGAGATCTCACGGCTTCGGATTGTGGCAATCAGCTTATCGAAATTTGGAATTTCACCGATGTTGGCAAACTCGTCCAGAAGGCAGCGTACATGATATGTTAATCTGCCGCCCTTGCTGTTGTCGGCTCTGGTGCAAAGCAGATTGAACATCTGAGAATATAGAATGGCTACCAGGAAATTGAAGGTAGCATCTGTATCGGAAATAATAACAAACAACGCTGATAATTCATCTCCAAGTTTATCCAGGTGAAGTTCATCATAGCTTGTGATTTCCAATACCTCATCTATTGCAAAAGGTGCTAAGCGGGTAGAACAGGAAATCAAAATGGATTTTGCTGTTTTGCCGGCTGCCAGCTTATATGCCTTGAATTGTTTGATTGCAAAAGCACCGATTCGCTTTTGCTCTGCTGTCGGCTCATATTCCTGCATAAAGTCATAGGCATTGGTTTCGCCCTGTGCAGGCAGGATATCGCCGTTCAGCCAGGCTTCCACACATTCAAACTGAACATCTACAGCGTTTTTGAACGTTTCATCTTCTTCACGGCACTCAGACAAGTTAATCATGTCAATGAGTGTCTCGAAGTTTCGTTCGCTTTCCGGAGAAAGGGTGAAAATCATGGCGATATATGCGGTATACAGCAGTTTTTCTGCCTTTACCCAGAAATCTTCTCCGGACTGCGGAGAATTACCGGAAGTGTTTTTAATCAGCACTTCTACAAATTTCAGAATATCTTTCTCTCTGTTTTTTTCAGAGATATAGGCAAAAGGGTTATAGTGCATGGACTTTGCAAAATCAATGGTATTAAATACCTTGATATGATACGGTTCATACACCGGAATTGGATTGCCGTTCTTATCCTTATGATTTTTTTGATAAATGGTCTTGCCATTTTCATCTTTTTTGATACGACCACGTTTCAGCATAGCTCCGCATTCCACAAGAATGGTTCCTTTCGGATCAGTTACCACATAAGATGAGTGCATCTGCATGATATTGGGCTTGACAAAGAAACGTGTTTTACCGGAACCGGAACCGCCGATCACCAGGATATTCTTATTTCTCGCATATTTTGGCGAAGATGGTTTTCCCATGGTCAGACGTTCTGTCTGTGTCAAAAGCACATTGTTTTCAAAACATCGGCTGTCCATATATGGCTCTATGTCTTTTTCTCCGCCCCAGCGGGCAGAACCATATTCTTCTCCTTGTCGGAACTTCTTTTTGTTTTTAGCTTTGAAATACAAAACTGCTTTCATAATGCCTGCAACAGCAGCACCTGCCAGAATATCAATGCCATTCATACTGGGAAGTATCTGTGCAAAAGAAGTTCCGATTTCATTCAGAAACGGCATCAGCTTTTCCTGAAAACCACTGCCATCAGCAATTCGGTATGCATAACTGATTTTGTTTCCGGCGTAAGCAAAAATCAGATATGGAAGATTGGCAAGCAATATTTTCTTCAGTTTTTTGGTGTTAATCTGCACAACTCCACCTCCTGTCAGTAAAATCAGACCGTGCAAGCGGAATAATCTGATACCCGTACATCATCGCTGATTCTCCCTTGTCTTTTCTCTTTCTTTTTCCTTTTTGCGTGGCTGACGTGCAATGGTCTGTGCCTGTTGTTTCAGATCATCTCGGTGCATTTCTCCACGTTCCAAAAGCTTGTCCCTCATTTTTCCGGCATATTCTGAAAATGCCTGATCAAATCGATCATTCCCAGAGGCTGAGAAGAAAACGTGATATGTTGGCGGAGTGGTTGAGCTGTCTTTTTTCAAAGCAAAGTCCACGTCATATTTTCTTGCTGTTTGCAGAAAATCAGCGATATTGTTTTCGGTGATTTCAATGCTTTCCAGTTTGGAATGGCATTTCCTTTGCAGCTGACGAATTGTCATACGCCCTTTCTTTTCTGCATTGCCATCCAGAAATTCTGCCATAGCGTTTTTCAAAATATCCGATGTG
>UMHJ01059161.1_pt1 | contig 31267 bp, 17 predicted proteins | sample 1965511 | NCBI WGS metagenome assembly UMHJ01 (sample SAMEA4836096, study PRJEB28245) | human gut metagenome | biome: gut microbiome; material: fecal sample | place: Denmark | collected 2008
AAAGCCTCCCATTTCTCATGTCCAAGAAATGGGAGGCAGTTCAGTTCATGAACTGCGGGGGCTTTGTGCGTTGTGGAGCTTTGTGTCCAGTTCGCCGGACGTTATTCGAGCTCAAACGCTCCGGTGTAGAGCTGATAGTAATATCCGCGCTTGGCGATCAGCTCGTCGTGGTTGCCGCGCTCGATAATGCGGCCGTGGTCCAGGCAGATGATCGCGTCGGAGTTGCGCACGGTGGACAGGCGGTGTGCGATGACAAACGTCGTGCGGCCTTCCATGAGCTTGTCCATGCCGGCTTGCACGATAGCCTCGGTGCGGGTGTCGATGGAGCTCGTGGCCTCGTCCAGGATCATCGCCGGCGGATCGGCGACGGCAGCGCGTGCAATCGAAATCAGCTGGCGCTGGCCTTGCGACAGCTGGGCGCCGTTGCCGGTGAGCATGGTGTCGTAGCCGTCGGGCAGGCGGGTGATAAAGTCGTCCGCGCCCGCGAGCTTGGCCGCCGCGATGCACTCCTCGTCGGTGGCGTCCAGGTTGCCGTAGCGGATGTTATCCATCACGGTGCCGGTGAACAGGTTCACGTCCTGCAGCACCACGCCCAGCGAGCGGCGCAGATCGGCCTTGCGGATCTTGTTGACGTTGATGCCGTCGTAGCGGATCTTGCCGTCGGCGATGTCATAGAAGCGGTTGATGAGGTTGGTGATGGTCGTCTTGCCGGCACCGGTGGCGCCGACAAACGCGACCTTCTGGCCCGGCTTGGCAAACACAGACACGCCGTGCAGCACCTCGTGGTCGGGCGTGTAGCCAAAGTCGACGTTGTCCATGACCAGGTCGCCGCGCAGCGGCACGTACTCAATCTCGCCGGTTGCGCGGTGCGGATGTTTCCATGCCCACATGCCGGTGTGGTGGTCGGCCTCCTCGAGCTGCCAGGTATCGGGGTTCACCTGCGCGTTGACGAGCGTCACATAGCCTTCGTCGGCCTCGGGCTCCTCGTCGATGAGTTCAAAGATACGGTCGGCACCGGCGAGGCCCATGACCACGGCGTTGATCTGCTGCGAGATCTGACCGATCTGTCCGCAGAACTGCTTGGTCATGTTGAGGAACGGCACCACGACGGCGATGGACAGCGCCATGCCCGAGATGCTCAGGTTGGGCACGCCCAGCGCCAGGAAAATGCCGCCTGCCAGTGCGACCAGCACGTAGAGCAGGTTGCCCAGGTTCATAAGGATAGGCATGAGGATGTTGGCGTACATGTTGGCCTTCTGCGAGACCTCGAAGAGCTTTTCGTTGCGCTCGTCAAAATCGGCCTCGGCGGCAGACTCGTGGCAGAATGCCTTGACGACCTTCTGACCGTTCATGACTTCCTCGATATGGCCCTCGACCACGCCGAGCTCGGTCTGCTGCGCAATAAAGAAACGCGCGGAGTTGGAGCCGAGCAGCTTGGTCATAAAGGTCATAAAGGCGACGCCGGCCACAATGACCAGGCACATCCACACGCTGTAGTACAGCATGATAAAGAACACCGTGACGATGACGATGATCGTCATGAGCAGGTTGGGCAGCGACTGGCTGATCATCTGGCGCAGCGTGTCGATGTCGTTGGTGTAGTGGCTCATGATGTCGCCGCGCTGGTGCGTGTCGAAGTAGCGAATCGGCAGGTCCTGCATACGGTTGAACATCTTCTCGCGCAGCTTCTCGAGCGAGCCCTGCGTGACGATGGCCATGGCGCGGTTCCAGAACAGTGAGGACAGGATGCCGACGCCGTAGATGCAGGCGAGGGTGGTCACGAGCTGTGCAATCTTGGGCTGTGCGGCTTCCCAATCGCCCGACTGCCACGAGTCGCTAATGATCTGCAGGGCGCTCTGAAGGAAGGTCGCGCCGATGGAGTTGATGATGGCGCAGAGCACCACGCCGACGACGACGAGGGGCAAAAGCACGGGGTAGAAGCCAAAGAGCGTCTTGATGAGGCGCGACATGGTGCCGCCCTTGCGGTTGAGCGCGCGCTCGGCGGTCGTTGCCTTACTCATGTGCCTCGCCTCCTTCCTGGGTCTGGGCTTGCGTTACGGTCGTATCGGTGTTGTCTGCCGCCGTGGCCGTGTTGCCGGAGACGTCGCCGGCGTTCTCCTCGCCCTCGGCAGACATCTTGTTTTGCGAGGTAAAGGTCTCGCGGTAGATCTCGCTTGTCTTAAGCAGCTCGTCATGGTTGCCGATCTGCGCGATACGGCCGCCCTCCATGACGATGATGCGGTCTGCATCCTGCACGGAGCTAATGCGCTGGGCGATGATGAGCTTGGTCGTGTTGGGCAGATAGCTTGCCAGTCCTGCGCGAATCTTGGCGTCGGTCTTGGTGTCGACGGCGCTGGTGGAGTCGTCCAGGATCAAGATCTTGGGGCGACGCAGCAGGGCACGCGCAATGCACAGGCGCTGCTTCTGACCGCCGGAAACATTGGAGCCGCCCTGCTCGATCCAGGTGTCGTAGCCCTTGGGGAAGCCGTCGACAAACTCATCGGCGCAGGCCAGATGTGCCGCTTCGCGGACCTCCTCGTCGGTGGCGTTCGGGTCGCCCCAGCGCAGATTCTCGGCAATGGTGCCGCTAAACAGCACGTTTTTCTGCAGCACCATGGCGACCTGGTGGCGCAGCGCGTCCAAGCCGTAGTCGCGCACGTCCATGCCGCCTACGCGCACGGTGCCTTCGGTGGCGTCGTACAGGCGGGCAATGAGGTTTACGAGCGTGGACTTGGCCGAGCCGGTGCCGCCGATGATGCCGATGGTCTCGCCGCTCTTAATGTGCAGGTCGATGTCGTCGAGCGCCTGGCGTTTCGCATGCGCGGAATACTTAAAGCTCACGTGGTCAAAGTCGATGGAGCCGTCGGCAACCTCGAGCACGGGCTTGGTCGGGTTGGCGATTGTGGGCTCGGCGGCAAGCACCTCGGTAATGCGGTGCGCCGATTCGTCGGCCATAGTTACCATGACAAAGATCATCGACAGCTGCATCAGGCTCATGAGGATCTGGAAACCGTAGGTAAAGATTGAAGAGAGCTGGCCCACGTCGAACAGCGTGCCCTGGCTCGTGATGATGAGCTTGGAGCCAAGGTAGATGATGACGACAAACGCGCCGTTGACGCAGATGTTCATCATGGGGTTGTTAAAGGCGAGCAGCTTCTCGGCGCGGGTGAAGTCCATCTGGACGTCGCGCGCGGCGGTCGCGAACTTCTCCTTCTCAAAGTCTTCGCGCACGTAGCTCTTAACCACGCGCATGCCGGTGACGTTTTCCTCGACGGACTCGTTAAGGGCATCGTACTTGTGGAACACGCGCGAGAAGATGGGGCGCACCTTAAAGATGATAAAGAACAGTCCAAAGCCCAGCAGCGGAATGATGACCAGGTAGACCATGGCGACGCTGCCGCCCATGATAAACGCCATGGTAAAGGCGAAGATCAATACCAGCGGTGCGCGCACGGCGATACGGATGATCATCATAAAGGCCTGCTGCACGTTGTTGATATCGGTGGTCAGACGCGTGACGAGCGAGGAACTCGAGAACTCATCGATGTTGGCAAAGCTGAACGTCTGGATCTTGTAGAACAGGTCGTGACGCAGGTTCTTGGCGAAGCCGCAGCTCGCATGGCTGCAGGTGACGCCGGCAGCGGCGCCAAAAGCAAGCGACGTCAGCGCGATAAGCACCAAAAAGCCTGCGGTGGGAAGCATCTCGGCTACGGTGGCGCCGTCTTTGATGGCGTCGATCAGGTTGGCAGTGATAAATGGAATCAGCATCTCGCAGAGCACCTCGCCAAGCACGAGCAATGGCGTGGCAACGGTGACTTTTATATAGTCGCGGATGCTGCCCATGAGGGTTTTAATCATCCAGTTCCTCCCAGGTTACACGGATTTTATCGAGCATTTCGGCGAGGTCTTCGCGCTCGTCATGGGTGAGCGCGCTAAAGGCCCGTTCTCTAAAGCGGATGCGGGCCGCCTGGTCGATGCGGGCGTTTTCCCGGCCGGTTTCGGTCAGGCGAATGGTGAGCTGCCGTCGATCCTTGGGGTTACGGCTGCGCTCGATGAGGCCGTTGACCTCGAGCTTGGACAGGATCTCGGAAAGCGACCCCGGCTTGAGGTCAAAGTGCATGCCGAGTTCCTGCTGCGACATCTCGCCGCCGGGCTGCTTGGCCAGCAGGCAGATGATGGGCGCCTTGCCGGACACGCCTCCGCCATGAAAATGCATGTAATGGCCGCAAAAGCCCAGATTATTGAGGATGCGCTTGGCAAGCTTGTCTTCTGAGCTAACCGCTTCGGGTGCATCCGCCGGCTGTGACGGGTCGCCGCCGGGCTCGTGCGAACAAAGGCTAAGAGGTTCATCGCACATGAATTAGTGCTGCTCCTTTCTTTAGTTAGGTAGAGGAATTGTTTTGTGCCTAACCAATTTAGGAGCATGAGAAACCAATGTCAAGGTACCAAACTTATTAAGTTACGGCGTTTTGCCAAACGCCGTAACCGCTCGACGCTGCAAGCGTTCCTAAGCGGCAATCTGACGTTCAATCGTCGGGCATGGCCGCAAGGCCTATGCCCCCCATTTCCGAAACCTTTCCGCAACAATGCGCTCTTCGCGACCCTGGCGACCGCTCACAACGCCTCCTGCGCTACACTTAGTCGCACTGTGGCGCTGCTGCGCCGTGCCCGAACCAAGGGAGACCCTCATGAAGAACACTCAGCTGCTGCTGATCAACGATATGTGCGGCTACGGCAAGGTCGCGCTTTCCGCCATGCTGCCGGTGCTGTCGCATATGGGCTACCGCATCCACAACCTGCCGACGGCGCTGGTGTCCGATACGCTCAACTATCCCAAGTTCTACATCCACGACACCACCGAGTACGTGCGCCAGAGCCTCGCCATCTGGGAGGAGCTCGGCTTTGAGTTCGACGCCATCTCGACCGGCTTTATCGTGACCGAGGAAGAGACGCGCATCATTTCGGACTTCTGCCACCGTCGCGCGCAAAAGGGTACCAAGGTGTTCGTCGACCCCATCATGGGCGACAACGGCAAGCTCTATGCGGGCGTGCCAGAGTCCACGATTGGCCTTATGCGGCATCTGCTGGAGTGCGCAGACTACGCGGTGCCCAACTATACCGAGGCATGCCTGCTCACCGATACGCCTATCGCCGAGCAAATCACGCCCGACGAGGCCCGCGCCCTTGTGGACGCCGTGCGCGAGCTGGGTGCCAAGTCGGTGGTCATTACGAGCGCCGTGGTCAATGGCACGAACGCGGTTATCGGTTACGACCATGTGGCGGGGGAGTACTTTACGATTCCCTTTGAGCTCATTCCGGTTTATTTCCCGGGCACGGGCGACACGTTCTCGGCGGTGCTCGTCGGCCGCGTTATGGCCGGTTGGAGTCTGCAGCGCGCGACGTCCGATGCCATGCGCGTGGTGGCAGAGCTTATCGAACGCAATGCCGACCAAGAGGACAAATCGGCCGGCCTTCCCATCGAGGCCTGCCTGGATGTGATCGACCATGAGTAACGCCGGCGAGGGCGGCATCAGGCCTGCGGGCGAGAGCAAGCCGCTCGGCGCGTCGCGTGGCAAGCGTCCGCGTATCCGCGTGAGCTGCGTGGACCAGCTGGGTGCGTGCCGTTGTCACCATGGTCACAAGCCGGGCGACGTTTTTGACTTCGACCGAGACCGCGGCAAGATGTGCGCCATGGCCTGCCATGTGGGCTTTCCCTATATCGATATCCTGCGCTATGGCGGGACCGTGCCTGGAAACGAGCCCGGCACGGCAAAGTTCTGCTGCCCCGAAGTCGATACACTGAACGTCTGGCTTGCCGAGATCGTTGACGAGTAGTCGAGCGCAATGTGGCAAAGGGACAGCCCCTTTGCCACATTCGCCGGTGGTGCCCCTTCTTTTGCTTATAATCTCAAATCTCTGCATTTCATCCGATTTTAGGTTCTAAAAATTCTGCGTTTCATCGATAATCAAACATATAAAACTTTGCATTTCATTCGATGACACCGAGGGGAGAGCCTATGCTGCGCAGGAAAATAGCGGCAGAGCTGGAGCGTTGGCTGAAGTCTTCCGAGCAAAAGGCCTTGTTCATTACGGGTTCTCGCCAGATTGGCAAAAGCTATTCGATTCGCGCATTTGGCAAAGCCAACCATGCAACCTACATCGAGCTTAACCTCATGGAAAACCGCCAGGCAAAAGATGCTCTTCTCGAGGCGCGGAATGCCGATGATTTCATCAGCAGGGTGACGCTTCTTTCGGGAAAGTCGATTGCGCCAGGCAAAACGCTCGTGTTTATCGATGAGGTCCAAGAGGCCCCCGACATCATGACGATGGCAAAGTTCCTTGTTGAGGACGGGAGGTGCCGCTGGGCGTTTTCGGGGTCAATGCTCGGGACTCAGTTCAAGGGCGTCAGGTCCTATCCCGTGGGGTATGTCCACGAGCTTAGGATGTTCCCGCTCGATTTTGAGGAGTTTTGCTGGGCAATCGGGGTGAGCGAGGGGGCTCGCCAAACGATACGCGACGCGTGCATCAACGAGAAGCCCATTCCTGGTTACATTCATGACGCGATGATGGCAAACTTCAGGACCTATACCGTTGTCGGCGGAATGCCAGAGGTCGTGCAGCGTTTCCTTGACACGCGGGGCGACCTTGCCTCTGTTCGTCAGCTGCAGTCAGAGCTCAACGAACAGTACCGACGGGATATCTCCAAGTATGCCAGCGGGCGAGCCCTGCAGGTGCAGAGCATCTACGATCAGCTCCCTATTATGCTCGAGGGCGAAAACAAGCGCTTCGTGCTCAATTCCATTGACCCCAAGGCTCACTATGAGAAGTACCAGCGAGATTTTGTCTGGCTTGTCGATGCCGGCGTTGCTCTCAAAGCCGATATCGTAACCGAGCCAAAGTCGCCCCTGCTCAAGACGGCACGGCCATCGCAGTTCAAGCTATACCAATCGGATACGGGCATGTTGATGGCGCGCTACCCCGTTGGAGTCGCCCAAGCGGCGTATCTTGATAGCAAGGAGCCCAATCTGGGCGGCATTTACGAAAACGTGGTGGCCCAGCAGCTGGCTGCCCAAAATCGCCAGCTTTACTACTATCAGACAAAAAAGCGCGGTGAAGTGGACTTTGTGGTCGACGGACCGGATGGGACGGCTGTTCCGATCGAGGTTAAATCGGGCTCCTATTACCACGCGCACGCTGCGCTCGGTCATGTGCTTGATACGGCTGAATATGGCGTAAGGCTCGGGATTGTTTTCTCGAGAGGCAACGTTGAGCGCAACGGAGCGGTTCTCTATTTGCCGCTATATGCGACCTGGGCCCTTTCGGATGTTTTGGGCGACTCCTGCGCCGAGGGGATAAAGCTGGAGGTCAAGCCGGTCTAGGGCCGGTCCCGGATGTGGCAAAGGGACAGTCCCTTTGTCACATTCATGAGTGTGGATTTTCTCCCACCGAGATAACGAGCGTGGATTTTCTCCCGTTTAGAGCGCACTCGAACGCTCAAAGTGGGAGAAAATCCACGCTCGTTTTATGCCGATGGCGTGGCCCGTGTGCCCGCGCCGCCCGAGCGCCTACAGCTGCTCGAGCATGGCGGTGCAACCGGCGAGTACATCGCGGTAGGTGGCGTCGAAATTGCCGGTGTACCAGGGGTCGGCCACGTCGCCGGGGCGATCGGTCCAATCGAGCAGGCGCGAGATCTTGCCATCGGGGTCCTTCCCAAAAATTCGGTACAGGGCGCGGGCGTTCTCGTCGTCCATATAGACAATGTGGTCCCAGTCGCCATACTCCGCGCGACGCACCTGACGTGCGCGATGTGCGACGACGGGAATCCCGACCTCGCGTAGCTTGGCAACGGTACCGTGGTGTGGCGGGTTGCCGATCTCCTCGGTCGAGGTCGCCGCGGAATCGATGGCAAACTCCGCCTCGCGCCCAGCGCGGCGCACGAGCTCGGTAAACACCGACTCGGCCATCGTCGAGCGGCAGATGTTTCCATAGCAGATGAACAGTACACGTTGCATATGCGGTTTCCTTTCGATCGCCATCATCGAGCTCGAGTATCGCATCTACGCCTGCGCCATCGCCCTCTTGCGTTCCCAGCGAGCCAACTTAATCGTCACCAGCGTAAGCACCCAGGCCACAAGCGAGAACGCGGCACCCACTGCGCCTACATATGCAATGCCAACGCTGCTTACCACGGCGCCGCCCACTGCGGTGCCAAACGAGATGCCGACGTTAAACGCCATGGGCTCAACCGAACTTGCGAGTACCATCGACTTGGGATGGCGGCTGCGTGCCACATCCATAAAGTGCGTGATACACGATACCGAGAACAGGTACATGAGCAACGCCAAGCTAAAGACAAAGACCAGCGCGAGCGGCATGGTGCCGCCCACGGCAAACAGCCCGAGTAACGCCGCAGCCTGCAGCACAAACGTTACGAGTAGCGCCTTCATGCCAAAGCGCGCATCGATCCATCCGCCCAGGATGTTCGAGATCAGGCAGAATACGCCGTAGGCCATAAGCGTGGTACTGGCTTCGACCGTGCCCATACCCAGCACCTGCTCAAGATAAGGCGTCACGTAGCCGTAGAACACATAGACCGAGCCCACGCCAAACAAAAAGATGAGCATGCCGGTGATGATGCTCGGTTCGCGCAGCAGCCCCGCCTGCTCGCGAAAGGTGGCAGGTTCGTCGGTTTGCCCAGCGCGCGGCATAAACATCACGAGCGCTCCGCAGATCAGAACGGCAAAGGCCAGCGTGCCGTACATGGCCACGTGCCAATCGAGTGTGTCGGCCACAAACTTGCCGATCGAAGTGACAAAGACCATTGCCACGGAAAACGCACCATATACCACCGAGATGGCAAACGAAGTTTGCTGCGGGGACAGCAGCTCGGGGATGTACGTCACACCCACAGCGAGCAGTGCGCCAGAGACGGAGCCCAGGATGATGCGCGAGATAAACAGCACCTGGAAGTTGGGCGCCAACGCCATGACCAGGTTGCCGAGCACAAAGACGATGCTGTAGCACACGAGCAGCTGGTAGCGGCGAAAACGTCCCGTGCTGAGCGCAAGCACCGGCGTGGCGATGGCGTAGACAAGCGCAAACACGCTGATGAGCTGGCCTGCGGTGGCAAGCGATATGCTGAGCTCCGTCGCCAGGTCGCTCTCGATGCTGATGACCACGAACTCCGAGCAGCCGAGCGAAAAACCTAACAACACGAGCAGCGCCAGGCAAAGATTGGTGCGCGCAGGTGAAAGCGCGGCGGCGGTTGACTTGCTTTTAGGCGTGGTTGCGGCGGTCAAGGCTGTCACTCCAATGTCGCATTAATAAGCGGGATTCAATCCCTGCAACTCTAACAGAATGTGACAAAGAGACAGTCCCTTTGTCGCATTGCGCTGCCAGCCAGTCGCCCAAACCGTCACAACATTCGGCGAAAATCTCGAAATCGAGGAAAAGCGTCGAATGTTGTGACGGTTTTCCTGTCTGTGCCGGCGAGCTCCAGTGCCGTCTGGGGGTATAAGGCTAGCAAGTGTTTATTTGCGAGGCCTAAGGGGCGCCCCGTATGGATATCGATAACTTTGAATGGTGGTATAGCGAGGGCGAGGCTCCGGACGAGGGGTGGGACGAGCCCGCGTCGCGTGACGTGTCGAGCGACGAGGACGAGACCGGCAACGATGCCGTCGAGACGGATGCTGCTTCCGACTCCGCCGAACCCCTAACCTTTGAACAGGCTTGGGCCCAAGCCGAGGCTGATGAGGCAAAGGCCGATGCCACGGCCACACTGGGTGAGCCAGCCGACATGTCCATCTCGCCGGCAAAGACCCCGCAGCCGCGTCACACTATCGACCCCGACAGCACGGCATCCTTCAGCATTCTCGACGTGCCCGCGCAAGGCGCCCAGGCGCCTGCGCCCACGCATCGCCCCGACCTGGCTCGCGAGGAAGATGCTGGCCGCCGCTCGCCGCTCGGCCCCATCCTTATCGCCTTCATGGCCGGCGTCATCGCTTGCTCGGCGATCGGAAATGTCTGGAGCCATGTGGAGCAACAGCGCAAAGATGCCGCCAAGGTCGAGATGTCTGTCGAGCAATCGCTTAGCCGCACGCGCTCGGTACATGTGTCGGTCGAGGTCAAGGACGGTGCGACGTGGGACACCGCCCGCGGCGACAGCCAAATGCTCATCCACATCGTGGGGTGCACGCTCAAAGGGCAGACGATTGACGAGTATCAATACGTCAATTCCGCTGGCGACGGCATCGAACTTAGGCCCGGCGACTACGAGCTCACCGTCGATGAACCGCCCGTCGCCACCGACGGCACGCGCTTCCGCGCTTCAAAGCGCATGGTTCCCGTGAGCTTTAATTCGCAGGCGCCCGATACGGTCGATACCACGCCGCAGGGCGGGTTTGACCTTTACGTGGATACCCAGTAGGCGCTCGCCGCTCATTCCGCCATGGCTACTCAATAATCGCCTGCCGTCTCGCCGCCAAGAGTGGGACAATAGCCCTCGACACTATTGTTAACTTTTGGAGGAAGCAGCATGTCCACCGTCACTACCATCAAGCGCGGCAGTCTTACCGCGGCCATCGATTCCATGGGTGCCCAGCTCACGAGCCTTGCCCTCAACGGCAACGAGTATCTGTGGCAGGGCGACCCCGCCTTTTGGGGCAAGCATGCGCCCATCCTGTTCCCCATTGTGGGTTCGCTGCGCAACAACACGGCAACGTCTGCGGCCGGTACCTGCGAGATGCCGCGCCACGGACTCGCGCGCATCGTCGAGCACAAGCTGGTCGAGGTTTCGGAGGACGGCTCCTCGGTAACGTACGAGATCACCGACACGCCCGAGTCGCTCAAGGCCTTTCCGTACCACTTTAAGCTCAACATGACCTATGCCCTGACTGGTGACGCCACGCTTACCCAGACCTTTGCCGTTACGAACACCGGCGACGTGGACCTGCCGTTCTCGGTGGGCGGCCACCCCGCGTTTAACGTACCGGCTCCCGGTGCCGAGGGCGAGGCATTCGAGGACTACGAGCTGGCATTTACCGAGGCTTGGACCAACGAGGCCCCCATCATCACGCCCGATGGCCTCATGACGTTCGAGGGTAGCTACAAGGCTCCCGATAACTCGGACGTGCTGCCCATCACGCACCGCAGCTTCGATAACGATGCCATCATGTTCACCGATACCCCGGGCTCCACGCTCACACTGCGCGGCCGCAAGTCGGGCCACGGCGTCAAGATCGACTTTGAGGGCTTTAAGTACATCGGCGTGTGGTCTGCCGCCAACGACGCTCCGTTTGTGGCGCTCGAGCCCTGGACCGGTCATACCACCATGGACACCGAGGACGATGTCTTTGAGCACAAGGTCAACACCATCACCCTGGCCCCGGGCGAGACGGACAAGCGCAGTTTTAGCGTTACCTTGCTCTAGAGGTTCCGCCGCTCGGTCGATGCTGCGCGTCGTCCAGAGCGACAAGTTGTCATTGCCAAAACATCGGCGTCCCCAATGACTACCGCGTGTCTATTAATTTTTCGAGCTTGTGCTGCGCTGCTAGTTGCTGGCGTATATCCTGTTAAGTCGTCAGCATACGATTCAACAGGGAAGGCAGATTATGCATTCTCCCCATCAACGCGACGCGCATCCACAGCCGGTGTGCAGCCGTCGCATCTTTTTGGGTAGCGCTCTCGCTGCGAGCGCTTCTGTCGTCGCCGGCGCACTTGCCGGTTGCCAGCGCCCCTCCACGCTGGAAGTAGTTCAGCCCACGACGGGCGGCGGTCGCGACGACCTGTCCGATTCCGTGATCGGCAAGGATAAGATCCGCATTGGCATGGAGGCGGCCTACGCCCCGTACAACTGGCAGGTTTCCGAAGCCAGCGAGTACACCATCCCCATCGACAACGTGCAGGGCGCCTATGCCGATGGTTACGACGTGCAGATCGCCAAGATCGTCTGCAAGGCCCTCGGCGGCGAGCCCGTTGCCGTCAAGCAGAGCTTCTCGGGTCTTATCGATTCGCTCAACAACGGCCAAATCGACCTCATCATCGCCGGCATGAGCGCCACGCCCGAGCGCGAGGAGTCCGTCGGCTTTTCCGACCCGTACTTCATTGGCTACTTTGGCCTGTTCGTAAAAGAGGGTTCGCCCTACCAAAACGCCACCAAGCTCAGCGACTTTAGCGGCGCCACGGTGCTCGGCCAAAAGGACACCATGCTCGATACCGTCATCGACGAGATCCCGGGCGTCGTTCACAAGAACCCGGTCGATTCGGTCCCCACGGTGTTTTCGAACCTGCTGCAGGGCACCTGCGACGCCGTGACCTACAACACTGAGAACGAGAAGGGCTATATGGCCCAAAACCCGGGTATCGTGCCGATTCAATTTGCCGAGGGCGAGGGCTTTAAGCAGGAGGTCACGGCAAACGTCGGCTGCCGCAAGGGCTCGGACAAGCTGCTTAAGCTCATCGACAAGGCACTCAAGGGCATTAGCCAAGAGGAGCGCGACCAAATGTGGGACGCGTGCTTCGACCGTCAGCCGGCATAGGGAGGCAGCATGAAAACCATCAATCGCCTGGCCTCCTTTATCAAGGCCGACCACCGTTATGTATACCTGGGCACGAGCGTTATCGCGGCGCTCGGCCTGGCGTTTAGCCAGCGCAACCCCACGCCGCTGAGCTTCTTGGCCCCCACGGGCGTGTTCCAAGATTGCCTTTGGGCGATCCTGTGGGCGTGGCTCGTCGTGTCGGCGGCGGCGCTGGTCACCAAGCTTATGCACTGGAGCGACTATCGCGAAAAGTCGCCGTTCGCATCCGAGCGTTTCCGTCGTGGAGCATGCCTGGGCAGCTACGTCGTGGTCGCCATCGCGGCGATCTTTTTCGTGGACCGCTGCGTCATGTCGTTTATCGACCTGGTGCAGGTGAGCATTGTCTCGGATTCCAACCCCAGCGACTTTTTGTCGAGCCTGGTCTACATGACCTACAAGAGCGGGGACTTCTTCATTCGCGGTATCGAGATCACCATCGCGCTTGCGACCTTCGGCACCGTCATCGCATTCTTCCTGGCGCTGCTCTTTGTGTTCTTGCGAATTCAGACCTTCGATCGCGTGGACAACGACCTGGTGCGCTTCTTTAAGAGTATCGGCCGCGGCTTTGCGACCATCTACTCCACCATCGTGCGCGGCACGCCCATGATGGTCCAGGGCTTGCTCATCTATTACGCGGGCTTCACCGTTTTGCGTGGCATGGGCTTCGAGACCGCCCAGGCCAACCAGATTTGGAGTACCTTCACCGCCGGCCTTGTCACCATCTCGCTCAACTCCACCGCCTACATGATGGAGGTCCTGCGCGGCGGCATCGAATCCATCGATCCCGGCCAGGCCGAGGCAGCGCGCTCGCTGGGCCTGTCGCAGTGGCAGGCTATGCGCAAGGTCGTGTTCCCCCAGGGCATTAAAAACGCTATTCCGGCACTCACCAACGAGCTCATCATCAACATCAAGGATTCGTCGGTGCTCTCGGTCATCGGCGTGTTCGACCTTATGTACGCTACTACCACGGTCGCCGGCGTGTACTACCGCCAGATGGAGGTCTACTGCGTGGCGCTCGTGGTCTACCTAATCCTGACGCTCGTGGCGAGCCGCCTGCTCGAAGCCTTTGGCAAAAAACTCGGTGCCGAGGCTCCGGCCACGCTGCCCAGCTCCAACTAGGCTCAAGACGAGGAGAATCATCATGGCAGATACCGCTACTACCGGCGTTGCGGCCGCCGCACAGACCAATGAGCCGCTCATCCGCGTCGAGGGCCTGCGCAAGAGCTTCGGCTCGCTCGAGGTGCTCAAGGGCATCGACCTGTCCGTTAACCCCGGCGAGGTCGTCACTATTATTGGCGCCTCAGGCTCGGGCAAATCGACCTTTCTGCGCTGCCTCAACCTGCTCGAGACCCCGGACGCGGGCCACATCTGGTTCCACGGCCAGGACCTCACGGCCGAGCGCTGCAACATCAACAAGCTGCGCGAGGACATCGGCATGGTGTTCCAGGGCTTTAACCTGTTCAACAACATGGACGTGCTCGACAACTGCACGCTCGCGCCCGTCACGCTCAAAAAGATGAGCAAGGCCGAGGCCGAGAAGGTCGCGATGGAGCATCTGACGAGCGTGGGGCTCGAGAAGTTCGCGCACGCCGCCGTGGGTCGCCTGTCCGGCGGCCAAAAGCAGCGCGTTGCCATCGCTCGTGCCCTATGCATGAATCCACAGATCATGCTGTTTGACGAGCCGACTTCCGCACTCGACCCCGAGATCGTGGGAGAGGTGCTTGAGGTCATGCGCAAGCTCGCTGCCGACGGCATGACCATGGTGGTCGTCACACACGAGATGGCCTTTGCCCGCACGGTGTCCGACCGCGTGGTCTTTATGGACAAGGGCGTAGTGCTCGAGGATGCCGCGCCGGCCGAGCTCTTCGGCAACCCCAAACACCAACGTACCCGCGAGTTCCTCTCGCGTTATCTCGAGGACAAGTAGCCGACCGCAAACGCTTATGTGGCAGGGCCGCTCCGGTGGGGCGGCCCTCGTCATCACAATCGAAAGGATGTCATGGCCGAGGTTTGGCGCTTTTTTGCGCATGAGGATGATTTTGCCGATATAGACGAGGCTGGCGCATGCGAGCGCCTGGGCCGTGTGCTGTCGTTTCCGACCATCTCGAGTATGGATACCGAGGCGGTGGACTGGCAGCCGTTCGACGACCTGCGCGCGTACATGCAGCAGGCCTGGCCGCACGTATTTACGGCGGGTAAGGTCGAGCTTATCGACCATTCGCTGCTCGTGACGCTTGCCGGCACCGACCCCGCCCTCAAGCCGGTCATGCTCATGGGCCACATGGACGTGGTTCCCGTGGTGCCGGGCACCGAGGCTGACTGGACGCATGCCCCCTTTAGCGGACATGTGGACGACACCTACATTTGGGGTCGCGGCGCCATCGATATGAAAGACCAGGTCGCAGGCATTCTCGAGGCGGTCGAGTATGCGCTGGCGCACGGTTGGCAGCACGAGCGCACGCTGCTCCTGGCCTTTGGCCAGGACGAGGAAACCACGCAGTACGGCGCGGGGGCGATCGGTCGTGTGCTCGAGGAGCGTGGCATTGAGCTTGAGTACCTGATCGACGAGGGCGACTACCGCATCGTTTCGGCTGCCGAGTATGGCGCGGGCGAGGGCTGGCTTATGCATGCCGACCTCGCGGAGAAGGGCTATGCCGATATCGTGCTCAAGACGAAGAGTGAGGGCGGGCATTCGTCCAACCCCTACGGCGGCACATCGCTCGAGGTGCTCAGCCGTGCAATCACCGCAATCTGCGATATCGAGTGGCCGGCGCGTGTGACCGATTTGCTTGTCGCGCAGCTCGTCGAGCTGGGGCTTTATACCGCAGACGAGATTGCTGCCAGCAAGGATGCCATCGTGCGCGACTGCCTCGCCAGCAAAAAGCTGTACCCGCTTGTGACCACCACCTGCGCGCCCACGCAAATCGAAGGCGGCAGTACCGGTGCCAACGTAATGCCGCAGGATATGTGGGCCAATATCAACTTCCGCATGCTCGAGGGTACGAGCGTGGCCGATGTTGTGGCCTGCTGCCGCAAGGCCGTTGCCGCCGCTGGGCTCGCTGGCCGAGTCGAGATCGAGCTGGGCCCCGGCAGCTCCGAGCCCTCGCCATCCCCGCGCGTGGGCGGTCCGGGGCTCGAGGCCGTCCGCGCCATCGCCGCCCGCTATTTCCGTGATCCCAAGGGGACGGAGGAAAACGGATCGTCTGCGGTGGGCCAAGAGCCGATGAGCATCGTGCCCTCGACCGTGATTGGTGCAACCGATGCCGCCAACTACCAGCGCATTTGCCACGAGTGTATCCGTTTCTCCGCCTTCGTGGTCGACGATGACGAATGCGACCGCGGCGTCCACGGCACCAACGAGCGCATCACCCGTCGCGCCTACCTCCAAGGCATCCGCTTCCTCATCGCCCTGCTCCACACGCTCTAGAATGTGACAAAGGGACTGAGCCGGCAACTGGCAACCGGTTTCATCGATAATGAGATAAAAACTGTCATAGAAAAAAGACTAAGATATCTTAAGAGACATATGCTGGGGTTGGTATTCCATGAACGACTGCGGGCATGTGCCAGACTGCCTCGGCCCCCGGGGAGCGCCCGGGCAGGTCGCCGTGTGACTGGGGAGGAAATTATGCAGGAGCTCAGAGAGACGACGTCTCTACTCGTGAATAATGTTATCGGGGGGGGGGTCCCAGCAGGGAACATCCTGGTAGACACCGGCCGCGCGAGCGGTGGTCCGTCATGTCTTATGGCCGTCGTCGCGGGCTGTGCCCGGTCTCGCCATATGCGATTGTTCTGGCCCTCGCCGTCGCGCTGACGGTGGGTTTCTTCCTGCCGACCCGTGCGGAAGCAGCGCTTGCGGGCAACACGGTCACGACGACTTCGCCCTCGGGGACGACGATCAACCTGTTTGATTACTGGGTGAATCCCGATGACCATCTGTCGGTTTCCGGCAACGGCGGCATCAACGCAAACCACCTGTTCCAGTTCAAGGATCAAGGAGCCAGCGAGGATCTTAACAAGTATACGGGTGGCTCCCAGGTCCGCACCGGCATCGTGAACAACGTTCTTGCCGGTGGTTACCCGAAACTCACCAACCGCTGGGAGGGAGAATCCCTCGGCTACCTGTTTGATTCCTCCGTCCATACGGGCAAGATATCCCATATGGGTGTGACGGGTTTGTTGCGGGTCAAGGGCGGCTACTACGAGTATGACAGCTCGCAGAACTACGCGGCGTACAACGCCAATAAGAATGCATTTGATGTCTACAATGCTGCCGGCGTTAAGCAAGCGGGGTCTGGGCCTCAGACAGTAGGCCAGTTCTTCCCCTTCGATGCGGCCGATGAGGTATTCAAGGAAGAGGACGGCAAACTCGTCCCGAACGGCATTACGTCGCAGAACGTCGCTGACCCTCAATATAACGGTAACAAACCCCTCAACCATTATTTCGGCCTCTCAATGTCCACGCGATTCGTGCAGCCGAAGGATGGCAAAACGAACGCTGGCAAGCCCATGACCTTCGAGTTCGCCGGAGACGACGACGTCTGGGTGTTCATTGACGATGTCCTCGTGGGCGACATTGGCGGCATCCACACCAGTGCTGATCTGACCATCGACTTCCAAACGGGCAAGATTAAGGTTAACGATTCCCCAGACGGCACGCTGTTAAGCAAGTTCCAGGAAGCAAAGCAGGATACTACTAAGGGCTTCAAAGGCGACACCTTCGCTGACGGCACCAACCACACGCTCAAGTTCTTCTACTTGGAGCGTGGCGCCACCGACTCCAACATGAAGCTCAAGTACAACCTCGTGACGGTTCCCGAGTCCGACATCATCAAGTTCGACCAGGACGGCAAGTTCGTACAGGGTGCCGAGTTCCAGCTCTATAAGACCGACAAGGACTTCAAGAACGAGCTTGAGCCCCTCGGATCCGGCACCACGGACGAGGCCGGCCACCTAACGCTCACGAACGACGATGACAACGGCGTCATCAACTTCGACGATCTCTACAACAAGGATCACAGCAACAAGTACTACCTCCTGAAGGAGACAGGCGTGCCCGAGGGATACCGCTCGAGTTTCACGGCGACGGGTGGCAGCATGCAGCTCGAGTACGTGCCCGCGAGCGCCGGGAACGGCGCGGGCGGCGTCATCATCAACCGCGGCGGTATGGACGCGGACAGCGTCGTGTGGAAGACCGGCGCGTTCGCCGGCGCGAAGGAGACCATCACCGCGCCGTCGACCGTGTACCAGGCGAATAATGACCTGACGAAGGTCAGCCTAGACTCCGGCATACTGTTCGCTGTGGTGCTCAAGCGCGATAAAAGCGCAAACGCAGATATCAAAGATCAGAACAATTGGTACGCCGTGTCGGGCGACCCATCGACGGGAATGGGGTACACCCTCGCCGGGAAGCCGAGTAAGGCCGGCGCTATCGAGGCGGCGAAGAAGGACCTGCACGCCTTCACGCTCAACACGAGCGGCCAGTACCAGGTAGAGATTCAAAATCTGCCCGGTGACATCTCCAAGTACTACTACCTGCTGAGCGGTGATGCCCGCAAGGATGCCGAGTACACGGTGGCCATCTACTACACAGCGGCGAGCTCCATCGCCGAGGCGGATATGGACAACACGGTCCACGTGTTCAGCGATGACCTCCCCGACGGCAAGGAGAATTTCCGGCGGCAGTTCGCCACGCGCCTGCTCGTCTCGAACATCCAGAATCGCCTGTTCGTGCAGAAGACCGATACCGCGGGTAAGCCCGTTGAGGGGGCGAAGTTCGGCCTGTACACGGCCGATCAGGTGACAACAGACGCAAACGGCAAGGTCGTGCTCAAGGGCGAGCAGACCCCCTACGACACCCTGACGACGGGGTCGGTCGGCAACCCGGTCCCGCTCGAAGGTGCGGGCATATTCCCGAATACGAGCAAGGAGCACAAGCCGCTTACGAAACGCACCTACTACCTGAAGGAAATCTCAGCGCCGAGCGGTTTCCTGCTCAACGACACGCTCACCAAAGTGATTGTGGACGATTACGGCGTCCATGCCGATGCCGGTACGCGCGATGACGGCGTTTCGACGTTTGTGGGCCCGGGCGCGCTGATGAAGAGCCTGAGCCAGTTTGGCGCAGAGGGCGACATCGACAACACGCTCACGTGGATCAAGGGTGTGCGGCAGACCTCGAATGGTGTGACCGATACTGACGGTAATCTGTCGTGGAGCAATGTCGATCCCGCCGGTGCCGGCGACACGGTGCACCTCAAGTACGGTGCCAACGGACGTGTCTACCAGTATGGGCCCACCGAGGATGGCAAACCCTACCGCCTGGAGACCGAGACGGGCTGGATACGTATGGGTATCACCCAGGACGAGCAGCCCAAGGGGACCAAGTCGAAAGGTGCCCGTGCCGATCTGCGCGACATGAACAACCTGAATGCCCTGTTTACGGGCGCCGCCTGCGTGCGCGTGGCTAACAAGCGCGAGGCGAGCCTCGAGGTGACGAAGAAGGTTGACGTGCCCGATGGACTGACGGGCAATAAGGATGCGGAGTTCACCTTCAAGTTCACCGTGCCCAAGGGGAAGACGTATAAGGCTGCAGTCTTCGAGAAGGCGGGCGCGGCCGATGAGAAGCAGGTCGGCGATATGTTCGACCTGACGAACGGACGCGGGCAGACCATCACGGCCGGCCAGACGATCCGCGTGTACGGTCTCGCCGAGGGTGACAAGTATACGGTTCAGGAGCTGACCCGCGCGGGCAAGATGCCGGCCGGCTTCACGCTGACCAAGCGCGAGCAGGGCGGCAACGCCCTGGGCGGCGAGGGCGACAGCATCTCCGGCACGATCGCGAAACAGAATACCGACGGCACGTTGGCCGCCGCCAACAAGCTGGTATTCACGAATACCTACAGCGTAAAGCCGCCGGTGACGCTCACCAATGCGTTCTGGGCGCAGAAGGTGCTCCGGGGCCGTGACTGGAAGGATGGCGATAGCTTCAAGATTTACCTGCGCGCGGACAAGGGAACGCCGATGCCCGCCGGTGCCAAGGATGCGCCCGTGAGTGGTATGAAGCAGGTTGTGAAGACCGTCAAGAACGGGGACAAGTTCGACTTCGGCAATATTGAGTACGCCAAGCCCGGCACCTACACCTATCTCATTGCCGAGGCCACGCCGTCTCAAAACGACGCTAGCTGGCTGCCCGGGTTCGGGTATTCAAGCGCTTCCTACCGCGTCACGGTGACGGTGAAGGATAGCGGCGACGGCACGCTGTCGCAGCCGGCAGTCAAGATGGAGCAGACCTACACCGACGACGGCGTGAGCCATGAGGACAGCCCGATCGAGGTCGCTGACAAAATCGCCAAGATCACGAACGCCTATAACACCGATGAGGAGACCATCTCCTTCAACGTGCAGAAGACGTATGCCGACCAGTCCGGTGCAAATCCGCTTGTGAAGGATAAGTTCACGTTCCAGCTCGAGGCACTCGGCGGGATGAAGAATGATGCCGTGCCGAGTGGAGCCATCGATTTCGGCAAGCTCGCCACCTCCTACAGCGTCGGTGCCAGCAAGGTCCCCATGCCTAAGGGGTGCACGTCCACCACGACCACGGCGAAGAACGATGACGACGGTATCGCTGCGTTCCCGCAGATCACCTATACGATGGAGAGCGAGAACCTCACCTACGTGTACAAGGTGACCGAGGTCAAGGATTCCGATACATCGACGTCCAGTGGCATAGGCTACGACGATACGGTGTACTACGTGCTGGTGAAGAACCAGCAGGTTGATAACGAGTCTGGGACGGGTAAGTGCCTGTCCTCCACGGCCACGTATTGGAAGGCCGACGGCACGCAGCTGACGGACACGGGTGGATATATCCCGTTCAAGAACACCTACACGGTGACGCAGACGACGTCGGCACCGGTTACTGTGCAGAAGACGCTGGCTGGGCGTGCGTGGGAGCAGGATGACAAGTTCGATTTCACGCTGACGCCGGCGGATGACGCCACGATGAAAGCAGTTAAAAACGAGGCCGTTACTCAGAAGAAGGCTGCCGACTCCGATGAGACTGGCGATTTGACGACTAAGGTCGAGATCGCAGGTCCCGGCGACGCGATGCGCACCACCCCGTTCGGCACGGGCGACCTTGTGTTTACCAAGCCGGGCGTGTATACGTTCAAAGTGAACGAGACGAGGCCGACCGACGCGGACAAGACAGGCATCAGCTATGACGGCCATACGTCCACAGTGACGTACACAGTGACCGATATCGAGAACGGCACGCATACCGGTAGGCTGACCGCGTCGGTTGCGTACGACAACAAGCAGGCGACGACGGATGCCGACCGGCAGGTGACGGGTGCTGCCGCGTTTACCAATACCTATACGGCCTCCGGTGCCTACGCGGGCATCGATGTGACCAAGACTCTGGTTGGTACCCCGCTGAAGAATGGCATGTTCCCGTTCACCATCGAGGCGATGACGTATAACGGTACGACAGCCCCGGAGCCGGCTGATACCGATAAGTCGTTCATGAACACCGTGGGCAAGGATGACGGTGACGATACGCAGACCGCCACGATGTCCGGCAAGCTGAAGATGAACTTCACGCAGCTGAGCTACAACAAGGTGTATGTGTACAAGGTGTCTGAGGCGCATGGCGCCAACGCTGGTGGATACACGTATGACACCGAGTACCCCGGTGACGCCTACGTGCTCATTGCGGTGAAGCCGAATCCGGACAACAAAGGCCAGCTCTACACCGAGACGACCATCGCGAAGGGCCCGGGCGTGACGGCGCTTGTTGGCGGGGGCGGCAACGTTGATGCGCTGACGGCCGAGGCGATTAAGGGCCTCGATACCACGACCAACTACGTGAAGACGGTCTCGAGTCGCAATGCGAAGCCCGCTACGCCTACCGTCCCGTTCAAGAACAGTTACAAATCAGACGCCAGCGACGAGCTGACCCCGCAGGTGACGAAGAAGATCTCCGGTGTTGAGAGCACGGAGAAGGCGTTCTCGTTCACGCTGACCGCCACGGAAGAGACACAGCAGAAGATCGCCGCCGGCGACTTGGGTGTGTCGGACGACCTGGCGGGCGACGCGCACGCGGAGTCCAAGGCCACGAAGGACAAGATTATCAAGGACAAGGGCCAGACGGTCGACTTCTCGAATATGACGTTCAACAAGGCGGGCGAGTACACGTTCACGCTCACCGAGGTGCACAACGCTGATGATGATCCCGCAGCGGACGGCGTGCAGAACGCCGGCTGGACGATGGACGCCTCGACCTATGCCGTCACGGTAAGGGTCGAGGATAAGGACGCCAAGCTGACCGTCACGGGCGTGACGGTGAAGAAGGATGGTGACGCTGAGGCCAAGCCCATCAAGGCTGAGGTCAAGGACGGCAAGGTGAACCTCGCCACCTTTATCAACAGCTATGCTGCGAAGGGTTCCGTGACCTTGGCGGCGAAGAAACGCTTTAGGGGCGGTGCGCTCGCGGGGAACGACTTCTCGTTCGCTCTGTACAAGGGTGACAAGGCGGAAGGCACGCCCATTGAGACCGTCACGAACGACGAGAAGGGCAACATTACCTTCCAGCCCATCAACTACACCGAGGCAGGTGACTACGAGTACACCATCAAGGAAGTTACCGGTAACGACCAGACCATCGTCTACGACTGTCAGAAAGTGAAGGTCAAGGTCAGCGTTACCGATAACAAGAACGGCACGCTGGACGCGACCGTCACCTACGGCGGCGATAAGGCCGTGCCGACCTTCACCAACGTGAAGCCGACGACGGACGTTACCGTCGAGGCCACGAAAGTTCTCGCGGGCAAGGCGCTGACGGACGGCGCGTTCGCCTTCGGCCTGTACCAAGGCGACACGTCCACGGGTAATCCCGTCAAGATCGTCCAGAACGACAAGGAGGGCAAGATCAATCTTGCCCTCACCGGTCTGACCATCGGCGAGTACGACTACAAACTCAAGGAGGAGAACGTCGGTGCCGATCCGACTATCACCTACGACACCAAGGCGGTGAAGGTTCACGTCTCGGTGAAGGCGGAGGGCGACAAGGCGAAGGCGACCGTCACCTATGACGGCAAGAACGATGCCCCGACCTTCACTAACAAGTACCAGCCCGCCGAGACCTCGGTGGCGCTCACGGCGAAGAAGGCCTATGTGAAGCCCGACAACACGCCGGCCACGCTCAAGGGCGGCGAGTTCACCTTCGACCTGTACGAGGGCGACCTGACGGCTGAGCAGCTGAAGGGCAAGCAACCCATCCGGAGCGCCAAGAACAGCGAGGACGGCACCGTCACCTTCCCGGCCATCGACTACACCAAGGCCGGCGAGTACAAATACACCGTCGCGGAACAGGAGGGCGACCTGTCCCACGTGACCTACGACGCTACGGTGCACCATGCCGTGGTGAAGGTCATGGACAATGCCGGCAAGCTGGACGCCGCTGTTACCTACGATGGTGACAAGGCCAATGCCCCCACCTTCACGAACACCTACACCGCAAAGGGATCCGTGGAGCTGACGGCGACCAAGATCGTTGCGGTCGCGCCGGGCTTCACGCACGACACCAAGCTGAAGGGCGGCGAATACACGTTCGAGCTGAAGGACGCCGACGGCAAGGTGCTCGGCACCACGACGAACAAGGCCGATGGCACGGTGAAGTTCACGCGCAAGTTCACGCTCTCCAACCTGGGCGGCGCTGCGAGCAAGGACTTCACCTACACCATCGCGGAGAAGCCGGGCACGGAGCCGGGCATGGTCTACGACACCCATGCGCTCATCTACAAGGTGACGGTCGCGGACGATGGCACCGGCTCGCTGACGGCCACACCGCAGGTAACGAGTGGAGACAAGACCTTCACGAACACGTACCACCCGAAGGAGACCTCGGTAACGCTCAAGGCGACGAAGCGCTTCACGGGTGGCGAGCTCGCAGGGGGCGACTTCACGTTCCAGCTGCTCGACAAGGATGGCAACGTGATCCAGACCGTCCAGAATGACAAGGACGGCAAGGTCGCCTTCCAGGCAATCAGCTACGACACGCCGGGCGATCACGACTACACCATCAAGGAGGTTGCCGGCAACGACCCGACCGTCGTGTACGACACGAAGGACGTGAAGGTCCACATCAAGGTCTCCGATGAGAAGGGCGAGCTAAAGGCGACCGCCACCTACGACGGCGAGGCCGACGTTCCGACCTTCACCAACTCGAAGCCGACGACGGACGTTACCGTCGAGGCGACGAAGATCCTCACGGGCAAGGACCTGACGGCCGACGCGTTCACCTTCGGCCTGTACGACCAGGCCGGCAACGAGGTCGCCAAGGGCACCAACGACCGGGGCGGCAAGGTCGAGCTGGCCGTCAAGAACCTGAACCTGGGCGAGTACGACTACACGCTCAAGGAGGAGAAAGCCGGCCAGACCGTCGACGGCGTGGCCTACGACGCCAAGGAAGTCAAGGTCCACGTCAAGGTAGAGCAGAACCAGGGCGACAACAACAAGACGAAGGTGACCGTCACCTATGACGGTGCCGCTACGGCTCCCACCTTCAACAACACCTACGACGCAAAGGGTTCCGTAATCCTGACGGCGACCAAGACCATCAAGGTTGCGGACGGCTTCGACCACACGACGAAGCCCGCGGACGGCGAGTTCACCTTCGACCTGAAGGACGCTGCCGGCAACGTGCTCGACACCGCGAAGAACGATGCAAACGGCAAGGTCAGCTTCACGCGCGAGTTCCAGCCCTCCGACTTGGACGGCGCCGCGAGCAAGGACTTCACCTACACCATCGTGGAGCAGCCGGGCGCGGAGCCGGGCATGGTCTATGACAGCCATCCCCTCACCTATACGGTGACGGTCACGGACGGCGGGAACGGAGCACTGAATGCGAAGGCGATCGTGACGAGCGCATCCGGCTCGGATACCTTCACTAACACCTACCAGCCGGCCGCGACCGGCCTGGCCCTCGGTGCGCAGAAGAGCTATGTGAAGAAGGACGACAACACGCCGATCGTCCCCAAGTGCGGCGAGTTCACCTTCGATGTGTACGAGGGCAACCTGACGGCTGAGCAGCTTGCCGGGGCCAAGCCCGTCCGGACCGCGACCAACGGCGCGGACGGAAGTGTTAACTTCGACGCCTTCTCCTACGCGAAGCCGGGCACGCACGAGTACACCATCGTGGAGCGGAAGGGTGATCTGGCCTACGTGACCTACGACGCCGCGGTGCACCATGCCGTGGTGACGGTTGCGGACAATGCCGGCACGCTGCAGGCGAGCGTCGCCTACGACGGTACGGACGCCACGAAGCCCACCTTCACCAACACTTACGAGGCACGGGCGACGGACTCCGGTGCGATCGCCCTCACCAAGAGCGTTAACGTGCACGACGGCAGCTATCAGCTAAAGGCGGGAGACTTCGCCTTCGAGCTGATGGGGTCTGACGGCTCGGTGATCCAGACCCGGAAGAACGATGCTGACGGCAATGTTGCCTTCGACAAACTGATCTTCGACCATGCGGGCACCTTTACCTACACGGTCCGCGAGGTGCAGCCGACGGACGGCGCGCCGGGCGTGCCGGGCGTGACCTACACCGGCAAGACGTACACCCTGACCTACGTGGTGAAGGACAACAACGACGGCAAGCTGGTGGTAGAGAGCTCTACGGTGAAACCGAGCGAGGGCACCGAGAACGGCGTCACCCCCAATACCATGACGTTTGCGAACAGCTACCAGCCGGGTCAGACCTCCTACCAGATCTCTGGCACCAAGGTGCTTGAGAATGCCGACCCGGCCACCACGCGGACGCCCGCCGATGGCGAGTTCACATTCGCGCTGATTGACGTGGCCACCGGGCAGGAGATTGACCGGACCACGAACGTGGGTAAAGCGTTTACCTTCAAGGCCATCTCGTACACCGCAACTGGTTCGCATGCGTACCAGGTGAAGGAGGTTGCGGGCCAAGATGGCACCATCATTTACAGCGATGCGGTGCTGGACGTAACGGTGAACGTGACCGATGACGGCAGCGGCCAGCTGACCGCGACGGCGAACAAGACGGCTGCGGATCTGACCTTCACCAACACCTACACGCCGACGGCAACGACGGCGACGATTACCGGAACGAAGGCTCTGACCGGCCGCGACCTGGCCGAGGGTGAGTTCTTCTTCGACCTGAAGGACGCCGACGGTAACGTGGTGCAGACGGTGCAGAACGGCGCCGACGGCACGTTCGGCTTCGCGCCGCTGCAGCTGGACAAGGTGGGGACGTACGTCTACACCGTGTCCGAGCGGGCAGGGGCGACGGCGAACGGCGTCACCTACGACACGACGGTCTTTACCGCGACGGTGACGGTGACGGAGAATGCGGAGACGCACGCGCTGGAGGCGCAGGTTGCCTACAGCAAGGGCGGCAAGGCTGCGGATGCGGTGGCGTTCAGCAACAGTTACGCGCCGGCCGCGACTGAGTTGAAGCTGGGGGCCTCCAAGGTGCTGAGCGGCGAGGACCTGAAGGAAGGGCAGTTCTCCTTCCAGCTGAAGGATGCCGACGGCAAGGTGCTGCAGACCGCAAAGAACGCGGCGGACGGCACGGTGGGCTTCGAGGCGATCTCGTACGACAAGCCCGGAACGTACGCCTACAGCATCTCCGAGGTGGACGACGGTCAGAAGAACGTGACGTACGACGCGGCCGAGCACCGGGTAACGGTGACGGTGACGGACGACGGTGCGGGCCATCTGGTGGCGACGGTAACCTATGACGGCGCCGTGGCGCCGGTGTTCAAGAACACGTACACGCCGCCGACCACCCCGCCGACGGAGCCGCCCACCAATCCGCCGAGCAAGTCACCGGTGCCGAAGGAGGAGAAGCCGGGTCTGCCGTATACGGGCGATACCAGCTTGTCGCCGATGGCCCTGGGTGGCATCGCGGGCGGCGCGGTGGTGCTGATCGCCACAGGTGTGATTCTGCGGCGCCGGAACCGGTAGCTACGGCGGCCGAGAAGGGCTTTGATTGAGGGCGGGTGGTCGCAGGGCGCGGCCGCTCGCCCTTTTTGGTGAAAGGCTATGTTAACCCGCCGTTTGCACGTCCGGCTCCAGATGGAACTCGTACTCCGGCTCCATCATCTTCTTCCGGATCTTTTCGTAGCGCCCGTCGTCGAGCTGCTCGCGCATGAGCGACGTCCTGTCCCCGACGCGTGCGGCCTCGCGCAGCCATCTGAACCGCATCAGGCAGCTGTGGAGCCTGCGGGTCGATACGCCCTTGAACCTCTCGAGGAAGTGGCCGAGCGAACCCTGCGCTTCAGCATCCTCTGGACCGTGTCCCGCTCGTACCCGGTGAGCCTGCCGTGGGTCCTCGGGACCGCCCTCGCGGCGCCCTTCCCGCCCTTTCCGGACATGGCGTCCTCCGATCTCCCGGGGACGGCCGATCCGGCCCTCAGGGTATCGGATTCCCAAATTTATCCGTATATGTGCGGATGAATGCGGGAGGCGTTCGGATGAAGTTGTATTCAAGGAAAGAGACTGACCCTTTGTCGCATTCCGTGCGGGTTATATGCAGGTATGCCTGCGCACGCTATCATGTATGGGTTAGACCGCAACTATGTACCTCATACGCGAAGGGATGCGCATGTATCTGAAGATCGACATGTTCTAGCTGGGCTTACCCCCGCAGTGGCGCCGCGCGCCCCATCAACTCTGCCGATTTTCACCTTCACGCATATAAAGGAGTCCCGCCATGCGCGACAAGCTCGAAAAGATCATCAAGGCCTACGAGGAGCTCGAGAAGAAGCTCTCCGACCCGGCCGTCGCCTCCGATATCAAGGAGTTCACGCGTCTCAACAAGGAGTACGCGCACCAGTCTGACCTCATTGCCGCCTCGCGCGAGTACATCGGCGCGCTCGATGACATCGAGGCTGCCAAGGAAATGCTGCACGATACCACCGATGCCGATGAGAAGGAGATGCTCCAGATGGACATCTCCGAAAACGAGGCCAAGCTTCCCCAGCTCGAGGAAGACATCAAGTACATGCTCATTCCGAGCGACCCCAACGACGACAAGAACACCATCGTCGAGATTCGCTCCGCCGCCGGTGGCGACGAGGCGGCCATCTTTGCCGGCGACCTGTACAAGATGTATCAGCGCTTCTGCGAGTCGCGTGGCTGGAAGACCACCGTGCTCGACTCCAGCCCCAGCGAGGCCGGCGGCTTTAAGTCCATTGAGTTCAAGGTCGAGGGCGACCGCGTCTACTCCGTCATGAAGTTCGAGTCCGGCGTGCACCGCGTCCAGCGCGTCCCCAAGACCGAGTCCCAGGGCCGCATCCAGACCTCCACGGCTACCGTCGCCGTGCTTCCCGAGGCCGAGGAAATCGACGTCCAGATCAACCAATCCGACCTGCGCATCGACACCTACTGCGCCTCCGGACCTGGCGGTCAGTGCGTTAATACCACCTACTCCGCCGTGCGCATCACCCACCTGCCCACTAACACCGTGGTGCAGTCCCAGGAGCAGCGCTCCCAGATCCAGAACCGCGAGGTCTGCATGCAGATGCTGCGCGCCCGCCTGTACGAGATGGAGCTCGAGAAGCAGCAGGCAGAGCTTGGTGCCGAGCGCCAGAGCCAGATCGGCCACGGCAACCGTTCCGAGAAGATCCGCACCTACAACCAGCCCCAGGACCGCGTGACCGATCACCGTATCGGCTTCAACTCCACCTACAACGGCGTCCTTCTGGGCGATCAGCTCGGCACCGTCATCGAGGCGCTCGCCGCCGCCGAGCGAGCCGAGAAGCTGGCGCAGGCGGTTTAAGTTACGGCGTTTTACCAAACGCCGTAACTGCTCGACGCTGCAAACGCCCCTAAGCGGCAATCTGACGTTCAATCGTCGGTCGCGTACCGAAGTACGCTTCCCTCCTCTTTCACGTCACCTTGCTCGCTTAGGGGCGTTTTCGCTGTCCGCCCTCTACCTGCGGCGTTGCCTTGCTCCGGATGCGGTATGCTCAACCTGTGGCGCCTTAGATGTAGTCATTGGGGACGTTCTTAAATGACTGGGTTGAGTAAAATACTTTTCGAGTTTATTTAATCTGCTTTGTTAGAAATTAAGCTGTCTACCTGCTCAAAGTAATTAACAGTCTTCATCTGATATTGAAAATATTGCTCGAAAAATCGTTCAAGAAGTCGCGGGGCGATTTTTGATGGGTCGTGCGTCAAGCGATGTGGCAAGTTCTTGGTTAGATATTGGTCAGTTTTGGGCAACCTTGCCAAAAGCTTGACGAATGCAGATTTAGACGTCGACGAATGAACATTTTAGGCAGGTTCCAAGCAAAATTCTGGGCTGATTCTCGATAATCGCCTTCAATCGCCCCTTGCCATGCGCTGGCCTCGCGTACAATCTGCTCCGACATTCGCGCGCCGTCCGGCGCTTAAGAGGGGAGGGCCCCATGGCAAACGAGATCTGGACCATCAAGCGTTGTCTCGAGTGGACCAAGGAGTACCTGGCCGAGCGCGGCGAGGAGCACCCCCGTCTTTCTGCCGAGTGGCTGCTGTGCGCCGCCACGGGCCTGGCGCGCATTGACCTATATATGCGTATGGACGAGACGCTTAACGCGGCCCAGCTCGAGACCATGCATGCGGCCGTCGTTCGTCGCGCCAAAGGCGAGCCGCTACAGTACATCACCGGCAGCACGCAGTTTCGCATGATCGACGTCGCGTGCGCCCCCGGTGTGCTCATTCCGCGCCCCGAAACCGAGACGCTCGTCGAGGAAGTCCTCAATTATCTGGATGCCGAGGTGCTGAGCCCCGAGGCTGCTGCCCGTCAGCGTGTTGAGCTGCCTTGGAACGATGAGGTCGAAGAGGCCCGCAAAGCCGAGGCGGCGCTGGCCGACGAGCGCGCGACTGTCGAGCGCCGTGCCGCTAACCTGACGGCCGCCGATGAGGCGGCGCTAGGCAGCGACGTGCTCGGCAGCCGTGCCTATGCCGAGGAGCTGGCCGACCGCGAGGCCGAGGAAGCCGCCGCGCAGGCAGCAGAAGCCGAAGTCGCGGAAGCCGCCGAGTCCGAGCTCGACGAATACGGCATCGCCATCGAGGGTGCCGACCAGGAGACGGCTTCAGCTCAGGATGCCGCTTCGCCTGCCCCAGCCGAGCCCCGCATCGCCCGCGTTCTCGAGGTCGGCTGCGGCACGGGCTGCATCTCGCTCTCCCTTGCCTGGGAGCGCCGCGGCCACGTTACCTGCACCGCCACCGATATCGAGCCGCGCGCTATCGATCTGGCCACCAAAAACCGCGACGCGCTCGGTCTCACATCCGATGAGGTCGTCTTTAGCCTCACCAACCTGGTGAGTTCCATTCCCCGCGAAGAGTGGGGCACCTTTGATGTGCTTGTCTCCAATCCGCCCTACATTCCGACCGACGTCATGCGCTCACTGCCGCACGAGGTCAAGGACTTCGAGCCCGACCTGGCGCTTGAGGGCGGCGCCGACGGCCTCGATATCTTCCGCCGCCTGCTCAATGCGGCGCCTTACATGCTGCGCGCCGGCGGCCTGTTTGCCTGCGAGCTCTACGAGGGTGCCCTCGACGCCGCCGCCGAGCTCTGCCGCCAGGCGGGTCTCTCGGACGTGTGCATCGTCCGCGACCTCACCGATCGCCCCCGCATCGTCCGAGCCATCGTCACCGAGCCCAAACAGCGTATTTAAGCTGAATAAATAGACATTTGCGCAAGTTTGTCCTTGCAATATACCGTAAAACTTCTACTATAGAAGGAGAAAGGTATGTCAAATCAGCTGCATCGGTACCGTATCGTGCTTGATTACATTGAACCTTGGCTTGATGAGCAGGATGAAGCTACGCTGAAGCAGATTTATGCAGACCTTTTGGTGCTCGAGAAGGAAGGTCCCAGCCTTGGTCGTCCGCTGGTTGACCGCGTAAAGGGCTCGAAGCTTCATCATTTAAAGGAGCTGAGAGTGACGTCGTGTGGTGGGCAGGTGATTCGCATCCTCTTCGCCTTTGACCCCAAGCGCCAGGCGGTATTGCTATTGGCGGGTGATAAGTCGCGAGCGGGATCGTCAAGGGCAAAATGGAACGGTTGGTATGCGATCAACATTCCAAGGGCCGAGCAAATATACCGTCGCCACGTAAGGAGGCTCGATCGAGATGGAACTGCATGAGTATATGGAATCTCGCGGGATAACACGCGACTCCATTACCGCCGAGCAGGAGAGGACTCGCGATCGTATCGAAGCCTATAAGCTTGCTCAGATTCGCAGGTTAAAAGATCTAACACAGGCGTCGGTCGCCCAGTCGATGGGCGTTTCTCAAAAACGTGTATCCGAGCTCGAGCGTGGGGAGTTGGGTTCGATGAGGCTCGACACGCTGAGCAGGTACGCAGAGAGCCTCGGCGGAAAACTGGTTGCAAGCATCGAGTTTCCCGATCGTACCGTTACGCTTGCGCGCTAAAAATCTTCAATTAACCCCCTCACTTTCACCGACTACTAGAGCCGCTCACCAAACCAACATGCGCTCTGGGCAAATAGGTTGAATGTTTCGTGCGAGAATGCCCCACAGTAAACAAACTTGCACCGGAGCGTAAGGGGCTGGCATACACATGCAGACGGTCTATCGGGTATACGAGGGAACGCGCGAGCCGCATCGGCTCGCCGTCGAGCGCACGGCCGAGGGGCTCGGCCGCG
>UMHJ01067853.1_pt1 | contig 31142 bp, 27 predicted proteins | sample 1965511 | NCBI WGS metagenome assembly UMHJ01 (sample SAMEA4836096, study PRJEB28245) | human gut metagenome | biome: gut microbiome; material: fecal sample | place: Denmark | collected 2008
TTCGCGCTTTTTTTCCTGACGGAGCCGGAAGCGTTCCTCCTGTGTCCGCCGTTTTTGGGCGGCCCGGCGGGCCTGTCGCTCCAAACCAACGGCCTCCCTCTGACGGGCGAGGGCCTCCTGGGCTTTGGTACCCAATCCCTTTGGCTGGGTGGCTTTGGCGGCTTCCCGCTGCATCCGCTTTGGATTAGCCAAGGCCGGCCGGGGGGCTGTCTCTGGTAAGACAGGGCCAAAGGGCAGCCGGGGCCACTCTCTCTGAAGCCACTGGTACAACTGGGCGTCGGTGGGCTCCGCCCCAAAAACCACCCGGGCGGCCTGGTAGCCGTCCTGACTCCAGCGTTCGGCAATGCCCACCCAGAAGGGGGGCTGGAACAACACAGTGAACTGGCTGATGTTCCGTTCCATATTCAGTTTCCTCCCATAAAATGTGAATATGGAGAAGGGACGACCCGGGAGGGAAGGCTACTGACGGGAGCGCGGCCCGCGGACGGACTACCAACCGCCCTGTGTTTTTATCTCCAGCCCCATTGTATCGGGGAGAGAAGCGGATGTCAATGGAGAAAACAGAACGTTTGTTTGACATAAATGGGTGGACGCGCTATGATAAAGAAAAGGGGGTGGGACCGTGGACCGGGTGATTTTCCACTGTGATCTGAATAGCTTTTACGCCTCGGTGGAGCTGCTGAGCCACCCGGAGCTGCGCCACCTGCCTGTGGCAGTGTGCGGTGACCCGGAGAGCCGCCACGGCATCATCCTGGCCAAAAATGAGCCCGCCAAGCGGTTCGGGGTAAAGACCGCCGAGACCATCTGGCAGGCCCGGAAAAAGTGCCCGGACCTGGTGCTGCTGCCCGCCCACCACGACCGGTACCGGGAATACTCCCGGCGGGTCAATGAGCTCTACCAGGAGTACACCGATCTGGTGGAGCCCTTTGGTATCGACGAGAGCTGGCTGGATGTCACCGGCACCCTCCATCTCTTCGGAGGGGACCCGGCAGCCCTGGCCGATCGCCTGCGGGAGCGGATGCGGGGAGAGCTGGGGCTGACCATCTCGGTGGGGGTGTCCTTCAACAAGGTGTTTGCCAAGCTGGGCAGCGACTACAAAAAGCCTGACGCCACCACCTGCATTACCCCGGAGAACTTTCGGGACATCGTCTGGCCTCTTCCGGTGACTGACCTATTGTTTGTGGGCCGGGCGGCGGGGCGCACGTTGGAGAAGTTTGGGGTGCGCACCATCGGGGAGCTGGCACGATTTGACCGGGAGGCCCTCTATCAGCTGTTGGGGCGGCCGGGAGCCCAGCTCCACGACTACGCCAACGGCTTGGACCGCGCTCCGGTGGCTCCGGCGGGAGAGCACGCGCCCCCAAAGTCGGTGGGCAACGGGCTGACCTTCCCTAAAAATCTCCAGGGCCGGGAGGAGATTGCCTCCGGCATTGCCATGCTCTCCGACCAGGTGGCCGCCCGCCTGCGCCGCTATGGCATGAAGTGCGGCGGGGTGGCGCTCACCGTTCGGGACCCGGATTTTCGGGATGTGAGCCGCCAGAAGCAGCTGGACCGGCCCACCAATCTCAGCCGGGAGCTGGCCCGGGAGGCCATGGACCTGGCCGACCAGCTGTGGAATATGAGCCTGCCGGTGCGGGCACTCACCGTCACCGCCATCTATCTGGTGGCCGAGGACGAGGCCGTGGCTCAGCAGGACCTGTTTGCCGGGGCGGAGGAAGAAAAGCGTCAGCGACTGGAGCAGCTGGACCGGGCCATGGACGCCATCCGGGACAAGTACGGCAAGGGGGCCATTGGCCGGGCGTCCACCCCCAAGGGGATGGACCGGGAGCGGCACGCTCCGCCGCCGGGGGGCGCATATCATCCAAAATAGGGACATACCGTGGGACATGGAGGTGAGTTCATGTCCCACGCTTTTTTTGCCTTTTTGCAGCAGTTGGGAGAAACCCCGGCTCTGGCCCTGTTTACGCTGCTTACCCTGGGGGTGTTGCTGGTCAACGGCTGGACCGATGCTCCCAACGCCATTGCCGGAGCGGTGGTCACGGGAGCGCTGCCCTTTCGCCGGGCGGTAATTCTGGCGGCGGTGTGCAACTTTGCCGGAGTGTGCTGCGTGACGGCGGTAAACGCCTCGGTGGCCGAGACGGTCTACTCCATCGCCGCCTTTTCCGGCGGCCCACGGGCGGCCTCCATTGCTCTGAGCGCAGGAATGGCAGGGGTAGTGATTTGGGCAGTGGTGTGCTGGCGGTGGGGTATCCCTACCAGCGAGAGCCACGCCTTAGTGGCGGGGATCACCGGGGCGGCGGTGGCCCTGGAGGGAAGCTGGAACTGTGTGCGCTGGGAGAGCTGGGGGAAGGTGCTGCTGGGCCTGCTGCTGTCCACCGCCGCCGGGTTCTGGTGTGGGCGGCAGATGGGACGGTGGGCCGGAACATGGAAGGGATCGGACCGCCTCTTTTGCTGCCTTCAGCTTCCCGGAGCGGCGGCCACCGCCTTTTTCCACGGAGCGCAGGACGGCCAGAAGTTTCTGGGGGTGTTTCTGCTGGGGGCAGCTCTGGTCCAGGGACGGCAGGACGAGCAGACCTTTGTAGTGCCTCTTTGGCTGCTGGTGTTCTGTGCGGTGGGAATGGCGCTGGGTACCGGAATGGGGGGACGGCGGATCATCGACACGGTAGGCCGGGAGATGGTGACCCTCAACCCCCGGGATGGGGTAGCTTGCGACGTGGCAGCAGTGGGCTGTCTGTTGGTGGCCACGGTGCTAGGCCTGCCCGTCTCCACCACCCATACCCGCACCGCTGCTCTGCTGGGAGTGGGCTGTGCCGGGGGAAAGAAGGCGGACTGGAGGGTGGCGGGTACCATTGCCCTGGCCTGGGGACTTACCTTTCCCGGCTGCGTGGTCCTGGGGTGGAGCATGGCGCGGCTCTTTTTGCACATTTGGCAATAAATTGGGGAAAACTTCTTGACAATCAATTTCTGCAAATGTAGAATATTATCGAAAGATCTGCAAATGCAGAAATAGAAAGGAGGAGTACTCCATGAAGGACTATCCCCGTCTGCCCGAGTCGGAGCTGGACATTATGCTGGTGGTGTGGGAGCTGAAGGAGGCCACCGCACCCGCTATTTTGGAGCGGCTGGAACGGCCCCTTACCGCCAGCGCCCTGCACAGCTACCTCAAGCGCCTGGAGGAGAAGGGCTATCTGGCCTGCCGCAAGGAGGGGAAAACGAACCGCTACACCCCGCTGGTGGAGCGGGAGGCCTATCGCCGCCAGGAGGGACGCACCATCCTGGGAAAGCTGTACGAGGGGTCCCTCAAGCGCTTTGCCGCCGCCCTTCACGACGGCGGAGCCCTAGACCAAAGCGAGGTGGAGGAGCTGCGGGCCTATCTGGATGAGCTGGAGGAAAAGGGGGGCATGTAAATGGAGAACCTGTTTTTGCGCGTGGTCTGGCTGTCGGCCACCGTGTCGGCGGTGCTGTTGCCTCTGCTGCTGGCCTCCCGGTGGCTGCAAAGCCGGGTAAAGGCCAAGAGCTTATACATCCTATGGCTGCTGCTGGCCGTTCGGCTGGTGGTACCGGTGGAGATCACTCTGCCCAAGCCTGCGGTGACGGTGCAGGTGCCGCAGTATGAGGTGACCATCCCCACGAATCGCCCCTCGGGAGAGCTGCCGGACGATCAGCTCTCTCCGGTGGAGCCCAATGTGGAACCATCCCTTCCACAAACGGAGCAAGAGCCTGACCTGACTGCCCAGACCGAGGTGCCGGTGGCGGTGGTATTAGGGACGTTATGGCTGACCGGTGTGTTTGCCATCGCCCTCATCCAAATCAGCAGCTACCTGGTCACCCGACGGGCTCTGCTGCGCTGGGCGCGTCCGGTATCCCCCGAGACCCGGGAGCAGATTCAATATTTGGCTCTGCGGCTGGGGCTCAAGCGGACCTTTCAGGTGCGGCGCAGTGACCGGGTACGCACTGCCATGGTGCTTGGCGTGCTGCGTCCGGTGCTGCTGCTCCCACAGGAGGAGTGCGACCCCCTGGTGGTCCTCCATGAGCTTAACCACCTGCGCCGCCGGGACCTGGAGTACAAGGGCCTGATGATGGCAGCCTGCTGGCTGCACTGGTTCAATCCCCTGGTGTGGTGGATGAGCCGGGTAGCGGGCCGGAATCTGGAATTGTGCTGTGACGAGGACGTGGCGGGCAAAGAAAATTCTGCCTTCCGCCATCGGTACGGCCGGCTGCTGCTGGAGTGCGCGGCGGAAGGGGCAGGGCCCGTTCTCTCCAGCCGCTTTGGCAGTAGCAAGGAGGAGCTGAAGGCCCGGCTCACCAACCTGTTTGTGGCAAAAAAGCGGGGCCGCGCGCTGGTGTGTCTGGCGCTGGCCTGTGCTGTGCTGGCAGGCGGTCTGGTGGCCTGTGAGCAGACCCAGAACAGCGGGCCGGACCAGGCAGTGGAGGAGCTGGAAGACACCATCACCTACGACGGGCAGACCGTCTCCTTTACCCTGCCGGAGGGGGAACGGGACTGGAGCCTGCATATTGCGGGGCGGGCTGAGGTCGAATGGCTGGGCGGCATGAGCCTGCACTACCTGGACGAGACGGCCTGGACCCCGGGGGAGACCTACTCCTTTGACCTGGACGGGGAATCTGTTGGTGATATCACCGAGCTGTCCATGTACATTGATCTGGAGGGACAGTCGTACACGGTGGATCTGCTGCCCTATGTGAGTGAGTACTCCAAGCCCTACCCGTACTACCGCAACTACGACTATGGCTTTACCCTTACCCTGCCCGAAGGCTGGGCAGAGGGCGTGGACATCCAGAAAATGGACGGCGGCGTGGACTTCTGCATGAAGAACGCGGGAGACTGGGATGGAGCGGGCTGGCTGGTAGGTATTTACTTGACCGACCCGGCCAGTTGGCAGGAAACTGCCGACGCGGGTTGTCCCCATGGAGAGCGCTTCCTGGGACAATCGGCCCAAGGCGTGCTGTTTGCCGCCGGGCCTAGCGACCTGCCCTGTGACGAGACAATCCCCGGGGCCCTGGAACGCTACGAGACTATGTACGCAGATGTGGATGAACTGCTGGACAGTTTCCGGCTGGACAGCATGAACGTGCCTACAGCTCAGGGAGACATCACGGTGTGGAACGGTCTTCCCTATGCCTGCCAGGAAAATGGTTGGACGGCACTGAGTGAGCAGCCGATCCCACTGCCCAGAGAGTGGGAAGACCAGATGTTGGAAGGAGAACAGGCCCTTCCCAACACCGGGACCTTCCTGGGCAGGATGATGAATGAGCGCCAGGGATGGCTGGTGGCTGCCTATGACATGGGACAGGAGCATAACACGTATGTCTACCGTACCCAGGACGCAGGTGCCACCTGGGAGGAACAGGGGAAGCCCCAGTGGCCCTCCTTCATTCTGACCGGTGTGGGGTTTGTGGATGAGGAACGGATTATATTGGCCGGTCGCTTCCAGGACGGTACAGGGCCGTGTATGGTGTCCTATGAAGGGGGAGTGATCGGGAGTACAGGTGTTCCGGACGATGGGCTGATAAGTTCGAACTCGGATATTATCATAAAAATATATCCGGAGGAGGGAGAGGTTTCAAAAATACTGGTCTCCTATGACGAGGGAAGCAATTGGACTTCCATCCCTGTGTACGGCCTATCATAAGTGCATCAGCCAGTGGCAGGAGAAAAAATATGTCAAATTTAATAATTAAGACGATCTTAATTGACTTAAAATTTTCTGAAATATATAATTAAGGTACCAATCCTCTATCTGAGAAAGGAGCCTTGTATGAAAAAGCATCTTCGCCTGCTGCTGTGCACCGGCGTGACCGCCGCCCTTTTGACGCTGCCCGCTCTGGCTGCGGACAACGATACCCTCCCCGCCAAGCAGGGGGACTTCTATGTGATGGTCAATGGAGAATACGTCACTTTCCCCGATGCAGTGCCTCAGATCCGGGAGAACCGCTCCTGCCTGCCCTTTGTGGCGGTGTTTGAGCAGCTGGGCTTTGCAGAGGAGAATATGACCTGGGATGGCGCCACCGGTACGGTCACCGCCGTCAAGCCCGATGTGTCTTATACCTCCTTTCAGGGGGATACCAAACAGGGAGATTTGACCGTCGAGCTCACCATTGGCTCCAACGACATTACCTACTGGTATGAGGGAAATACCACGGCAGACCCCCATGGGCATCAGGCCCAGGTTGTGGAGCACATCCAGAGTGAAGTGGCCCCCTATGTCTACCAGAACCGCACCTATATTCCCTTCGGCCTGCTGGCCGATGCGCTGGGCTACAATGTAGGCTGGGACGGCGAGGTGGCAGCGGTCATCATCGATGACGTAGATGCCATTCTGGCCGCCAACACCGAGACCTATGATCGGATGGATGAGTATCAGGCCTATAACCGCACCTTTGTGGAGAAAAACCAGAAGGTCACCGGCAGCTATTCCATGGACCTGACCATGAAGCAGAAGATCCAGGAGACCAACAGCGATCTCTCGTTTACGGCCAAGGGCGACTACGATATGATCACCGGCGGCACCACTGCGTTTGAGTTTGATACCGATATGACCATGGATGCCTCAATGGTAACAGGCGGGTTGGATCTGACCGGCGCAATGACCTCTCCGGAAGGGGAGCCTCTGTTCCCCATGGATCTGGGCTTCTCCATGCGGGGTGATACCACCGACGGAATCTTCTACTTCAAGCTGGATTCCAAGCAGCTGGGGAACCTCAATGGCTGGGATACCGAGAGCTGGTATAAGATGGATATGGCCGCGTTTTACGATGCCATGTCTGAGCAGACCGGCATGACCTATGCCCAGCTTATGGAGCTGTCCAACGCCTCTCTGGACGAGAGCTTCTCCCAGCTGCTGCCCCAGGTGCTGAGGGATATGCCCCTTAACAGCGTAGCCTTTACCACCACGGACTATCTGGAGCTGCTCAACACCATCTGCGGCGACAGCCACTTTGTCAAGTCCGGCTCCAGCTATGTGAATACCTTCCTCAATGAGGGCGGTATCCAGGGTACCTTCACCCTCTACACCAGCGGCGGCAAGGTGAACGGCTACGCCATGGAGCTGAAGGCCGATCCCAATGTGGCAGGCGGAGAGCTGTCCATTACCACCTCCATGAAGGGCTCCAAAATGGAGCTGGCCATGAATATGGCGGTCTCTCAGGGTGAGGGCCAGGAGGGCAGCGGAACCCTCTATCAGGTGGATATGACTTTGGATATGATGATGGACGGGACCTATCAGACCACCAGCACCCAGCCCGCGACGGAGCCTCCCGCAGGCGCTTCCGTTGTGGACCTGATGGAGCTGCTTGGCTCTCTCATCCCCACTGAGCCGACCATGCCCTAAGTACAACGAAAACAAATTTTGAATCAAAAAAAGCCAGTGGGCCAGTCCGTTTGGACTGGCCCACTGGTTTATACCGCAAAAGCGGTTTTGAATTTTGTTACAGAGAGATCAGCTGGATCTTATCCTCATCAGCCAACACATTCAAATGGGTGACCGGGTTCTGCCAGCTGTCAATGATGCGCTGGGCGATCACGTCCTCCAGCTCCTTCTGGATGCACCGGCGCAGGTTCCGGGCACCGTAGGCGGCGGAGTAGGACTTTTTGACCAGATAGCGGAGCAGGCTCTCGTCCCAGGTGAGGGTGATTTGCTTCTCAGCCAGGGAGTCCTTCAATTCCTGAAGCATGAGCGCTGCAATATCCTTGAAGTTGTCCTCGGTGAGCTGGTGGAAGTAGACGATCTCGTCCACCCGGTTGATAAACTCGGGCCGCAGGAAGTCCTGCAGGGCCTTCATGGCCCGCTCCTTGCCCTGCTCCTCGGCGGTGCGGTCAAAGCCCACACTGCCCACCTTGGAGTTGCTGCCCGCGTTGGAGGTCATGACGATGACGGTGTTCTCAAAGTTCACCTTGCGGCCGTGGGCGTCGGTGATATGGCCGTCGTCCAGAATCTGCAGGAGAATATTGAGTACGTCGGGGTGGGCCTTCTCGATCTCATCAAAGAGGACCACGGAGTAGGGTTTTCTCCGAATCTTCTCGGTGAGCTGGCCCGCCTCGTCATAGCCCACATAGCCCGGGGGAGAGCCGATGATGCGGGAGACGGCGTACTTCTCCATAAACTCGGACATATCCAGACGGATGAGGGATTCCGGGGCGTGGAACAGGTCCTGAGCCAGCTGCTTGACCAGCTCGGTCTTACCCACACCGGTGGAGCCCACGAAGATGAAGGATACCGGCTTATGCTTGGGGCTGATGCCCACACGACCCCGACGGATGGCGGCGGCGACTGCCTTTACCGCCTCGTCCTGGCCGATGATATGCTTTTTCAGGCGCTCCTCCAGCTTGGAGAGCTGTTCATACTCCTGCTCCCGGATCTGGCTGGCGGGGATATTGGTCCAAAGCTCGATCACGTTGGCCAGATGCTCCACTTCCAGAGCGGGCACCGACTGGGCCTCCAGCTGGTGCTGCTCGGCCTCCAGGCGCAGCTCCTGGCTGCGGATGTTGGCCAGACGGGCGTAGGCCTCCTCGGTGTCGGCGGCCATCATGACCTCTTTTTCCTTGTTCAGGTCGGCCAGCTCCTTGGTAATGGCGGCCTGACGGGCCAGGGTGGTGTTTTTCAGGTTGACGTTGGAACAGGCCTCGTCAATGAGGTCGATGGCCTTGTCGGGCAGATAGCGGTCGGTGATGTACCGCTCGCTCATGGTCACCGCCAGACGGCACATTTCCGGAGAGATGGACACCTGGTGGTAGGCCTCATAGTAGGGGGCGATGCCCTCAATGATCTTGACGCTCTCCTCAATGGAGGGCTCCTCCACGATGACGGGCTGGAAGCGGCGCTCCAGGGCGGTGTCCTTTTCAATGTGCTTGCGGTACTCGTTGAGGGTGGTAGCGCCAATGACCTGGAGCTCGCCCCGGGAGAGGGCGGGTTTCAGGATGTTGGCGGCGTTCATGCTGCCCTCGGCGTCACCCGCGCCCACAATGTTGTGGACCTCGTCAATGACCAGGATGATATTGCCCAGCTTGCGGATCTCCTCAATGAGGCCCTTCATGCGGCTCTCAAACTGGCCGCGGAACTGGGTGCCCGCCACCAGGGCGGTGAGGTCCAGAAGATAGACCTCCTTGTCCAGCAGCTTGTAGGGCACCTGGCCCTTGGCGATCTTCATGGCCAGGCCTTCGGCAATGGCGGTCTTGCCCACGCCGGGCTCGCCGATGAGACAGGGATTGTTCTTCTGACGGCGGTTGAGGATCTGGATGACGCGCTCCAGCTCCCGGTCCCGGCCGATGAGTTTGTCCAGCTTGCCCTCCTGGGCCTTCTTGGTCAGAGAGATGCAGTAATTCTCCAAAAATTTCCGCTTAGCGGGGCGCTCCCCCTTGGGGTTGGGCGCGGATTTCTCGCTGCGGGGAGTCTCTCCGGCAGCGGGGGCGTTGCCGTTGCTGCCAAAGAGCTGGTTGAGGAAGGGGAAAGTGGCGGTGCGGCCGTCATCCTCGCCGTCGCTGTCCCCGTCGGGCTGGGGCATCAGGCCTTCCATACCCTCGGCGCCGCCGAAGGCGGACATCATCTCATTGGTGAGGTTGTCAAGCTCCTCGTCAGTAATGCCCATCTTCTTCATCATGTCGTCGATGGGCTTGATGCCAAGCTCCCGGGCACACTTCAGGCACAGACCCTCATTTTTGGTCTGTCCGCCCTCCAGCTTGGTAATAAAAATAACCGCTACGTTTTTATTGCAGCGGCTGCATAAAGTAGGCTGCATATATTGCGCTCCTTTCCGGAGTGAACGTGTTACGCTCCAAGTTACGGGGTATCATACACCACAATTATGAACTGGTCATGAATTACAGAAAGCTGGCCATCAGGGCAAAGGGATTGGTGGTGCAGAAGAAGTGGAGCAGCATGGTGCCGTCCACCGCCTCCTGGGGGATCATGCTGCGCAGCAGCCAGCAGGCGATAAACAGCAGGGCGGCTCCCTTGATGAGACCCATGCCCGCGCCCGCCCAGTGGTTGAGGGTGGACAGTACCGGCAGCTTGAAGGCCAGGTTCAGAGCCTGGCTGAGGAAGTGCCAGGCCACCAGCACCAGGACAAAGCAGATGATAAACAGCACGCCCTGGGCGATCTGCAGGGCGATGTATCCGGCAATGGACTCCACCACATTGGAGGTCACCGCCAGCACGCCCTGGCTCACCGCGCCGTGAATGGCGTCCGAGAAATACTGTACCAGAGCGGAGTCGCCCACCAGCTCCAGGATCTGCTCCAGGGAGAAGTCCTCACCCAGACCGTCCAGGCCGGAGCTGTCCGGAGAGGAAGTGCTTCCCTCGGGCAGGGTTACGCCCTGCTCCTGGAGGCTTTCCTCCAGAGCGGAGTTGATGTTGAGCTCAATAGCGGGGCGGACCATCTGGCTGACCGGCTCTGCCAGAGCGTCAGAGAGAACGGAGGCCCCAATAAAGGCCACAAACACAGCCAGAAAGCCGCACAGGGTCAGGACAAAGCCCTTGCGGTAGCCCTGAAATACAGTAACGGCCAGGACAACGGCAAGGATCAGGTCAAAGAAAAGATAGCTCATGGGAATCTCCTTATTTCCCCGCGGGGGGGCGCTTCTTAATTGGGCAGGTACAGCCAAGCCTGCTGGGCATTGGCCAACACGGCGGCCCCGGAGGAGGACAGCGCCGTATACCGGGCGTTTTGCGTATGTTCCAGAATACTATATGTTGTCATATCAGAGGTGTAGATGGTGAGGGTATCGCCGGTGAGCAGGGAGAAGTACCGCCCTGCCGCGTCAAAGGAGAGCACGGAGGAGGTGAGAGACTGAGTGGCGATCTCCTCCCCATTGGAATCCACGGTAACGATCTGGTTGGCCGAGCCCGCCCGGTAGCGGCCCAGCAGCAGCACGGCAAAGCCGTCGCCGCCCAGGTCACAGCCCTTCAGATAGTTGCCGCCCAGAGAGTAGGTGGCGGTCTCCTTTCCGTTTGGGGAGACAATGACCACCTCGTCCTCGCCCAGCACCCACAGGGCTCCGTTTTCGTAGTCCAGGTCCAGGGGAACCAGGTTGCCCAGAGAGACCACCGCAGAGGGCTCCTTTTGGTCCACGGGGTAGAAGCGGACCTGGCTTTCATAGGAGCCGCCCGACTGCCCCAAGGTAAGAATGGCCACTGTCTTGCAGTCGGGGGAGAGGACGGCGTCCATGATAAAGGTGCTGGAGAGATTGATCTGAATGACCGTCTTGTCAAAGGTACTGTTGTACACCGTGACGCTGCCCTTATAGCCGCTCTGCTGGGCGGTGACAGCCAGCCCGCCCGCCTCGTTGACCCGGGCGGAGAGCAGGCTGTTTCCGTCGTCCAGAGTGAGGCGGAAGGCCTCCTGGGCGTTGCGAAAAACAAACAGGTTCTGACCGCCCACGTCATAGGCCACGCCGGTAGCTCCGGCGGTGGACAGGGTGGGGTGCTCCAGGGTGAGTACCTCCTGGGCGTAGGTCTCGCCCGAGAAGGAGTAGTAGCGCACACCGGAGATGGAGGAGAGCAGGATGCCGTCCTCCAGATAGGCGAAGGTGGCCTGGTCTCCTCCCGCGTGGGAGAAGGGGGCGGCCTCGCCGGTGTCGCTGGTTTTCAGGTCCCGGTATTCAAACCAGCGCTTCAGAGCGTCCAGATTGAATTTGTCCCGGTTGGCCACCAGAAATACCGCCCCGATGAGCAGAGCGGCAGTGACCAGAAGGGCCAGCACACGAACCAAGATATTCGGCTTTTTGGGTTTCGATTCCATCTCGCTCATAGAAAACCCTTTCTTGTTGGGGTGGAGACGGGACAGCGGTTAAAGCACGTCCTCGTCGTACCACAGCTTTGTCATGTACAGTCCTCCAGGGGGGACGGTGGGTCCGGCCAGGGTGCGGTTGCCCGACTCCAGAATAGCCGGGATGTCCTGAGGGGACAGTTTCCCTTCGGCGGCGTAGACGATGGTGCCGGTCATAGCCCGGACCATGTTGTAGAGAAAGCCGTTGGCACAAACCTTGCACTCGATGAGCTGGTCGTGCCGCGTCACGTCAAAGTAGTACACGGTGCGCACGGTGGTGCGGGTCTCCGTGCCCACCGACCGCACCGCCCGGAAGTCGTGGGTCCCCACGAACTGGTCGGCCGCCTGCTGCATGATCTTCTCGTCCAGGTACTTGGGGTAAAACCAGGCCCGGTCTACATAGAAAGGGTTGCCCAGGCGGGAGTTATAGATGCGGTAGGTGTACTCCTTGCGGTGGCAGGAGCCGATGGCGTTGAATTCCATCGGTACCTCCGTGGCCTTCACTACCACGATATCCCGGGGCAGGCGGGTGTTTACCGCCAGGGGGATGCGGTCGCAGGGAATGGTGGAGGTAGTGCGGAAGTTGGCGATATATACCTCGGCGTGGACCCCGGCGTCGGTGCGGCCCGCGCCGGTACACTTTACCGGGTGGCACACTACGGTAGACAGGGCTTTTTCCAGGGTTTCCGCCACCGAAATGGCGTTTTTCTGCACCTGCCAGCCGTGGTAAGCGGTGCCGTTGTACATCAGTTTCAGGGCAATATTTCGTTCCATTGAATCACCAAACAAGTGAGATTTTAAAGGCCCATACGACCCAGCACGCCCACCAGCACGGTGAGCACCACAAACAGCACCAGTACAAAATAGTCCCGGCCCACGTAGTGGAGCTGACGCAGACGGGTGCGGCCCTCGCCGCCGTGGTAGCAGCGGCACTCCATGGCCACCGCCAGCTCGTCGGCCCGGCGGAAGGCGGAGATAAACAGAGGCACCAGCAGGGGAATCAGGGCCTTGGCCCGCTGGATGAGATTGCCGCTTTCAAAGTCGGCGCCCCGGGCACGCTGGGCGGACATGATCTTGTCGGTCTCCTCAATGAGGGTGGGGATAAAGCGCAGGGCGATGGACATGATCATGGCCAGCTCATGCACCGGTACCTTGATCTTCTTCAGCGGCCCCAGCAGAGATTCCAGGGCGTCGGTGAGGAGAATGGGGGAGGTGGTGTAGGTGAGCAGGAAGGTGCCCGCAATGAGCATCAGAATACGCACCACCATGAAAAATGCGTTGAACACACCCTCCAGCGTGATGGTCAAAATCCAAACTTTGGCCAGCACGTGATCACCAGGCGTATAAAACAGGTTCAAAATTGCGGTAAACACCACAATGAATACCACAGGCTTCAGCCCGCGGACAATGGATTTCAGAGGAACCTTGGAGATGGCGATGGACACCGCCAGCAGCAGGAACATGATGCCGTAGGTAATAAAACTCTTGGCCAGGAACAGGGCCACGATATACAGCACCACTGCCAGCAGCTTGGTGCGGGGGTCCAGCTTGTGGACAAAGGAGTGGCCGGGGAAGTACTGGCCCAGGGTAATGTCTTTCAGCGCCATTTACTTCACCGCCTTTCCCAGCTTGGCCAGAATGGCCTGTCTGGCCTGGTCAATGGTGTACACCGACGGGTCGATGTCCACGCCCATCTGGCGCAGTCGGTGGAACACCCGGGTCATCTGAGGCACGCCAAGACCCATGGCTTCCAGCTCATCTCCGTGGGCAAAGACCTCACGGGGTGCGCCCTGGAAGGGAATTTTTCCGTCGTTGACCACCACCAGGCGGTCTACCGACCGGGCTACCTCCTCCATGGAGTGGGACACCAGGATGATGGTGGCGTTCTGGGCCTTGTGGTAGTCCCGGATGTTGCCCAGAATGGACTCCACGCCCACCGGGTCCAGTCCGGCGGTGGGCTCGTCCAGAATGAGCACCTTGGGCTCCATGGCGATGACACCTGCGATGGCCACACGGCGCTTCTGGCCGCCGGAGAGCTCAAAGGGGGACTTGTCCAGCTGGTCGTCCCGCAGGCCCACAAAGTAGGCCGCCGAGCGCACCCGCCGGTCGATCTCCTTCTCGTCCAGTCCCATGTTGGTGGGACCAAAGGCGATGTCTTTATATACCGTCTCTTCAAACAGCTGGTACTCCGGATACTGGAACACCAGACCCACCTGGAACCGGGTCATCCGGGTGCGCTTGGGATCGGACCAGATGTCCTCCCCCTGAAAGAGCACCTGGCCGGAGGTGGGTTTCAGCAGGCCGTTGAGGTGCTGAATGAGGGTGGATTTCCCCGAGCCGGTGTGGCCGATGATGCCCAGGTACTCCCCCTTATAGGCGGAAAAGTCCACATCCAGCAGGGCGGAGCGCTCAAAGGGAGTGCCCGCCGAGTAGGTGTGGGTGAGATGTTTTGTTTCGATGATCGCTTCCATTGTGGTACCATCCTTATGGCAGAGTGGTGCATGTCCCGCTGGGATCACGCCCGAAAGAGAAAACGCGGTACTTACGGTTCGTCAGAGTGTTTGTCCAGTTTTTCCAACTGGGTTTGGAGATAATAGGTCTGCATCTCCAGCCGTTTGACCCGCTGTTTCAGGGAGACCAGACACACGGCCACCCATGCGGCGGCCAGAGCAACCAGACCCCACAGTACGGTGAGAGAGCTTTCTTCAAAAATGGGCACGAGTAGTTTGGGAAGAAAGAAAACGACGAAAAACGTGGCGATGCCCGCAAAGACCCGGGCGCTTCCTTCTGAATTGCTCATAGCGAAGTCTCCCTTCTGTGAGTCTGGTTTTCTCTTGTTAAGTTTTCAGCAGCTGATAGAGGGCCTGGGCGCACTCCTCATCGCTCAAAGCGTCCAGAGGCAGGTCCAGCCCATCCTGGCGCAGCTGCCAGAGAAGCTCGGTGGTGTCAGGGACGGTGAGGCCTACGGCCTTGAGTCCCTCCACGTCCTGAAAGACCTCCTTGGGGGTGCCGTCGGCAATGACCTTGCCCTTGGCCATGACCACCAGGCGGTCGGCCTGGGCGGCCTCGTCCATGTGGTGGGTGATAAGGACCACCGTGACGCCGCGCTCCCGGTTCAGGGTCTTGATAGTGCGTAGCACGTCGGCACGGCCGATGGGGTCCAGCATGGCGGTGGGCTCATCCAGCACGATGCACCGGGGCTGCATGGCGATGACGCCGGCGATGGCAATGCGCTGCTTCTGGCCGCCGGAGAGAAGGTGGGGGGCGTGCTCCCGGTACTCGTACATGCCCACGGCCTTCAGGGCGTCATCCACCCGGCGACGGATCTCGTCGGAGGGAACGCCTAAATTTTCCGGGGCGAAGGCCACGTCCTCCTCCACCACGTTGGCTACGATCTGGTTGTCCGGATTCTGGAACACCATGCCCACGGTGCGCCGGATATCCAGCAGCAGATGGTCCTCGCTGGTGTCCATGCCGCTGACGTACACCTTGCCCCCGGTGGGCAGCAGGATGGCGTTCATGTGCTTGGCCAGAGTGGACTTGCCGCTGCCATTGTGGCCCAGAACGGCCACAAAGGAGCCTTCCTCAATGTCCAGACTGACGCCGCCCAGCACAATGGGGGCCACCCCTTCAGCGGTGACGTAGGAGAAGCGCACGTCCTGGGCGGAAATGATGGGTTCGCTCATAGCAATACCTCACTTGTGAGATCAAGGATGGAATCTTACTTGCTCCAGCGGCCGGTGGCGCCGCAGGGCAGCACCAGGCCCGTCTGGGTGACAGGCAGGCCCAGCTCGTCGCTGACGGTGTGGCCGCCGAATTTTTTGGAGACTACGGTCTCCAGAATGTAGGTGACTACGCTGGGGGCCAGACCGGTGGTGTAGGAGTTGAGGATAATGAACAGGGGATCATCGGAGAGTACCCCGCTCACCAGCTCTACAAAGGGGTAGAGGTTCTCCTCCAGCTTCCACACCTCGCCGGTGGGACCCCGGCCGTAAGAGGGGGGGTCCATGATGATGGCGTCATACTTCCGGCCCCGACGGATCTCCCGCTCTACAAACTTGCCGCAGTCGTCCACGATCCAGCGGATGGGGGCGTCCTCCAGCCCGGAGCTCTTGGCGTTTTCCCGGGCCCACTGGACCATGCCCTTGGCCGCGTCCACGTGGCACACCTTGGCGCCCGCCGCTGCGCAGGCCACGGTGGCTCCGCCGGTGTAGGCAAACAGGTTCAGCACGCTGATGGGACGGCCCGCTTTCTGAATCTGCTCCCGGGCCCAGTCCCAGTTGGCCGCCTGCTCCGGGAACAGGCCGGTGTGCTTGAAGTTCATGGGCTTAATATTAAAGGTAAGGTCCCGGTAGGACACGGTCCAGCGCTGGGGCATGGACTTGTTCTGCCACTGGCCGCCTCCGGTGGAGGAGCGGGCATACCGCCCGGCGTTCACCTTCCAGCCGCGGTGGGTACGGGGCGTGTTCCAGATGGCCTGAGGATCGGGCCGCACCAGCAGCTGATCCCCCCAGCGCTCCAGCTTTTCGCCGCGCCCGCAGTCAATGAGCTCATAGTCCTTCCATTGGTCGGAAACCCACATAAAGTTACCCCTCTCGTCTCATTTAAAACTAATATAGTATACCATCCCGAATTTGGGCCGTCAATGAAAAGCAACGGTCAAATGGCCAGAAAGAATTGTAATTCTTTTGGAAGTGTGGTAGAATAACACGGAAACTGACAAAACGCCCCGGATTTTGGGGCAGAGACGAGGTGCCCCATGGATCATCCCTTCCGAAGTGCCGCCGTAGGCGGATTTAACCGCCAGGACGTGCTGGATTATTTGGAAAAGACCGCCGCGGAGAATGCGCAGAAGCAGCAGGAGCTGGAAAAGCAGCTGGAGCAGCACAAGCAGGAGCTGGAGCAGCTGCGCCGCCGCTCCGGCGAGCTGGAGGAGCGGGAGGCCATCTTCAGCCGGGAGCGGGAAAGCCTGTCCCGGGAGCTGGAGCAGACCAAGGGAGTGCTTCAGGACATCCGGCAGCGGGAAAAGACCCAGAGTGAGGAGCTGACCCAGCTGCGCCAGGAGCGGGACCGTCTGCGCGCCCGGGTGGCCGCACTGGAGCCCGACGCCGCCGCCTATGCGGCGGTGAAGGACCGCACCGCGGGCATGGAGCTGCAGGCCCACTGCCGGGCTCACGCGGTGCAGGAGCAGGCCGATCAGCAGGCACGCCAGGTCCGCCGGCAGACGGAGCAGTGGCTGCGCCAGGTGCAGCAGGAGTATGAGCAGCTGCGCAGCCAGGTGGAATCCACCGTCTCCCACGCCGCCGATGAGCTGAGCAAAGCGGGCCGGTGCCTGGACCAGCTCAACCACATGCTTGGGGAGCAGGAGGTGGCTCTGGAAGCCGTATCCCAGGAGTATTTGGACAGCGACCCGGAGAAGGTACCCGCCCCGGTGCCCCTGGAAGAAGCTTGAAGGTCGAAAGTTGTGCATAAGAGACAGGATATACAGTGATACCTGTGCTGTTTCTGTACGAAAGCCCCATTGACGAACGTGCGGGGCTGTCATAAAATAAGGAAAATGATTTATCCGGATGAAGTGCGAAAGGAAAGGAGTGCGTGATCATGATGATGCAATGCTGTGCAGCTCGATATCAGTGCATGTCCCACGCTGCTCCCCAGCGTGAGGCTGGTTCCTTTGCGCGCTTTTTCCTGAATCACGCCATGATGGACACCATTCTGCTGGTGTCCATTTTTGCTATTTTGCTGGGTGTAACCGTACTGCTCAGCACTCGAATTATTCTGGCCGCCCTGCTGGCGGTATTGGTCATTCTGGGCGTGATGGTTCAGCGAACGCAGCTTTCTCCACCATCAGGTGGGGTGTAACGGGTTAAAAAGCGGCTGCGTTCCCAGGAACGAAGCCGCTTTTTATATATCATACGCAATATGAAATCCAACTGTAAGGAGAGATTGTTATGAAAAAGTTTCTTGCCTTCACCATGGCGGCAGCGATGACGCTGTCTCTGGTTGCCTGCGGCGGCGGTTCCAGTTCTGGCTCCAATACCAGCGCTGACGGCTCCGGCAGCGCCGCGTTCAAGCTGGGCGGCACCGGCCCCCTGACCGGCGACGCCTCCATCTACGGCCTGGCTGCCCAGCGCGGCGCTCAGATCGCTGTGGATGAGATCAATGCCGAGGGCGGCGCCATCCAGTTCGAGCTGAAGTACGAGGACGACGTCAACGACCCTGAGAAGGCTGTCAACGCCTACAACGCACTGAAGGAGTGGGGCATGCAGATCTCCCTGGGCTCCGTTACCACCCAGCCCGGCATCGCCACCTCCAGCTACAACTTTGCCGACAGCATCTTTGCCCTGACTCCCTCTGCCTCCTCCCCCGACGTCATCTCCGGCAAGGACAACGTCTATCAGATGTGCTTCTCCGATCCCAACCAGGGTACCGCTTCCGCCAAGTACATCGCGGAGCAGAAGCTGGGCGAGAAGGTCTTTATCATCTGGAAGAGCGACGACAACTACTCTACCGGCATCAAGGATAAGTTTGTGGCTGAGGCTGAGACTCTTGGCCTGAACGTAGTGGGCAATGCGACCTTCACCGCGGACAGCAAGAACGATTTTACCGTGCAGCTGACCCAGGCCAAGCAGGCCGGGGCCGACCTGCTGTTCCTGCCCATCTACTATGATGCTGCTTCCCTGATCCTGACCCAGGCCAACGCCATGGGCTATGCCCCCAAGTTCTTCGGCGTGGACGGCATGGATGGTATCCTGACCCAGGCGAACTTTGATACCTCCCTGGCCGAGGGCGTCATGCTGCTGACCCCCTTCAACGCCGATGACGAGGACGAGGCCACCCAGCACTTTGTCAAGGCCTATCAGGAGAAGTACAACGAGACTCCCATCCAGTTTGCCGCTGACGCCTACGACTGCGTCTACGCCTACAAGCAGGCTCTGGAGACCGCTGGCTGCACCCCCGATATGAGCGCGGCTGATATCAATGCCAAGCTGAAGGAGACCTTCCCCACCATTACCTTCACCGGCCTGACCGGCGACGGCGCGGGCATCACCTGGGATTCCACCGGTGCGGTGTCCAAGAGCCCCAAGGGCATGGTCATCAAGGACGGCGCTTACGTCGGCATGGACTAAGCCCAGTCAAAACGTAAAGCGATCCCCAGGGGGCTGCGCGGCAGCCCCCTGGGATACCCATTTCTGAAGTGAGAAGGGGACGCATGGGAAAGGGGCCGGAAGGGCCCGGCAATTTTCCCATGCGCCCAAAAAGAGAGAAAAGGTGAGTGAATTATGGATTTCTTGACCCTGTTGGATTATCTGATCCGAGGGCTGAGTCTGGGCAGCATCTATGCCATCATCGCCCTGGGCTACACCATGGTGTATGGCATTGCAAAAATGCTCAACTTTGCCCACGGAGACGTGATCATGGTAGGCGCCTACGCCTGCTTCTTCACGGTGACGGGCATGAGCCCCATGTTTGAGGAGGGCAGCGTGGCTGCCATGGTGGTTCCCGCCCTGGCTGGCGTGGTGCTGTCCATGGTAGTGTGTACCGCCCTGGGCGTGGTCATTGAGGGGCTGGCCTACAAGCCCCTGCGTCAGGCGCCCTCCCTGGCCGTGCTGATTACCGCCATCGGCGTGAGCTACTTTTTGCAGAACGCCGCCCTGCTGCTTTGGTCCTCCAGCCCCAAGATTTTCTCCCCCATTGTAGGCAGCGGACAGCTCCAGGTAGGCCCGCTGAACATCTCCTACGTGACTTTGGTGACCATTGTGGCCTGTATCGTGATCATGGTGTGCCTGACCCTGTTCACCGGCAAGACCAAGATGGGCAAGGCCATGCGCGCCGTGTCTGAGGACAAGGGCGCGGCTCAGCTCATGGGCATCAACGTCAACCGCACCATCTCCATGACCTTTGCCATTGGTTCCGCTCTGGCGGCCATTGCCGGCGTGCTGCTGTGCTCCGCCTATCCCACCCTGACCCCCACCACCGGTTCCATGCCTGGTATCAAGGCCTTCACCGCCGCCGTCTTCGGCGGCATCGGCTCCATCCCCGGCGCTTTGCTGGGCGGTCTGCTGCTGGGCATCATCGAGATCTTTGCCAGCGCCTATATCTCCACCCAGCTGTCCACCGCCGTGGTGTTCGGCGTGCTGATCGTGGTGCTGCTGGTCAAGCCCGCTGGCCTGCTGGGCAAGACCGTGCGCGAGAAAGTGTGAGGTGGTAGGAATGATTCGACTTGCGAATATGAACAAGACCACCCGGTCCAGCCTGTTTACCTATGCTCTGGTCATTGTGGCCTTCCTGATCATCCAGGTGCTGCGGGGTACCGTTGGCATCGGCTCTGTGCTGGAGGGACAGCTGATCCCCATCTGTGCCTACGTCACCATGGCTCTGGCCCTGAACCTGGTGGTTGGCGTGTCCGGCGAGCTGAGCCTGGGCCACGCCGGATTTATGAGCATCGGCGCCTTTATGGGCTGCTCCGCTGCCAGTGCTCTGGCCGGCGTGATCCCCTTTGCTCCCCTGCGCCTGGCCGTGGCCATGCTGGTGGGCGCCGCCCTGGCCGGTTTCTTCGGCTTCCTTATCGGTATCCCCGTGCTGCGCCTCAACGGCGACTATCTGGCCATTGTTACCCTGGCCTTCGGCGAGATCATCAAGAGCCTGCTGACCAACGTCTATTTGGGCGTGGATAAGGACGGCTTCCAGTTCAGCTTCCTCAGTGATAAGAATACCCTGGGCGAGGGCGGCATCCAGCTGATCAAAGGTCCCATGGGCGTGATGAACACCGCCCGGATCTCCTCCTTTATTGCTGGTTTTATCCTGGTGATGATCACCCTGATCATTATTTTCAATCTGGTCAACAGCCGCACCGGCCGGGCCATCATGGCCGCCCGGGACAACCGCATCGCCGCCGAGAGCGTGGGCATCAGCGTGACCAAGTACAAGATGATTGCCTTTGTTACCTCAGCTGCTCTGGCCGGTGCCGCCGGTACCCTGTATGGATGCAGCCAGGTTACCTTCACCGCCACCAAGTTTGACTTCAACACCTCCATCCTGATCCTGGTGTTCGTGGTTCTGGGCGGTCTGGGCAACATGTGGGGCTCGGTGATCGCTGCCGCTGCTCTGACCATCCTGCCCGAGGCCCTGCGCCAGTTTGCCGACTACCGCATGCTGGTGTACGCCATCGTCCTCATTCTGGTCATGCTGGCCACCAATAACCCCAGTATTCAGGGCTTCTTTGCCCGGCTGCGCAGCCGCGCGGCGGAGAAGAAAGGAGGGGCACAATGAGCCGAATTCCCAAAGAGCCGGTGAAGCTTGTAGAGGTGCCCAGCACCAACAAGATTCCCGAGCGTGATATTGATAAAAGTCCCATTCTGGAGTGCCGCCACCTGGGCATCGACTTTGGCGGTCTGGCTGCGGTAAAGGACTTCAACATGGCCATCGGCCGCACCGAGATTGCCGGCCTCATCGGCCCCAACGGCGCGGGCAAGACCACCGTCTTCAACCTGCTCACCAAGGTGTACCAGCCCACCCGTGGCACCATCCTGGTGGACGGTGTGGACACCCACAACATGAATACCGTTCAGGTGAACAAGGCGGGCATCGCCCGTACCTTCCAGAATATCCGCCTGTTTGATAACCTCACCGTGGAGGACAATGTAAAGCTGGGCCTTCATAACCACATCAACTACGGGATGTGGAGCGGCATCTTCCGTCTGCCCAACTACTGGAAAGAGGAGAAAGTGGCCCACGAACGGGCCATGGAGCTGCTGTCCATCTTCGATATGGGCTATCTGGCCAAGTACAAGGCGGGCTCCCTGCCCTACGGCGCCCAGCGCCGCCTGGAGATCGTCCGCGCCCTGGCCACCAACCCCAGCCTGCTGCTGCTGGACGAGCCGGCGGCCGGCATGAACCCCTCCGAGACGGCGGAGCTGATGGAGAACATCGTCAAGATCCGGGACACCTTCGGCATCGCCATCCTGCTCATTGAGCACGATATGAACCTGGTCATGGGTATCTGCGAGGGCATCGCGGTACTCAACTTCGGCCAGATCATCGCCAAGGGCACCCCTGACGAGATCAAGAACGACCCGGTGGTCATTGAGGCCTATCTGGGCAAGCAGAAGGAGGCGTGATCCATGGAGACCATTTTGAAAGTTGAGGGGATCAACGTCTACTACGGCGCCATCCACGCCATCAAGGACATCTCCTTTGAGGTAAACCAGGGGGAGATCGTCACCCTGATCGGCGCCAACGGCGCGGGCAAGACCACCACCCTGCAGACCATTTCCGGCCTGCTGCATACCCGCACCGGAAGCATTACCTTCCAGGGCCAGAACATCACCAACATCCGGGCGGACAAGCTGGTCTCCCGGGGCCTGGCTCAGGTTCCCGAGGGACGGCGGGTCTTTTTGCAGATGTCGGTGCAGGAGAACCTGGAGATGGGAGCCTACACCCAGCCTCAGGCCGGAGTGCCCAAGGACCTGGAGATGGTCTTTGAGCTCTTCCCCCGGCTGAAGGAGCGGCGCAACCAGGTGGCGGGCACCCTGTCCGGCGGCGAGCAGCAGATGCTGGCCATGGGCCGGGCTATGATGTCCCACCCCAAGCTGCTGATGCTGGACGAGCCCTCCATGGGCCTTGCCCCCCTGCTGGTGGAGCAGATCTTTGAGATCATCAAGAACCTGAATAAGCAGGGCTCCACCATTCTGCTGGTGGAGCAGAACGCCCAGATGGCTCTGTCCGTGGCTCACCGCGGCTATGTGCTGGAGACGGGCAAGATCGTTACCACCGGCACCGGCGAGGAGCTTATCCGCAGCCCCGAGATCAAAAAAGCTTACCTGGGCGGCTAAGCCCAGCTGCGCGTCAAAAAGAGGAAAATCACCTCTTTTTGACGCGTTTTTTCATTGTAATTTTCAGCCTGTGCATATACACTAAAGAAAAAACAAAGGGGGCGCTTTTTATGCTGGAGGAGTGGAAATTTGACCGGAAAAAGTTGGACGAGGCGGAGTGCAAAGTCCGTCTGAAGGCCCGGCGGCTGGATCTGGCCGGTTTGCAGCAGCCCATCAAGGGGGCGGGACTGCCGGTGATCGTGCTCATCGAGGGCTGGGGAGCCTCCGGCAAGGGCAGCATGATCCGCTCCCTTATCCGGGAGCTGGACCCCCGGGGGTTTCTGGTGCGCAGTGTGACCATGCCCACCCAGGAGGAGCGGCGCTGGCCCTTCCTCAAGCGCCACTTTGAGGCCATCCCGGAGCAGGGAAAAATTTTATTTCTGGACTCCGGATGGATGGATGAGACAGTGCGGGAGCGGCTGCGGGGCGACCTGTCCGACGGGGAGTACCAGCGGCGGCTGGAGAGTGTGAACCTCTTTGAGCGGCAGCTGGCGGCAGGGGGTTACCTGCTGGTGAAGCTGTTTCTGCACATCGAGCAGGACACCCAGCGCAAGCGCCTGGAGAAGCTGGAAAAGCATAAGGACACCGCCTGGCGGGCGGGGGAGAACGACTGGCGGCAGAACAAGAACTACCGCCGCACCCAGGAGGCCTTTGACGACTTCATGCAGGCCACCCACACCGACTGGGCTCCCTGGAAGGTGATCGACGCCACCTCCGGTCCCTGTGCCCAGCTGGCGGCAGCCGACTGGCTCTACCAACAGATCACCGCTGCCCTGCGCTGTCCCCCCACGGCGGAGCCGCCGGTGTATCGCTGGCCTCTGGTGGACATCCAGCCTCTGGAGAAGGTGAAGCTGGACAAGTCGCTGGATAAGGAGAAGTACCAGCGGGAGCTGGAGGCCTGCCGGGAGAAGCTGGAGGACCTGCATAACCAGCTCTACCGCAAGAAAATTCCCGTGGTCATCGCCTACGAGGGTTGGGACGCCGCCGGTAAAGGGGGCAACATCAAGCGCCTGGCTTCTGCCCTGGATCCCCGGGGCTATGAGGTGGTGCCCATCGCCAGCCCCACCCCGGATGAAAAGCACCGCCATTATCTCTGGCGCTTCTGGCGCAAGCTGCCCAAGACGGGCCACATCGCCATCTTTGACCGCAGCTGGTACGGCCGGGTGATGGTGGAGCGTCTGGAGGGTTTTTGTACGATTGAGGACTGGCAGCGGGCCTATGATGAGATCAACGAGTTTGAGCGGGAACTCACCGATGCAGGCGCGGTGGTGCTGAAGTTCTGGGTGCAGATCGACAAGGATACCCAGCTCCAGCGCTTCCAGGCCCGGGAGAACACCCCGGAGAAGCGCTGGAAAATCACCGATGAAGACTGGCGCAACCGGGAGAAGTGGGATGCCTATCAGGTGGCGGTCAACGAGATGCTTGCCCGCACCAACACGGAGAATGCCCCCTGGCATATCCTGGAGTCGGTGGACAAGCGCTACGCCCGCATCAAAGCGATGAAAATCGTCATCCACGCCCTGGAGCAGGCTCTGGACTAAAGAAACATAAAAAATTGCCGCCCATATGGGCGGCAATTTTTTGCGGTTAAAATACGCTGAGGTAGAGCTTGCGGCTCAGGTCCTCCAGGACATGGATGCCGGCCAGGCTGTTGCCCTTGGCATCCAGACCGGGGGAGTAGATGCCGATGCCCATACGGGTGGGGGAGACGGCCATAATGCCGCCGCCTACGCCGCTCTTGGCGGGCAGTCCCACCTTGATGGCAAAGTCGCCCGCTCCGTTGTACATGCCGCAGGTCATGAGAATGGCATTGACATAGTGGGCGTAGCGGCTGGAGAACACACGCTCCTCCGACACCGGGCGGCGGCCCCGGTTGGCAAAGACAAAGGCGATGTTGGCCAGGTCCTTGCAGTTTACCAGGATGGAGCAGGCCTTGAAGTAGCAGTCCAGCACCTCCTCTACATCATCCTGGATGAGGCCGTGGCTTTTGAGCAGAAAGGCCAGGGCACGGTTGCGGCTGCCGGTACGCTTCTCGGACTCATAGACGGCCTGGCTGATATCGATGTCCGGGTTGCCCGCCACCTTCCGGGTCAGCTCCAGCAGGCGCTGGAAGCGCGTTTCATAGGTCTCACCCTTGATAAGGGTGCACAGCAGAATGGCGCCCATATTGACCATGGGGTTAAGATGTTCGCTGAGCAGGGCCTGGTCGGTGTAGTTGATGGCGTCAAAAGGCTTTCCCGTGGCCTCCACACCCACGTGGGCGCGGACCATCTCCTCCCCGTTGTCCATCAGAGCCAGGAGTAAAAAGAGCGGCTTTACAATGCTTTGGATGGTAAACCGCTTCTGAAAGTCCCCGGCGAAGCTGGTCTTGCCGTCGCTGGAGACCACGTAGATGCCCAGGTCATCTTGGTTGGCCTTGGCAAGCTCGGGGATGTAATTGGCCAAGCGCCCTTCCTTGGTATAATGGCGATTCTCCTCGATCAGCTGCTCCAGAAGTTCGTCCATGGTAATTCCTCCTCTGATGGTATCTCTGCCTCAGGCGCAGAAAGGCCGGGCCTCTGCACAGAAGGGCAGAGAGTCCGGACCCGTGTCTTTTGTCATCCAATTTGCTGACCTTATTGTAGCAGATTGTCCACAAAAAAGGAAGAGCAAACGAAGAAAATATGCAAAATTACAAAAAGTGAGGGGCGGATTCTTGCGCCGTTGTGGCGGGCGCGGTATGATAAGAAAAAACAAGCGCCCTTTCCAAAGGGCGGGAAGGGAGCAAGAACATGATACGCTTTGAATGTGACTACGGGGAGGGGGCCCACCCCAAAATTCTGGAGGCCCTGGCCCAGACCAATCTGGAGCAGACGGCGGGCTACGGCCTGGACCCCCACTGCGACCATGCCAGAGATCTGATCCGCCAGGCCTGCCAGGCCCCGGAGGCGGCGGTGGAGTTTTTGGTGGGCGGTACCCAGGCCAACGCCACTGTGATCGCCGCCATCCTGCGGCCCTACCAGGGCGCCCTGTGCGCCCAGACGGGACATATCAATGTCCACGAGACAGGAGCCATTGAGGCCAGCGGCCACAAGGTGCTGCCTCTGCCTGCCAAGGAGGGGAAAGTCACCGCTCAGGAGATCCGCCGCGCCTGCCGGGACCACTGGGAGGACGCCACCCATGAGCATATCGTCCAGCCCGGTTTGGTCTATCTCTCCCAGCCCACCGAGGAGGGTACCCTCTACACCCTCTCCGAACTGGAAGAGATCCGAAAGGCCTGCGATGAGTACCGCCTTCCTCTGTACATCGACGGAGCCCGGTGCGGCTATGGCCTGGGTGCAGCGGAGAACGACGTGACCCTGGCCGATTTGGCCCGGCTGGCCAATGTGTTTTATATCGGCGGAACCAAGGTGGGTGCCTTGTTCGGAGAGGCGGTGGTCATCCCCGACCCGGCCATTCAGAAAGATTTCCGCTATATGATCAAGCGCATGGGCGGTATGCTGGCCAAGGGCCGGCTGCTGGGAATCCAGTTTGAGGTCCTGTTCCAGGACGGACTCTATGAACAGCTGGGCCGCCGCACCGTGGCTTTGGCCCAGAAGCTGGCAGCAGCTTTTGAGGCAAAGGGCATCTCCATGCTCCATAAATCTCCCACCAACCAGCAGTTCCCCATCCTGACCCAGGCCCAGCGGGACAAGCTGGGGGAGAAGTACGCCTTCTCCTTCTGGCAGACGATGGACGAGGACCGGGCGGCGGTGCGCTTCTGCACCAGCTGGGCCACCCGGGAGGAGGATGTGGACGCGCTGGTGGCGGACATCCAGAATCTATAATCAAAAAAGCCGGAGAGCACGTCGCTCTCCGGCTTTTTCATGAAAATTAGGGCAGGTCCAGGGTGGCGATGACCTCTTTGAGCTGCTGGGCGGAGGACAGAAGGGCCTGGTGCTCCTTCTCGTCCAGAGGAATCTCCAGCACGGTTTCCACGCCGTTCTCTCCCACGATGGAGGGGACGCTCAGGCACAGGCCGTCCAGGCCGTACTGGCCCTCCAGCAGCACCGACACAGGGAGCATGGCGTGCTCGTCCTTCATGACGCACTCGGCGATGCGGGAGACCGCCATGGCAATGCCGTAGTAGGTGGCACCCTTGCGCTGGATGATCTCATAGGCGCTGTCCCGCACCTCGTGGTAGATCTTGTCCCGCAGGGCGGCCTGGTCCTGGATACCACGCAGGGTGCAGAACTGGGCCAGATCCACGCTGGAAATGTTGGCGCTGCTCCACACCGCCAGCTCGCTGTCTCCGTGCTCGCCGATGATGGCGGCGTGGACGTTGCGGCTGTCCACCCCCAGCTCCTGGCTGAGCAGATACTTGAGGCGGGCGGTATCCAGCACGGTGCCCGAGCCGATCACCCGGTGGGCAGGCAGTCCGGACAGCCGCCAGGCGGCATAGGTGAGTACATCCACCGGATTAGACACGATCATCAGGATGCCCTTGAAATTCCGGCTGGTGAGCTGAGGAATGATGCTTTTCAAAATGGCCACGTTCTTGCCGATCAGGTCCAGGCGGGTCTCACCGGGCTTTTGGTTGGCTCCGGCGGTGACGATGACCATGGCGCAGTCGGCCACATCGTCGTAATCCCCGGCGTAGATGCGCATGGAGGCGGTGTAGGGCAGACCGTGGCTCAGGTCCATGGCCTCGCCTTCCGCCTTTTCCCGGTTGGCGTCAATGAGCACCAGCTCGGAGAAAATACCCTTCTGCATCAGACTGAAAGCGATAGAGGCTCCCACAAAACCGCAGCCGATCACCGCGGCCTTTCGTACGTTGATCATAGTATAAACGCTCCTTTCCAGTTGGCAGTAGTTTTGCCCGTTTTTCGGAGTGCCATTCGGTACTATTATCCTACTAAATTAGTAGGAAAATAACAAGAGGAAAAAGAACCAAGAAAATGGAGGAGAGAAACGAATATTTTGGAAAAACGCCGTGGGGTAACCGGGCGGGCCGTGTATAATAGAATAGAGGCGCACAGGAGGAGGTGAGGGCTATGAAGGGAGAGGAGGCGGTACGCCGTCTGGTAGACGGAGAGCCGGATGCCCTGGATGCGGTGTCGGCGGCCTATACGCCGCTTCTAAACTATGTGATTTTTGCCATTCTGGAGGATAAGCAGGAGCGGGAGGAGTGCCTGGCCGACGTGCTCCACCAGGTGTGGCAGGCACGGGAGCAGTTTGACGCGAAACGGGGCAGCTTCACCACCTGGCTTACCACCCTGGCACGGAACGCGGCCCTCAACCGGAAAAGAGCCCAGCGCCGCCGGGAGGCGGGGCGAGCGGAGTGGGATGAGAAGCTGCCCCACCCTGGGGACGGCCCGGAGGAGCAGGTGCTCAAGGCGGAGGAGCGGGAGCGACTTCAAGAGGCCATCCGCAATTTGTCCCACCAGGAGCAGATATTGTTTTACCGAAAATATTACTACTTGCAGTCCATCCGGCAGATCGCCGCGGAGCTGGGAACCAGCGAGCGGGCGGTGGAGGGCAAGCTGTACCGCCTGCGCAAAAAGCTGCAGAAGGCGCTGGGAGGTGAGTTTGGTGCGTGAGGAGGACAAGCTGGACGTTTTGCTGACCCAGGAGGCGGGGGAGCTGCCCCCTCCCCCGGTGGTGGATGAGGCGATCACGCCCTGGAAGCGGGCAATATACCGCATTGTCTGGGGCATCGGACTGACCACGTGTACCTTAAATGTTTGGATCATAAAGTATCTGATGCTGGCTGTGGGTACGGTACTGCTGTGGCTGGGCTTTCGGGCGCTGCGGCGGGAGAATCGGTGCTTTACTGCCTGCTGGGTCATCAGTTTGATTGAGGTAGCATTCCGGTTTGCTGGCCTTATACTCAATGCCACCATCTGGGTTTCAGAACAGCCCCTTAGCTGGCTGTCCTATTCTGGACTGATGATTCCGCTGATCCAGTATATCTGTCTGTGGCAGGGCATTATAGAAGTACGCCGCCGGGCGGGACAGCCGGCCGAGGCGAGAGCCGCCGGAGCGCTCATCTGGTTCTATCTGGTGCTGGCTGCATTTGCCCTGCTGAATGTCCAGGGGCTGATTATTGTAGGAGCTCTCCTGGTGGTCTATATCCTGATCATGCGCAGCCTGAGTAAGTTTGCCCATCTGCTGGACGAGGCAGGTTATCAGGTGCAGCCTGCCCCGGTGCGGGTGTCTGACCGAAGTATCTGGATCACTTGGTTCGCTGCTCTGCTGGTGTGCATTTCGGCGGCCACCCTCCTTTTTAGCCGCTATCCCATGGAGTGGACGCCCCGGCCGGAGGGGGAGCAGGCGGGCCTGGAGGAGATCCGCTCCCACCTGGTGGAGCTGGGGATGCCGGAGCAGGTGGCGGACGACCTGTCAGCGGAGGACTTATCCAGCCTGGAGGGGGCCCTGCGGGTAGAGGTGGAGATCACAGAGCACCCCTTTAACGACGGGCAGGAGGTGCGCACCTCCATGGGTACCTATACCTATGTTCACACCGAATATGTAGTAAAAGAGCTGAAGATGATTAGCCTGGCGGTGGAACTGCCGGGCAAGCAGTGGAAGATCATCCACCATTTCCAGTGGCAGGCACAGCCCAAGTACCGCACCACTGAATGTATTGTCGTCAAGCCTGCCGCACGCACAAGCATAAGGGGTTACCAAATGGAGGGAACGGTTACCGGACGGCTGCTTTATGACATGGACGGGACCACCTACCTGGGTGATTACTACCGCCTGAATGTAGAGGATTACACCACCGATTCCATCCTCTGGGGTACGACGGAAAATCAGTGGCCCATGGCCCTGTTTTCTCTCCCGCTGGACGGGGAGAACTGTCGGGGTTATCTCACCTATCCCATGAGCACCTTGGACGACGGCTGGATCTTGGACTCCTGGATGAACTACGCCCATCAGTCTGGCTTTTGGTGCTACCCCCTGCTGACAGCGGAACAGTATGAAAAGCAGGGACTGTGGAATGGAACGAGGGGATTCCGGGCCTTCACGAATGCCATTCAATTTTTCCCCTATTCTGGAAAAGAAACAGAAGAGGACCCGGCTTAAGTCGGGTCCTCTTTGTGATATTTCAGAGGAAAATTACAAAATGTGAAAGGCCACCACCAATCCGGAGAACACGATGGACACCGTGGACACCAGCTTGATGAGGATGTTCAGGGAGGGACCGGAGGTGTCCTTAAAGGGGTCGCCCACCGTGTCGCCCACCACGGCGGCCTTGTGGCAGTCGGAGCCCTTGCCCCCGTGGTGGCCCGCCTCGATGTACTTCTTGGCATTGTCCCAGGCGCCGCCCGCGTTGGACATGAACACCGCCATGGCAAAGCCGGTCACCGATACGCCGCCCAGCAGGCCCACCACGCCGATGGGGCCCAGGATGAGGCCGGTGAGGATGGGCACCACGATGGCCAGCAGGGCAGGGACCACCATCTCCCGCAGCGCGCCCTTGGTGCATAGAGCCACGCAGGAGGCGTAGTCCGGGTCGGTCTCATGCTCCATGATGCCCGCGATCTCCTTAAACTGGCGGCGTACCTCCACCACAATGGACTGGGCGGCAGTCTGCACCGCGTTCATGGTGAGGGCGGAGAAGACAAAGGTGAGCATGGCTCCGATGAAGAGCCCCACCAGCATCAGAGGGTTGGTGAGGGTGAGGTCCAGTACCTCGGGGGTCTTGGTCTGCACGATGTTCACATAGGACACCAGCAGGGCCAGAGCGGTGAGAGAGGCCGAGCCGATGGCAAAGCCCTTGCCGGTGGCGGCGGTGGTGTTGCCCAGGGAGTCCAGAGCGTCGGTACGCTCCCGGACGGACTCGGGCAGGCCGGACATCTCGGCAATGCCGCCCGCGTTGTCGGCCACGGGGCCGTAGGCGTCAGTGGCCAGGGTGATACCCAGGGTGGACAGCATGCCCACGGCGGCGATTCCGATGCCGTAGAGCCCCTGGTTAAAGGAGGAGGCTCCCCCGGCGGCGTAGAAGCTGACCAGGATGGCGATAGCCACCACCAAGATGGAGGCAATGGTGGACAGCATTCCCAGAGAGATGCCGCCGATAATCACGGTGGCCGCGCCGGTCTCGGAGGCGGCAGCCAGCCGTTGGGTGGGCTTATAGGTGTCGGAGGTGTAGTACTCGGTAAAGTAGCCGATGGCGCAGCCTCCAGCCAGTCCGGCCAGAATGGCCACATAGACGCCCCAGTGGCCCAGCAGGAAATAGGTGAGGGGAGCGGCGGCGATGGCAGAGAGAACAGCCGCCAGATAGGTGCCGGTGCGCAGGGAGCGCAGCAGGGATTTCTGGGAGGCGTTCTCTTCGGTTTTTACGAAGAAGCTGCCCACGATGGAGCACAAAATGCCGCACACCGCCAGCAGGATGGGCAAAATCAGCCCATTCCAGCCGTAGCCGGCGCTGGCGCCCAGAGCGAAAGTGGCCAGGATGGAGCCCACATAGGACTCGTACAGGTCAGCGCCCATGCCGGCCACGTCGCCCACGTTGTCGCCCACGTT
>UMHJ01019141.1_pt1 | contig 31096 bp, 32 predicted proteins | sample 1965511 | NCBI WGS metagenome assembly UMHJ01 (sample SAMEA4836096, study PRJEB28245) | human gut metagenome | biome: gut microbiome; material: fecal sample | place: Denmark | collected 2008
TGTGCACGCTGCATGCCGTAGCCAAACATAATCATTGTGCGGTGTGCGGCCAGGTCCTGCGCAAAGGCACGGATCTTTTGCGCTGGCACACCCGTGATCTCAGCCGCCCACTCCGGCGTCTTTTTCACGCCGTCCTCTTCACCCAAGAGGTATTTCTTCATCTCCTCCCAGCCGGAGCAGTATTTGGCAAGAAACGCATGATCGGCCTTGCCGGTCACTTCGAGCTCATACATCATCGCAGCCATCAGCGCACAGTCGGTACCCGGATTAGGCGCGATCCATTCAGAATCCATATAGGCAGCGGTATCCGTCACCAACGGGTTAACGGAATAGGTCTTGATGCCCTTCTTTTTAAGAGCGCGGAAATAACCAGCATGGTTGTGCAAAGGCGTAGCCGCATTGACGTCCGCTGTCACGAGCGGATTGCAGGCCCAAAAGACGATACGTTCCGTGTGCTTCAAAATCACTTCATAAGTCGTCATGCGCGGATTGGAGGTGCCGACAACATACGGCATGATCGACGCATGGGCTGCCTGACTGTATGAATTGCGTCTGCGTGAGAATCCGCCCATCAGATTGAGCAAACGATTGACGATAACCGTGGCTTGATTGAGCTTGCCAGTGGACTTCCAGCCGTAAGAGCTCCCATAGACGCCCGACGGACCATAGGTGTCATACACACGTTGAATTTCCTTAGCGGCGAGATCGAGAGCCGTCTCCCAAGAAACACGCACAAAGCGGTCTTCGCCGCGGCGTTCGCGAGAAGCCGGACCATCTTTGAGGTAGCTTTCACGAACCATCGGATAGTGAATGCGAGCCTCTGAATAAGGCAGTTCGGCAAGGCCCTCCAAAACAAAGCTCGGCGCATAGTCAAACTCAAAAGGTTTGACACGAGTAATGCGGCCGCCTTGAACGACCGTACGCATGATGCCCCAGTGCGATGCATTGATGCTCTCGCCTTCATTCAAAATGGACGCGGCCTGCTCAAAGGTGCCCGTTGTATTCAGATCAATACCGGCTGCCGGCACCGGTTCATACACCATCTTGCTCTGGAGGCCTGCCGTGAATTCTCTCGGAATCTTACGGATATCAGATGCCTGCGCCTGCGCCTTTTGAGTGGACGGGATACCGACAGCCAGCCCAGCCGCTGTTGCCGTCTTGAATAAATGACGACGAGAAATATTTGTCATATTAAGACCCTCCTTATGTTATCAAGCTCAGCAGCTCTGCTTGTCGGATAGACCTCTATCAGCATCAATTGTCTTTATTTTGTGAAATGTAAACTCATATACCACAAAATATTGTGTTTTCATGCACAGCTTCCGGCTTGTGAAATCCACTCTAATCGTGACGAATTGATATCTAAATTCGTAATTCCACTGCTTATTCTTGTATTAAATAGCGATACTTAAAATGAGGTACGAAATGAGAATCGTTTTCACATAATCCAGTCATCAATGATTCCGCTCGGTATTGGGCGATCTATTTGAGGAAAGCATCCGAAGGAAAGCATCCGAAGAAATGCGTCTGGCGTCCGCACTCAATCCAACGCGTTCAGAGAACTGCGACATTTTCTTAAGAGGACTGCCCTAGCCTGCATGAGGCTTCGCAACGCTCCTTCGACGGGCACAACGCACCGATCGCGAGCATGCTCTAATAATTAAGGACGCCGTCTACTCGTAGAATGACGGCGTCATCTTTTGAAAAATCAAAGTTCTTCAAGATAAGGAAGAGCTTTTTTGCAAAAAAGGATTCATCATGCAGCGTCGTACTATGTTGGGCGCCATCGGAGCGGTGGCACTCGCAACTGCCGCATCCTTTCCGCTGACCGCCCAAGCGGCGCTCAAAGGTGAAGGCGGCAATCCCATCTGCATCGTTGTGCCGTATCCGCCGGGAGGCCCGCTCGACGTTTCTGCCCGCGCTATCGCTGATGCGGTTTCGCCTGTGCTTGGCACGGTTGTCGTGGAAAACCGCCCTGGTGCCGGCGGCAATGTCGGCATGAGCTACGTGAGTCACGCCAAGGGTGACGGCCACACGCTTGTGATGGGCGCGGTGGCGACGCTTGCCATCAATCCTTCGCTTTATAAGAAGCTGCCCTACGATCCGAAGAGCGACTTCAAACCCGTAACGCTCGTCGCCACGGCAGCCAACGTTCTCGTTATTACGCCCGCATTCTCTGAAAAGACCGGCGTCAAATCGGTGGCTGACCTGATTGCCTACGCCAAAGCTCACCCAGGAAAACTCAACTATGCCTCCGGCGGCAATGGTTCTGCCGGGCACATGGCCGGTGAGTTACTGAAAAACAAGGCGGGCATCGATATCGTTCACATTCCGTTTGCGGGCGCATCGCCGGCGCTCCTTTCGGTCATTTCGGGACAGACCGACCTCATCTTCGACAATCTGGCGAGCGCCGCTGCGAACATTCATGCCGGCAAGCTCATCGCGCTTGCCGTCACCACGGAAGAACGCACGCCGCTGCTTGCCGACGTCCCCACAATGAAGGAAGCCGGTGTTCCCGACTTCGACATTTATACGTGGTTCGGCCTGATGGTGCCGGGCTCAACGCCCGATGACATCGTCGATGAGCTCAACGCAGCCATCGTTCCGGTTCTGCGTGACCCGGCAACCGTAAAGAAATTCCAAAGCTTTGGCGCACTGCCTGCGCCTAACACGCCAGCCGAATTTTCCGCCATGGTTGAGCGTGAGGCCGAAAAGTACAAGATGCTCGTGAAGATTTCCGGCGCTCGCGTCGACTGATGTATTCCAATACGGTGTACAGAACGATGATCTCCTCGCCGTTCTGAAAATCTTCCCGAAGAAGGAGCCTGTTGACCCATCAACCGGCTCCTTTGGCTTTTTTGTTAATTCCGCTTCTGGCTTCACCCTAAGCAGCCCAAACGACTCCCTGCTTAGGCCAGCATTTTTATAATGCGCGCGGAAACAACCACACCCCAACCGTATCGACCTGCTGTTCACGTATCCGCGCCCCTGCAATGCGGTCTGCTGCTCAGCACGAAGAAATGGTTGCAACCGCAATGATTAAAAATCAAAAAGACTTCGCCGCAGGACTTTTTTACATCGCGATCGGCTTGTTCGGCGCGACAACACTCGGCGAAAATGAAATCGGCAGCCTCTCACGCATGGGCCCGGGCTACTTCCCGCTCATCATTTCGACTGGCATCATCCTCACCGGACTGGCCATCGCGGTTAAATCGCTTCTCCTCACGCCGGCGTTGCCCTCAGAAGGCCGAATTGAGCTCGGCAGACCGTTCTCAGGCCTGCTCATTCTCGGAAGTGTTGCGCTCTATGCCGCAACACTCCTGACACTTGGCTTCGTGCTCTCCATCAGCTTGATGGTGATTGCCGCCTCCTGTGCACACCCGCTCTTTCGCCTTCGAGACGCTGTTATTTCCGCGGTAATTCTTACGACGCTTTCAGCGTTGCTTTTCGTGGGCGGACTTGGACTGATCGTGCCGATGTGGCCGACGTTCTTCTGAGAGGAGGCACTTAGACATGGATCTTCTGAACCACCTCCTTATCGGCTTTGAGAACGCCGTCACCTGGACGAACCTGCTTTACTGCTTCGTCGGCGTGACTTTGGGTACGCTTGTCGGAGTACTGCCAGGCATGGGACCTGTGGCCACCGTGGCGATGCTCCTTCCCATCACGTATGCGCTTGACCCGTCCACAGCGCTCATCATGCTCGCAGGCATCTATTACGGCGCGCAGTACGGCGGCTCTACCACCGCCATTTTGGTCAACATCCCAGGCGAAGCTTCGGCAGTCGTGACGTGTCTGGACGGCCACCGCCTGGCGCTTGCCGGCCGCGCCGGCGCTGCGCTCGGCATCGCCGCCATCGGCAGTTTCATCGCCGGATGCTTTGCCACTGTGGTGATTGCCGCCTTTGCTGAACCCCTCACGCAAGTCGCTTTCCAATTCGGCCCCCGCGAATACTTCAGCCTGATGGTCCTGGGCCTGGTCGGCGCTGTTGTGCTTGCATCCGGCTCGCTCCTGAAAGCGGTCGGCATGATTCTGATCGGCATTCTGCTCGGCTGCGTCGGCATGGATGTCAATTCCGGGGCGCTCCGCTATGTCTTCGGTATTGACGAGCTGATGGACGGCTTTGACTTCGTCGCGCTCTCGATGGGCGTCTACGGTTTTGCTGAAATCATCCGCAATCTGGATGTGCTCGGAGACCGAGAAGCCAAGCCCGTTCCTGTGGGCCGCGTACTCCCGTCCAAAAATGACCTCAAAATTTCTGCCGGCCCGATTACACGCGGCACACTGATCGGTTCATTCCTTGGCATTCTCCCGGGCGGCGGCGCACTGCTCTCTTCTTTTGCGTCCTACACCCTTGAAAAGAAGCTTGCCGGCGAAAAGGCCAATCCGCCCTTTGGACAAGGCAACATCCGCGGCGTAGCCGGCCCCGAATCGGCAAACAATGCCGGCGCACAAACGAGCTTCATTCCGATGCTCACGCTCGGCATTCCGTCTAATGCCGTGATGGCTCTGATGATCGGCGCTCTGATGCTCCACGACATTGCTCCGGGCCCGCAGGTAATGACCAACAACCCGTCGCTCTTCTGGGGACTCATCGTTTCCATGTGGATTGGCAACGTCTTTCTCGTGATTCTTAATATCCCGCTGATCGGTCTTTGGGTGAGACTTCTGCGCGTACCGTATCGGCTGCTTTATCCGGCGATCCTCGTTTTCTGCGCGATCGGCGTCTATTCGATCAACAACAATCCCTTTGATATCTGGATCACTATCGGTTTCGGCATCTTCGGCTGGGTCGTCAATAAACTGGGCTGCGAATGCGCCCCGCTGATCCTTGGTTTCATTCTGGGCCCGATGCTCGAAGAGAATATGCGGCGGGCGCTGCTGCTCTCCCGCGGTGATCTCTCGACCTTCGTGACCGGCCCGATTTCGGGCAGTCTGCTCGCCGTCTCAGCCCTTCTCCTTCTCATCGTGATACTCCCGGCCGTGCGTTCGGGACGCGAAAAGGCATTTGCTGAAGAGGATTAGCGAGTGAGCCCCTGACGAGGCCGCTTCCATATAACTTTTGCATCGTCCGGTTCGCTGTTTTACGGCGAACCGGACGTTTTTTTCTCCTGAGCGCTTCAGAACACCTTGCCGGCAAGCACCGTCCGCAGATGCTCCGTCCAACGGCGAGCCGCCTGCCAGTCGTCCTCCGAGGCGCCAAATGACTGAGCGGACTGGTTCCACCCCGAGAAAGCGAGCAGGTCACCGGCCTCGAGCGCCGGCAGGTGAACCCCGGGAAGCGTATCGGCCGCCACCAGGTGAAGCCCCATCCTTTTGGGGTCAAGCGTCGGGAAAGCCGCCTCCCAGCCGAGCATTGGAATGAGAATGCCTGCGCCCGACGATTCACGCTCATGACCCAAAATGACCGGCAGCGCAATGCCGCCTTGAGCGTCTGCCGATGAGTCCGATGCGCTCTGCTGCGGATTGGAAGCCAGTAGAACAGCCGTTTCTTCCGCCCAAAGTGTCTTTGAACGCCGGCGATCTCGCAGCCATAAAATCGGCCAGGCCGCAAAGAGCACCCAGAAAGGCGCCGTCAGCACCGCCGCGGCGATGAGGAGTCCCCCCGCGGGCATGCCGCGAAAGGATACAGCTGCGCCAAAGACAGCCCAAAGCCACCAAACAAGCCAGTAACGGCGCCGGCGCGCCGCACAAACCGGTGTTTCGACCTGACGGTCGACCAAGTCGAGCGTCGTTTCCTTCGAAGCAGATTGAGCAGTCATGCGTTTGAATTCCGATCAAATGGCGTCGCGGTCCGCCGTACGGCCTGCTCTGCACGAGCTTTCGATTCAGCAGAAAGCACTCGGGCGCGAAGCTGTCCGCAGCCGCCGTCAACGTCTTGCGCGGCGGAATCCCGCAGCGTCGCGACAATGCCGGCTGATTTCAAACGGCGTACGAGATGGGCAGCATGTTCGCGGTCAGGGCGGCTATAGACGCTCCCATCTACGGCGTTCACAGGAATGAAATTCACCATGGCGTAATGGCCGGTGAGCAGTTCAATCAACCGATTAACCTCTTCTTCACCGTCATTTACCCCCTGAATCAGCGTCCACTGGTACTGCGTCGGGTAGCCCGTCTTCCGCGCCCAAGCTTCCGCTGCCTCGGTGAGTGCCTTCACGGTCATTTTTGCTCCGCGGGGCAAAAGCGTTCGGCGCTTCTCATCATCGGTGGTATGGAGCGAAACTGCGAGTGCCGGACGAGCAGACATTCGATTGAGCGCCTCAAAGAGCCGCTCATCCCCCACCGTCGAGATCACCAGGTCTTTATGCCCGAATCCGCCGTAGAGCGCCAGAAACTCCACTGCACGAAGGACGTTCTCAAGGTTGTGTGACGGCTCGCCCATCCCCATGAAGACCACCTTTTTGGTCTCTGGACGCAAACGCCGAGCCAACGCGGCCTGCGCCGCAATCTCCATATCAGAGAGCTGCCGCACCAGACCACCCTTGCCTGTCATGCAGAAAACGCAGCCGACGGCGCACCCCATCTGAGTGGAAACGCAAACCCCTCGACGAGGCAGCAGCACCTCTTCAATGGTCTGACCGTCGGCTAGTGTCAGCAGCAGCCGTTCACTCTCGGGATCTGCTCCGGGATGGCGAGAGCGCACCGTCAGCACAGCGTCGAGTCGGCTGCGGATGTCCGCAAGGGCCGCCATAAGCGCCGCAGGCAGCCGAGCCGCGCGGCTGCGGGCAGGCTGCCAGGCTTCAGCGCCCAGCGCATCCGGCCATGCCGCACTCGCCGAACCCAGCCAAGCGCGGCAGATGCGGCGCAGATGCGCGGGCTTCGCTCCGAGTGCACCGAGGTGCGCTTCAAAAGCGGCCAGCGACGGGTACGCCAAGGGACTGCCCGAAGAGGGGTTGGAGCTGATCGACGCATCAGTGCGTTCTGTCTGAGTCATGAAGCTGCTGCTGGGGATACGAATGGAGGCCGTGAAGGAAATAGCGCGTTGCTGCGACCATTTTTTCCAATGCGCGACACTATACGCAAACGACGCGTTTTATTCAGCTCGGGAGCAATTCCTCACGGCGAAATATAGCGGCAATGCCCGCCGCAATCGTTTCTTCTGTTTCAGGCGTAAAGGTCTTCCGAGGCATCGGCAAACCGAAGCAGAGCGCTTTCACCCAGCGCTGTGCGGTCACTCGCAAGCGCAGGTCAGTAATGCGGCGTACGGGTTCCGCAGGATGCGCCAGCACAGGCTCAAGCGCCTCTAAGACTTCGGGGAGATTGGCGGCATCAAGGAGTTGAGCGGAAACAAAGAAAAGAAGGAGCGGCCGACGCTTTTTTACTTCTTCGGCGAGCCGCGCCGCATCAGCGGCAGCCGCTTTCAGCACCCGTCGATCCAGCGGCCGATCGGCCTCCCAGTGCTGCGGCCAAGTGAAGATCGAAAAACGCGCAGCATCTTGCGCAACGGGGAATCCTGCACGTTCGAGCCACTTCAGCAGCTGCGGAACCTCCGGTCCCCGGTCAACCTGTCTTGCGGTGATGCGCCCGCGAGGGCGAGAAAGCTTTTGCCGCTCCAGCGCTTGCGCTGATGCATCGAGCCCAGGACTGAGCGTCGGTCCAAAACCGGGCGGAAAAACGAGAAGTACGCCGCCCTGCAGATTTTCCGGCGTATCGGCCGTTCCCGGTACATCAATCCGTTGAGAAAACTTAGCCTTTGACCTCATTGATCCCTCAAGGCGCATACGCATTACGCTGCGCCATCGTCCAAGGACTTGACTTGATCCTTCTTTCGCACTGGCGGCAGACGGCTTGCCAATTCATCGGTGAGGCCAAGCTCTGCAATCTTGCGGGTAAGTGTATTGCGCCCGAGCCCAAGGCGCTCGGCCGCCTCAATGCGGCGTCCGCGGGTCGCGCTCATGGCCGTGCGGATGAGCGTGCGCTCAAACTCGTGCGCCAGCGTTTCCCAAACCTGCGGCTCGCCCGCTTCCAGAATACGCTCCGCCTCGGCAGCCAAAAGCGCCTTCCAGTCACCATCCGCATCCGTCGATGAGGCGGCCGCTGAATGGGGTTTGGCACGAAGCGGCGCAGAATGCACCTGTGCGGAAGCCGCTGCCGGCGTTTCTGTCTTCAAGCCCTCTTCTGCAGGATTGCCAACGGCCCCCTGCGTATTGACCGCATTGAGCGCCTCCGGATGTGCGGCCGCCGCGGCTTCCTTATGACGAATTTCATAGGGAAGATCTTCCACACGGATTTCCTGAGCCGGCGCCATGACAAGAAGCCACCGGCAAAGGTTTTCGAGCTGACGAACATTCCCGGGGAACGGGAACGCACGGATGACATTCAATGCCTCTGGCGTCAGGGTTTTAGGCTCCACGCCGAGTTCCCGCGCACCGGCAGCGAGAAAATGCGCCGACAAGGGGGCAATGTCCTCAACTCGGTCACGCAGCGGCGGCAAGCGCAGACGGATGACGTTCAAGCGATGGTAGAGGTCCTCTCGAAACTGTCCGCTCTTGACGCGTTCTTCCAGATTCTGGTTCGTCGCTGCAATGACGCGGACATCGGCCTTAATGGGCTGGTGACCGCCTACGCGGTAAAAGTACCCGTTGGAGAGTACACGCAAAAGCCGAGTCTGCAGCTCCATCGGCATATCGCCGATTTCATCCAAAAAGAGCGTGCCGCCCTTGGCCTGCTCAAAGCGGCCCAGACGCGTGGCCACCGCGCCGGTGAACGCGCCTTTTTCGTGGCCGAACAATTCACTTTCGAGCAGTTCTCTAGGGATGGCCGCCATGTTGATCGCAATGTAAGGGGCGCGGCTGCGGCGGCTGTGCTTCCAAATGGCACGCGCAACGACCTCCTTGCCCGCTCCGGACTCTCCGGTGAGCAGCACGGTGACGTTGCTCTGCGAAAGCCGTCCGATGGCACGAAAAACTTCCTGCATGGCTGGCGCCTGACCAATCAGGTCAGGCACCGGTGCCGAGGGTTCTTCAATCGGCGAGGCTGCCGACGCCGCACCCTGTGCGGCCGCGCCTGCCTGACCGGCTGCTGCATGCAGACCGCGGCGGCGGGCGTCTTCCATGGCTCGGCTGATGAGTTCAACAGCCTTCAGCACATCAAAAGGCTTGGTCAAATATTCAAACGCACCGCCCTGAAAGGCGGAAACCGCACTTTCCAGGTCAGAGAAGGCCGTCATGATAATGACCGGCAGTTCCGGCACGAGCTCCTTCACCTTCGTGAGGAGATCCACACCCGAGAGACCAGGCATGCGAATGTCGGAAACCAAAACGAGGGGAAGCTCTCCGCCCACGGTCTTCGCGGCCTCGAGCGCATTCAAAGCGTCCTGACCGCGCTCAAAGGTGCGGCAGCCAATGCCGGCACGCGCAAGCGCACGGTCAAGCACCCAGCGGATTGCCCGGTCATCATCAATCACCCAAACGGGTTCGCGGCCGGCATCATGTGCGCCGCGGAGCTCCCGCAGAGGCGGCTTGCCTGTGCTGCCGCCCGCTGCCGGTTGAGTTGTGCCGTAAAGGTCGTCCACCATGATTTGTTCTTCCAATGTTTGTCGTCAGCGTTTCAGAGCGTCTTTAAAAGCGATTCGCTACGCACCTTTGCCGTTCTTTGCTTCTCGGTTTTCACGCGCTTCACGGCCTTCCAGCGGCAGCAGTACCGTGAAATCCGTCCGGCCGGGACGGCTTTCGAGCGTAATGCTTCCGCCGGCTTCCTCCACAAAGGTCTTTACCAATGTGAGTCCGAGGCCCGAGCCCTCCGCACGGCCGGTCACCAACGGGAAAAAGATGCGCTCCTTCAAGTGCTCCGGCACCCCAGGACCGTTGTCGACGACATCAATACGCAGTGCCGTACGGGTGCGGGTCCCTGCGAGCATTACATCGCGCGCAATGCGTGTTTTAAAAATAATGACAGCCGTCCCGTGAGCGCGACCTTCCGTCATGACCTCTGCGGCGTTCCGCGCAAGGTTCAGAAAAACCTGCGTAAAACGGCCGCGGTCACCGAAAACGGCCGGCGCAGAAATGTCGTAATCACGCTCAATCGTGAGCCCTTGGGCAAATTCAAGGCCGATAAGGCTGCGCACATGTTCGAGCACTTCATGAATATTGACCGGGCCGGCTGCTGCCGGCGCCCGATAAGGCATGAGGAGTCGGTCAACGAGTTCCTGCAGTCTTGCCGCTTCTTCCAGGATGACATTCGTGCATTCACGGTCTTCGTCACGCACGAGTTCGCTCTCAAGCAGCTGCGCCGCACCGCGGATGCCGCCCAAGGGATTCTTGATTTCGTGCGCTAAATTGCGCAGCAGCTCACTGTTGGCGGCACGCCCCGCCTCTGCAATCGCATCGCGTTCAGCGCGAAGCGCATCATCAAGATCAACCACTTCCAGAAGCGCCGTGGTGCCCGACGGGGCATTCAAAGGCTTAGGCGAAAGCGACGAAAAAGAGGCTCGCACCCGCACGGACGGAAGAAGCCCCCGCAGAAACTCCACCGCCGGAAGCATGAAGGATGCTGCTTCAACGGCTCCCGGGGCAGCCGCACGCCGTCGAAACCAGCCGGCCGCTTCGGGGAGGAACTCCGCTACATCTACGCCTGACAATGCCCTGCGCGTACGACCGATAAGCGTCTCCGCCGCTGCGTTGGCCGACGTAATGCGGCCCTCGTCATCGAGCAGAAACACTGCTTCGGCGAGCGCATCGAAGAGATCAAAGCTGGTGCCGACGGCATCCGTCAGGCTTTCCTTCTCAGTCAATTGCAAAAACTCCTCTCAAAGCAGACAGGCGGAGCATTGAAGCTCATCAGCTCCTATTTATGAAAAAAGGGAACAGTGCACGCACCGTTCCCTTCATTTCGACCATGGCCGTCAAACAATCGATCAGCATTGTCCGGACGGCCGGATCCCATTTTGACTGCTGCCCCGAACGGATGAGGGTTCGGAGCCGCAGAGGCTGAAAGGGATTAGTGCGAGTAGTAGAGATCGAAATCAAGCGCCGTCACGGCCATTTCAGCGCGGAGCACGTCCTTGCGCTTTTCGGCGATCCAGGCGTCGATCAGGTCGTCGGTGAAGACGCCGCCGCGGGTGAGGAACTCACGGTCACGGTCAAGACTGTCAAGCGCAACCTCGAGGTTCGGCGCAACGGTCGGGATCTTGGCGTTTTCTTCGGGCGGCAGATCGTAGAGGTTCTTGTCAGCCGCTTCACCCGGGTGGATCTTGTTCTGAATACCATCCAAACCAGCCATCAGCAAAGCCGAGAAGCCGAGGTAAGAGTTGCAGAGCGGATCAGGGAAGCGCACTTCGATACGGCGTGCCTTCGGGCTGTTGACGAACGGAATACGGATCGAAGCCGAGCGATTGCGCGACGAGTAGGCGAGCTTCACCGGCGCTTCAAAGCCCGGAACCAGACGCTTATAGGAGTTGATGCCGGGGTTCGTAATAGCGTTAAGCGCACGAGCGTGCTTGATCACGCCGCCGATGTAATAGAGCGCAAGTTCAGAGAGCCCAGCGTAGCCATTGCCCGAGAAGAGGTTCTGGCCGTCCTTCCAGATGGACTGGTGGACATGCATGCCCGAACCATTGTCGCCTTCGATAGGCTTCGGCATGAAGGTGGCGGTTTTGCCGTAAGCAGCCGCTACGTTCCACACCGTGTATTTGAGAATCTGCGTCCAGTCGGCGCGCTGCACGAGGGTGCTGAAGCGCGTGCCGATTTCGCACTGGCCGGCGCCGCCCACTTCATGGTGATGAATTTCAACAGGCACACCCTGCTGCTCAAGGAGCGTGCACATTTCGCTGCGCATGTCGGTCAGGCTGTCGCAGGGCGGAACAGGGAAGTAGCCCCCCTTTGCGCGGTTGCGGTGACCAAGATTGCCGCCTTCAAAGTCAAGACCGGACGACCAGGGCGCTTCTTCCGAACCAATTTTGAAGAAGGAAGAACCGGACTGATGATCCCACTGGATGGAATCAAAAATGAAGAATTCGGGTTCCGGGCCAAAATAAGCCGTGTCGCCGATACCGGTCGACTTCAAATAGGCTTCAGCACGGTGGGCGAGCGAACGCGGATCACGTTCATAGCCCTTGCCGGTCGTCGGTTCAAGCACATCGCAGTTGAGCACGAGCGTATTGGCCTCACGGAACGGATCCATGCGGGCAGTGCTCGGATCCGGCTGCAGCAGCATGTCGGACGATTCAATGCCGCGCCAGCCGACGAAGGAAGAACCGTCGAAGGGCTGACCAAGTTCAAACGTGTCTTCATCGATCTTATCGGCCGGAATTGTCAGATGCATTTCCTTGCCGAGCAGATCGGTGACGCGCAAGTCCACGTACTTGCAGTCGTTGTCCTTGATCATCTGCAGTACATCAGCAGCGGACGTCATATTCATCTCTCCTACTTCGACGGCGGTTCGGTTCTGGAACCTTCCAGACCAACGGGTTCCGCCGCGGTTCCCTTGCGGGGTAAAAACTGAATGGGGGAAGCCCCTCTAAAGCGGCCCGCCGGAGGCACTCTCCGACGCAGCTGCCTTGAAGAAGGCGTACTCGTATGAGAAGCAAGGTCCGTGCCAAACGCTGAACATGCCAAACAATGCGACGGCGCAAATACCCGAAAACCGCACCGTTGACGTATTTGCGGGATTCCCCGAATGATTCGTGAAACCCCTGACCAGACATTTCATTGCCAGATCTCTCAACTTTGGGGCGCAATACCTTCCGACCTTCGGCATTATGCCTTGAAGCTCAGTCATTGCGCACCAATAAAGTGCATGCTGGGTGCAATACGCACCAAAGTTGTTCTCGTCAGTGCCTTTCATTGCAGTCCCATGCACAACGTTATGCACGCCTAGGCTCGAAAAAGTCCGGCTGATGCGGCTGCAGAGGAACGAGGGCCGCTCCAAAATTCAAAAACTGCGCCAAAGTTGTGCATGGCCAAGACGAACTCAGCGCGGGCTGCTTATAGAAAAGCTTCCTGAACATCTGACAGGAAATCCAGGCCCCTGCGCGTCGGCGCAATGCGGTCGGGATCCGCCGAAAGCAGACCGTCACGGCGCAAGCGTTCGAGCTGCGGCAGGATGGACTCAAGCGGCAGCCCTGAGCGCTCCGCATAAAACGAAGCCGGCACGCCGTTAAGCAGTCGGAGGGCATTGAGCATAAATTCGAAAGGACGATCCTCGGGCGGCACGAAATGACTTTCTTCCGCGCCGCTCCCCGTCGCCTCCACAGCTGCAAGCCATTTCCGCGGATTAGCCCGCCGAGCCTCTCGAAGGATGCTGAAGCCTTCAGCATTCACAACGGAAAGTTTGCCGTGGGCGCCCGGCCCCGCCGCGAGATAATCGCCGAACATCCAATAATTCAAATTGTGCCGGCACTGACGGCCGGGCTGCGCGTAGCCTGATACCTCATAGCGTGTATAACCCGCCTGCGCCAGTAAAGCTTCCACGACATCACCCATTTCTGCCGTTTCATCAAGATCAGGCAAATCTTCCGGCAGGCGTTTTTCAAAGGCAGTGCCGGGTTCAATCGTGAGCTGATAGCAGGAGAGATGCGTCGGTCCTGAGGACAATGCTTCTGCCAGTTCCATCTGCAGATCCGCTATTGATTCTCCCGGGAGCGCGTACATCAGGTCGAGATTGAAGTTTTCAAACGACTGTCGCGCCATATCAATGGCTGCACGCGCATCGTCAGCAGAATGAATCCGCCCCAGGCGCCGGAGCTTTTCGTCGCTGAAACTTTGGACGCCGATAGAAAGACGATTCACCCCTGCGGCACGAAAGGCTTTGAATTTCTCGCTTTCTGCCGTACCGGGATTCGCTTCCATCGTGATCTCGCAGTCTTCGGTCAGTCGAAAGCGGCTGCGGATGCCGGTTAAGAGCCGCTCAACCGTTTCTCCCGACATCAGAGAGGGAGTTCCGCCCCCCACGAAGATCGAAACAATCGGACGATCGGCAATCTCCGGCACTTGACGGCACCAAGCCTCCAGATCCTGCAGCACGCCGGCCGCATATGCCGACTCAAAAGCCGATCGATCCGCTTCAGAAGCCGGCAGACGGTGTGAGTTGAAGTCGCAGTACGGACACTTACGAACGCACCAGGGCCAGTGCAGATAAATGGAGAGCGGCGGCATGACCGGCGGACTGATTAAGGGCGTTTCTGCGCTCACGCCGCACCCCAGCCCCAGCGATCCTTCAGCAACTGAGCCATCTTTACGAGTGCCTTGCCGCGGTGACTGGAGGCATTTTTGGCTTCTGGCGAAAGTTCTGCTGCCGTAGCGCCGGCTTCAGGCAAATAAAAATAGGGGTCGTACCCAAAGCCGCCGCTGCCCTTGGGCGCTTCAGCAATCACGCCTTCCCAGGTGCCTTCAGCAATGAGGGGCTCTGGGTCGTCGGTGGACCGAACAGCAACCAGCACGCAGACATAATGCCCCTGGCGGTTCTTTACGCCATGCAGTTTTTCCATCAACAGGCGGTTGTTGTCCTCGTCTGTAGCATCTTCGCCCGCAAAGCGGGCGGAATAGACACCCGGCGCTCCGCCCAATGCATCCACGCACAGTCCAGAATCGTCAGCCATCGCCGGACGTCCGGTTTCTTTAGCGGCATGCCGAGCCTTGGCCAGACAGTTTTCAATAAAGGTGTGAAAGGGCTCCGGGCAAGGCTTTACGCCGAAGGTCTTTTGGCTTTCTACGTGCACATTGAGGTGCGAGAACATCGCTTGAAATTCGCGGATCTTGCCGGCATTGCCGGAGGCAAGCACAAGAATAGGATCGTTTTTCGTCATGATTTTTTTACTGCTTTGCTTCTGCCTTTTCCGTCAGGGCCTTGCGCTGCAAAGCAGCCAATTCGACATTCCCTTTTTTTGCCAGCGCAAGAAGTTTGGCGAGGTCACCTTCAGAGAACGGATCTCCCTCGGCAGTGCCTTGAATTTCGACATACTTTCCGGCACTTGTCATGACGACATTCATATCCGTGTCGGAAGCACTGTCCTCAGCGTAATTCAGGTCCAGCAACGGTTCGCCGGACCACATGCCGACGGATACCGCGCTCACCTGTGCGAGGATCGGATCCTCAGAGATCATGCCCTTGGCGAGCATCCAGTCCACGGCATCGCGAAGGGCAATCCAAGCGCCAGTAATCGAAGCGCAGCGCGTGCCGCCGTCGGCCTGCAGCACATCGCAGTCGATCTGGATCGTATGTTCACCGAGCTTTTTGCGGTCCACGACGGCGCGCAGACTCCGGCCAATCAAGCGCTGAATCTCCTGCGTGCGCCCCGTCTGTTTGCCGCGGGTAGCCTCACGGTCGGTGCGGGTACCGGTGGAGCGAGGCAGCAGCCCATATTCAGCCGTCACCCAGCCTTCGCCTTTGCCGCGAAGGAAATTCGGTACGCCGACCGTCACACTGGCAGTACAGAGCACATGCGTATCACCCACACACATAAGAACGCTACCTTCAGCATATTTGGTGAAGCGCCGAGTGATTTCAACCGGGCGGAGAGTATCAGCAGCTCTAGCATCGGTTCTTATAAAAACATCTCTGTTCAACATCATTTGTACCCTAAAAACCTCTTTACAATATTAATTAAGACTTTCACGCATTTGTATAATAACTTATATACGTCAACCTTCCATGTATTATGCCATCATGAATTTAACATCTATTTATTTACCAAAAATCATAGGAAATGCAATAAGTGCCCCCATCCCATCAAAGAATCTCAGGGATCGCGTACGCAGATACATACGATTTATATTAGACGAACAATTACAGCCATTATGCAAGACTGAAAAATTGGTTGCAAACCATTTACAGACAAACTATATTAAACATAAAATATCACAATATCAATTATATCAACCCAAAAAACCAGCCTCGACGAGTGAGAAAATTGTATGGCAATATTGGGCTCAGGGAATCGAACATAGTCCAGAAATAATTAAAATATGCCTACAATCCGTAAATTCTTATTTTTCACAATATGGATATAGGGTTATATATTTAAGTGACAATAACATTCGCGAATATTTAGATATTAATCCACTATACTTCAAGAAAGCATCAACAAAAAACGGCTACAGCATTGCCGTCCTTTCCGATCTTATACGCTTTGGTTTATTATATAATTACGGCGGCATTTGGTGCGACGCAACGGTTTTCATCTCCGGCAATCCTTATTATTTTATAGAAAATGATAGAATATTCTTTGAACGTAGCAATCAAGTTAAATTTAAAGAACGACTTAAATATGCCATGGTTAGTGATTATTTTAGGTGGGGTAAAGATGTTCGGGTTAACTGGCTTAACAGTATTATAAAAGCACCGAAACACAATATATTAATGCACCTACTTTGGGATATCCTAAATAAATACTGGAGTAACGAGAATAGATACGAGTATTACTATCTCAGTCAGGTTTTATTTGACGAAATCATAAATCGAGAAAAAATTCCAAATTACTCATATTTATCTATAAGTGACACAGAACCACATGCGTTACAATTTGCAATTGCTAAAAACGCGAACGTTAGCGTCGCAAAGAAAATAATGAAAGAAATACCCATTCACAAACTAACATATAAGTTTCCTTCGCAAAAATCAGGTCAGGAAAATAATTTACTAAATAAATTCATACAAACAAATGGCACACTTCAAGAAGTATAAAATACTCACACTATTCCTCCTTCCGATGTATTGATGACTTACAAAACAATATTAGACATCCCTCGTCGGAATATTACTTTTTCAACACAGGATTGCATCTAAACCTATGCTTTCAATTGCCAGCATGACGGGATATTTCGCCGCGGACGGGATGACGCCCGCCGGTACCGTCACCGTTGAATGCCGTTCCGTCAACTCCCGCTTTCTAGATCTCACGCTTCGTCTTGACGACACGCTGCGCTTTGCCGAACCCGCTATTCGCGAGCGTCTGCAAAAGCGCCTCACGCGCGGCAAAGTTGAAGTCCGCATGTCACTGGCAGCCGATGAATCGGCGCTGCCAGCTCAAATTAATGAAAGTGCTCTGAAGCGCCTCCTTGAGCTGCAGTCCGCCGTGCTGCGTCATTCTCCTGAAGCGGCGGAACTTTCCGTTTCAGAAATCCTTGAAATGCCGGGCATCGCCCATACCGCTCAAACGGATAAGGACGAACTGCTGCAGGCAGTTCTTGCCGTGCTCGACAAGACCCTGGACGGCTTCATCGCCGCCCGTGAACGTGAAGGCGCTGCGCTCGCCAAGGTCATCAACGGCTATATGGACAAGATGACGTCCGTCGTTGAAGAAGTCCGTGCGGCTATTCCGCAGATTCTTGCTCAGCTGCAGGCCAAACTCGCCGCACGCCTTGAAGATGCGTTGTCTCAAACGCTCACGCAGCAGGGAACGCTGACGAAGGAAGAAATTACCGAACGGATCCGCCAGGAAGTCACGCTCTACGCCATGCGCATGGACGTTGACGAAGAGATGAACCGCTTGACCACTCATATTGCTGAAGTTCGTCGTCTGCTGACCGCTGGCGGCGCTGTCGGACGCAAACTGGACTTCATGGCGCAGGAGATGAACCGCGAAGCCAATACGCTGGGCTCCAAAGCTGCTGCCATTGAAATGACGCAGGCTTCGCTCTCGCTCAAGATCACCATTGATCAGATGCGCGAACAAATTCAGAATTTGGAATAAGGAAGGACGAACATGCCTGAAGTGAGCATTAGTGAACATGCCCGCAAAACCCGCCATCCTGGACGACTTTTTCTCGTAACGGCACCCTCTGGTGCCGGCAAGTCGTCACTCGTCAATGCGCTTCTCGCTCGTCAGCCTAACATCAAGCTTTCAATTTCCAATACCACGCGCGACCCGCGGCCCGGTGAAGTGAACGGCCGCGAATACCACTTCGTCACCGAAGACATGTTCCTCGAGATGAAGTCACGCGGTGAATTCCTCGAAAGCGCTTACGTCCATGGTCACTACTACGGCACGAGCCGCCCCTGGATCGAGTCTCAAATGGCTCGGGGCAATGACGTGCTCCTTGAAATCGATTGGCAGGGCGCTCGTCAGGTGCGCGAAAAATTTGAAGGGACTGTCGGCATCTTCATCCTGCCGCCCTCGATTGAGACGCTTGAATGGCGGCTGCACCATCGCGGCACCGATTCTCCCCAGACGATTACACGTCGTCTGATGGGCGCAGGCGCCGAGATTGCACATGCTCCAGAATTCGAGTACGTTATAATTAATGAAGAATTTGATACGGCTCTGGCGCAGCTCGAAGCTATCGTAACAGCGAGCCGCCTCACTTATGAGCAGCAGGCGCTTCGTCACCGCGACCAATTCGCCAATCTCGGCGTTCCGGTCTAATTTCCTGACGATTGAACCTGCCGCTCTTCAAACGAGCAGCATTCTCTTAAAAAATTTCTTTTACTGGGAGCGCATTCTCACTATAGAGGAGCGCTCTTCATTTTCCGCTCAAGATAAAAATGGCCCGCATTACTGTTGAAGACTGCCTGAAGAAAATCCCCAACCGCTTCCAGATGGTTTTAGTTGCCGCCTACCGCGCACGTCAGCTCTCTCAGGGCTATGCGCCGAAGATCGATGCCAAGGACAAGCCCGGCGTTATCGCACTGCGCGAGATCGCCGACGGATTGATCGGTACGGACATGCTTAAGAACGTCCGCTGATCCTCTCTAGGCGCGCTTCAGGACGGCCGGAAAGCCTCTCTGCTAAGGGGAGACGCCGGCCGTTTGTCGTCTCTTGGAAAAAAATAACTGCGTCCCTATAAAGATGAATACGCGACATTTCGCTGCAATCGCGCCACAATGGTAGGCAGATAAAAGAACTGGAATCAGAGCAATGGCCCTCGACAACCTTCCTGCTTTTCCCGACGACATGTACGACACCGCTCATGATGGTGCCGTTCCGCAGCCCGTCACACCGCGTAAGCCCATTTCGCCCTTCAGCTTCACGAAGCATCTTACGCGTACGCCCGTGCCGGTAGCCGTCGTTCCGGAAGATCTGCCCGACGCGGACCTGCCGCTCTTCACGCCGCAGCCTCCCGTTGGTGTCGTGACTGCTCAAGCATTGGTTGATACTTGCCGCAGCTATCTTTCACATGCCGACGTTGAAAAAATCCGCGAAGCCTACCGCTACGCTGACAACGCTCATTTGGGACAATTCCGCAAATCCGGAGAGCCCTATATCACGCACCCGATTGCCGTGGCTTCCATTCTGGCGTCTTGGCGCATGGATGCCGAAACGATTGAAGCGGGCCTCATGCACGACGTGCTTGAAGACACCGGCACCAGCAAGCGAGAAATGGCCGAAAAATTCGGCATTGAAGTGGCTGAACTCGTCGACGGCGTCTCCAAGCTCGATAAGCTTCGCTTTTCTTCAAACGAAATTGCTCAGGCCGAAAGCTTCCGCAAGATGCTGCTGGCCATGGCCCGCGACGTCCGAGTGATTCTCGTGAAGCTCGCTGACCGCATCCACAATATGCGTACGCTTGGCGTCATGCGCCCTGAAAAACGCGCCCGCATTGCTCGCGAAACGCTCGATATCTATGTGCCTATCGCACATCGTTTAGGACTTAACAATGTGTTTCGCGAACTGCAGGAACTTTCGTTCGCCAACCGCTACCCCTTCCGCTACAAAGTTCTCTACGCCAATGTTCTGAAAACGCGTCAGGCTCGCCGCGAATTCCTCGAAAAGATGATGGAGGACACCCGTACTGCACTTCTCAAAGCCGGCATTCCTTGTCGAATCCTTGGTCGTGACAAAACCATTTACGGCATCTACAACAAGATGCGCGAAAAGCATCAATCCTTTTCGGACGCGCTCGACATTTACGGCTTCCGACTCGTCGTGAAAAATCTTGACGACTGCTATCTCTCGCTCGGAGCCCTTCATCGCCGTTTCAAACCCGTTCATTCGCGCTTTAAGGACTTTATTGCCATCCCTAAGTCGAACGGCTACCAAAGTCTGCACACGACAGTGATTGGCCCTGACGGCACGCCGGTTGAATTTCAGATACGAACAGAGGAGATGCACCGTATCGACGAAAACGGCATTCTCGTTCATTGGCTCTACAGCAGCAGCGAAGACACTTCTGACTTGCAGTCAAGAACAGCTGCGTGGCTTCAGAACCTGCTTGAAATTCAGCGCACCAGCACGGACAGCACAGAGTTTCTTGAAAACATCAAAGTCGACCTTTTCCCCAACCGCATTTACGTCTTCACGCCGAAGGGCAAGATTATTTCGCTTCCCAAGGGATCTACAGCCATCGACTTTGCCTACGAGATTCACACCGACGTGGGCAACCATACTCAGGCCGTTCGCATCAACGGCGAAGCCAAACAGCTTTCAACTGCGCTTCGTAACGGCGACCTTGTTCAAGTTGAAACCTCTCCGGATGCGCACCCATCCCCCGAATGGCTCGAATACGTGCATTCCGGCCGTGCCCGCGCGGAAATTCGTCAATATCTGCGCAGCTGCCAATTCGATGAATCCACGAAACTCGGCCGTCTAGCACTCGAAGCCCTTGCCAACGAACAAAAGATTGACTTCACTACCATTCCGATTTCGATTGAGGAGAAGCTTCTCAAGGAATTTGGTGCCGACAGCCTTGCTTCGCTATACGCCATGATCGGGCTCGGCAAGGCTCTCCCTGCCGCGGTTCTTCATCGACTGCGTTCGCTTATGCGCGAGGAGAATCTTGATTCCTCCGGAGAAGAACTCCCTGCCGTCATCATTAACGGCAACGAAGGCATCGCCCAGCATCTTGCGGTCTGCTGCCATCCGATTCCCGGTGACGACATCACGGGCTACAACCGCCCGGGACTTGGACTCACAGTACACCGTGAGGACTGCCCGCATGCCGCCCGCGGCAAGCAGGCGGATCCCAACCGTTGGATGCATCTGGAATGGGGCCCAACGAAGCAGGGAGCCCACTTCTCAGTACCGCTTGAAGTTCGCGTGAAGGACGCACACGCCGGCCTCGCGACTGTAGCCGCTGCCGTGGCCGAGGCTAATTCGAGCATCACTGCGGTAACGCTGGATGACTCTCAAGGCGAGCACATCGTGCATGTAACGGTTTTAGTGCGCGATAAAAATCACCTCATTCATGTCATGCGCACAATTCGTCAAAATGATGTTGTTATCAAGGTCAAACGCAGTCTTGAGGAAGGCGTTTCTACCAAAAAGAAAATCAATTAAACCGGTCTCAAGAACCACCGCGCCTTGAACAGCGGCTCTAACAAGAAGGGACGATTTTGAAGCTTAAAATCGTCCCTTCCTCATTGACCTTTTGTGCCGACTTTACGGTACCGGCTGCTGGTCGGTATAGGTAACTTCAAGAATTTCCAACCTATCTACGCCGGCTGGATGCGTGCTTGTAGCCGGCGTCGGGAGCTTCACTTCGTCGCCTTCACGACGACGAAGGAATACACGCGCAATGGGACTAATCCAACTCACATCGCCGTGTTCTGCATCTGCTTCATCGATTCCCACAATGCGAATCTTGCGCTCTTCACCACGCTGATTGCAGTAAAGAACCGTAGCGCCAAAAAAGACTTGATCCGTTTCTGGATGAGCCGCAGGATCAACAACTTCAGCTGACTCAATACGTTTATTCAAAAAGCGAATGCGGCGATCAATCTCACGCAGTCGTTTTTTGCCGTACAGATAGTCACCGTTTTCGCTGCGATCACCGTTGCTGGCCGCCCAAGCCACAACATTCACAACATCAGGACGCTCAACATTCACTAGATGCTCACGTTCATCAAGTAAGCGGCGATAGCAAGCCGGCGTCATGTAATTCTTAGTATTGGGGGGAAGTCCCGGAAGTTTCACTTCTTCATCATCACTATCAGCCACGATGCATCCTTTACTGTTTTAGGCGTACTGACACTCAATATACCCCTGTAACCTAATTCAATAGAGAATCTTCAAAATTATTGTCCTTTGCATTCTGAAACAGCAAATATGTTTCAAGACTACATAACGACAAAACCGGAAGACCCGATGGAACCTACCGGCAGAAATTCAGGTGGTTAGAGGTATCTGCCACCTTTCCTTCAATACGGTCGGTGGCCTCCTTCGATATCCTTCGTTCCCATTTTCAGCTCCTGGCTAGAGGGAGTCGCTCGAGCAGGTCTTTGGATACCGTCTCTTTGGCCTTAGGATCCACGAAAAGTTTCCGGGATTTAGCAACGATAGCCGTCGCCATCGACTTCGAGAAACTCAGGAAGTTCTCTAGATTTCGAGGAACCTCTCAATCGACTTATGCTAAGGCCCGCCACAATTAAGCTCTCGGCATTCAATACAGCTAGAAGAGAAGCCTACAGAAACACCTTCTTCGACAGTCCCGTGCTTTAGTGTTGCGAGCAGGGCATCCGCTAGTAGATTGCCCAGCGTAAGCTCACCCTCGACGAGAAGACCTTTTTTGTCCTCGCTCCCAAACGTCCACTTGTCAATCGGCAAGTCCCACCAATGTCAGGAACAGATCTTCGGCATACCGTAGGTCTCGAGAGACTTCTAGGCGTAGGGAAGCATCACGTCACCATAAATGTCCTTGTCGTTGAAAACAAAAACGTAATCACGGAGCTTCCTCGTGCTCCTCTCCATCATCTTCAGCTCAACATCCTGAAGCGGGATACTTTTGTACTGCACTTCCTCACATGTTCTCCATTAACCCGTATCGCTCGAGAATAGGTACGCTGTGCATTAATGTGGTAGGAGTTCCTCAATCAGCTCTGGTGATGGATTGAAATCGAATTTGTCCAACCGTTTTGCGACACTCCGTTTCTCCGGATGTCAAGCGAACGACAAATTGACCTACCTGTTGATGTTCGTTTTTTACGTTTTTTCGGCTCACAGCGAGGTGTCCAACGGGCGGATGGCCGTGAGCTGTCCTGGTTGTGTCCTCTATCCTATTTCTTTGTTGTAACTGCTCCCTCCTTTGGTTGTTGCTCCACCCATTCAATCGGGGTTTCCTGCAAGACTGATTCTTTCTGTGCCTGCAGCATGCGGTAGCTTTCCCCTTGCATCAGAATCACCTTGCTGTGATGCAGCAGTCGATCCAAGATCGCTGTGGTCATGGCGGTGTCGCCTAAAACCTGCGCCCATTCACTGGCCGATTTATTACTGGTGATTAGGATGCTGGGGTGTTCGTAGCGCATGTTGATCAGCTTGAAAAGCCAGGGGGCCACCCGTTTACTCAGCGGTGTATATCCAAACTCGTCGATGATTAAAAGTTTGGGCTTGCTCAGCTGCTGCAGACGCTAGGCCATCGTGCCTTCTTTCAGGCTTGTTCCAGCTTCTCGACGAGATGATCTGTATGGTAGAAAGCGACTTTATAGTCGGCTGTAATGGTGGCTTGACCGAGGCTAATGGCCAATGAGTTTTCCCGGTTCCTGGGGGACCAAAAAAGATGACGTTCTGGGCCTGCTCTAGCCACTCCAATTGCGCTAATTCCCTTAAAACTCGGGGATCAATGGCACTTTGCTCCGTTTGAGAAAAAACCTCCAACGTTCGGACCATGGGAAAGTGGGCGCCCATGATTCCTTGGCGGATGCGATTTTCTTCCCGCCGCAGGATTTTCTGCGTAAAGAATTATTCCAGCGTCTCTCGAGGGGTTAATTTCTTTTCCGTTGCCATGCAGATACTCCGTCATGCGGTCGCGGATCAATGTCAGACGGAGCCGGTTGGCCAGCGACGCTAACTACACATTGGTGGCGGCCTTGGCGATGGGCATGGCTCACCTCCAACATGTATTTCTCATAAACCTTCAAAGACCGTTGCCAGGACTGTACCACTGGTAAAGGCGGGCGCCATGGTGCAGGTCGATGTTCATGCCGGAATGTGTTAGCTTTGTACTCATCAGTGGCCTTGTTCTTTGAACAAAGCTTTTGGCCGTGGTGATACACCGTAATGGTTTCTGGTTCTTCCATGATCTCGACTTGGGTGCCGGGCTCGGTGTCGACGAGCTCGTAACGACGGTTATTGACAATGATCAGGCCGCTGGCATTGACGATGCGTGTTTGAAGGCGCAGATTCGTGACCGGGACCTTGTCACACAGACTCAGAGCGCTCATTTCAGTGAGAAAACGATCACGGGGAGTTCCTGCTAATCCTTGGATGGTGCGGATGTCTGCGACTTCCTGCAGCCAGTGATCAATCTCTTGCTGGGCCTGTTCGAGGCGGTCGACTTTCATCCCCGCCAAACAACTGGTTTTGACATATCCCACCATGCGTTCCTCCTTGCCTTTGATTTTGGTGCGATAGGGGCGACAGGCCGTTTTAACGAAGCCCCAATACTGGGCCAGAAATTGATAAGCCCGCGTAAATACGGCTCGACCTTTTTCATCTCGTCCTTTTATCAAACAGCGGGGGTTGTCTGACACCACGGCTGCGGGTACGCTTTGGAAATAAGCAAAGGCGGATTCAATGCCATCGAGTCAGGCCGGTTGATTTTCACCGGGATAGATCTTGACAAACAGGCGGCGGGAGTAACTCAGAACCGCCACAAAAATGCAGATACGAGTTTTCTATCCTCTGATCTCAACATCTTCAAAACCAAAGTCAATCTGCATTTCATTGCCGGGATCGACCTCATAACGTACCGCGCGTTCCTGCGGTATGAGCACGGTTTTGCGCCAGAGCTGACAAAACTTTTGCAGCGTGCGCAGCTACACTGCCAAACCCAGCTGCTCCTTTAATCGACGTTGGAGAGGAGCGCCAGATATTTGCGCACCGTGTTGCGCGAGAGGCCGAGCCGCTTGCTGATCTTGGGCGAGCCCTCCCCGCGTTCATGCAAGAGCTGAATGTATTTTAGCTGTTCCGTGCTAACTATCTTGGGTTTCCGTTGCTTGAGGAAACTCCGATTCTTCCAGTTTCTACGTCTTCCTACCGTCATGTTTTGTGACCTGTTAGGGTAGGTCATTTTTGCGTTCGCGCAGCACTCCGGAGCGACCAGTCACTCTCCCTGCACCCTGGTTGCCATGATCTTTCCCAGCGTTTGTTTTAGGTCTTCAAGGGAGATATTCTTGTCCTCATTCATCGCGGCGATATCGGTAATGCAGTCCATCCCCATCATGGACGAGAGGTGATTGAGAAAAAGCCATGCTTCCTGTGTTGCCTGAGTGCGCATATAGGAAGCTTCAAAGTCCAAACTTGCCCCGTAAGTCCTAAAAAACTGTTCAATGGCCTGTCGTTGCTTATATACCCTGTAGACCTGCATGCAGTTGAGATCCGTACGGTTGGTGCGGATCGTCACCGTTCCCATTTCCGGAATTTCACTGTGAATTTCCATCAGATCTTGCGGCAGCAGGGCTTGGAGCTCCTCATTGGTTAGCCTGGGGGTTCCCTTGGCACGGCGCTTCATCTCGCTGTCCAATTTAACCGCATTGGTGTTATTTGTTTTTTCGCCGCGTTCGACAGCATCGGCCAGTTCGTTGGCATAGAGCTGAGCATCGAAAAAGACGAACACATTGAATCCGGCCTCTGAGATCGTCAAGGCTTGAATCGCGCGGCCGTTGAAAGGAAACATGTTCTCGTAACTCATCGGCGTCAAAGGCAGTTTGCTTTTAACGAATCGGCTTCCTCGGCGAAGAGGAATGACATATTTGAGATTTTTGGAATCGAGCAGTCCAAAATCACTCTCACTGGCGAATCCTTTATCGGCAATGATCGTGCAGTCCGAGTGCCTGAGAGTACTTTCCGTCAGAACGTCTGCGAATGCTGAAACATCTGGTGTACTGCCGATAAACTGCTTGTAATAGACGGGGGCTCCCCTGTTTTCGTCCAAACTGTAGATATAGAGCAGGTTGATTTGCGGCATGTACCGCTGCTTGGAGTCGTAGCCTAGTTCAGCAAAAGGCATCGTCTTGGAAGATGTAATCAGTCGATGCCCGTCAAACAAAATAAATGCACTCTTCTTGTCTATGTCTTCACGCATAAAGCTGCTGATTGCCTGACGTTTTTTACCCAAAGTTCGAAGCATGGCTGCATTGTCGGAAGCGGTGAATGACAGTTTCGGAAAAACATGCGACAAGATGCTGTTTTCGAAGTGAAGCTGAAGGCGCTTAAAACGAGGTTCCCTGAGCAGCCGCAGGAGAGCCGCAACGTAGATTTGCTGCCATTGATCAGGAAAATGCACCTGAAGACGTTTACGCAGATCTTCAGTGCGTTTCCACATGAAGAGAGAAGCTCCGACCTCTACCGTCTTGTAGAAGCCCCTTTAAACGCGGCCTTACGTGCCTCTCGAGTTTTACAAGTCGCAACGGCATGCTTTTAAGTATTGCTCTCGTGTAGCTCGCAAAAACCTACTCCTCTTAGCACTGGATGCTTAGAATTTTAGTGTTTTCAAAAAAACAATAAGAGGCATAATAACTTTAGTAAACTAGTTTCGCTTAGAGAGCGTCTGCTAGCTAAGCGAGGAACGTCAATTAATTCAAGTTAAATCCATGACTCCACTTTCTCCAGAAGCAGAAGAGCCCCTTCAAATTCTCCAAGTTATCTCAATAGAGTTTGCGGAGTCGTTCCAAAAATTCACCAAACAAACCCAACCGATTGCCTTGCAGGTTCATGACCAAATACAAACCTTCGCCGAGGCACTTCAGTCAGAAACGGTTCGTAGACGCCTGCATGTGCTTCAGACGATCAATGACATACAACTCGACCTGCATCCATACGGAGATGCCGACTTAGTCGACGTGGTGAACGCTTTGATTGATGCGAGACCCTGCGAATATAAAGAAATCCTTGACGCGCGCTTCCTTAAACGTCAGTCACAGAAAGGAAGAGGCATTTCGTTGAAGAAGAGTGTTAACTTCATATGTAACATAATTAATTTATATGCCGCCCTAACGTCCCTTGGCGTGCTGCCAGATCCGCTAACGATTTGGGCGAATCTTTTCGAAGATCTAGAACAGAATGTCCACGCTACCGTAAATCAGACACCAGAGTCCAGAGTATCGCAGAGCGATTGCAGTTGCACCCGACATGAGAACATAGAAGAGGACCCCATAAGTTATGTTCCAGCACAGTTAGTTTGACAATTTCAGGCACTATCCAAATAAAAAACCTGTTCGAAAACTGAGATTGGCTTCTATTTTCTCTAGGCGCAAAAATGATGATTAATGAGAGCAAATCAATCACTTTTAAGATAGTATACGAATTTTAAGTGATTAAAAAGGAGTTTATAAAATTTTTCAAGTCGGTTTAGAATCAGTTAATATGCCGCTACTGAGATAGTTTATGCAGTCCGTAATAGCGGCAAACCAAAAAGAGCATGCTCTCTTGACACAGGGAAGACATAGCGGGGACGATGAACGTAATATCAGACGCAACACCCTACCGATACGTGCGAAAAACGTACTGCCTTCATCTCAAGAGAATTCAAACTGTTCTGAATAGCTTTTCCCGACATACCCGAACTATCAACAATATCCTCTACCATTTTCCCATCTTCTCTGATGAAGTTGGATTTAATAGGTGGATTTCACTGTCCCATATTGATAACAAAATGTTTTTCGAGCGGACAGAATCCTTTGTGCGCATAAATCGCATCTAGGTCAGCAAAGTAGTCAGACTAGCTCATCCCGCTTCCTAGATGACTTTCCCTATGGATTACTTAACTGGAGAAAGGTTTAGGATATCAGGATTCAGCTGTTCAACCAGAATGCCGCTTACCTTCGACACACGAAAAACCTGCCGCACAGGTACGCGACCTACTGAAATCCACAGTTGAACAGTCTGACGTAGAACAGCACACTGTTTAGCTAACCCGCCAATGATCTTAGTCACTCGAGTTCGGGATCTAATTCAGGCAATAGACGCCTGCATCGCTTTGAGCTACCAAACGCAGAAATGCACCTTATTCAGAGGAAGGAACATGAGCGACGTTATCGCAACAGTTTGGGACTTTGGCAAAACCCTAATCCCCGGCTATATGCAAGATCCCATCTTCAAACACTACGGCGTTGAAGCCGCGGCTTTCTGGAAGGAAAACAGCGATGAAATTGAAGCGCTTCAAAAAAAAGAAGCTCGATGTCAACAAAGACGCCTACTACCTTAACCGCTTTATTCGCATCAGCCAACCAGAGCAACCGTTCGACAGCCTCAATAATGAGTTGCTTGTCAAACTAGGGGCAGAACTTGAGTTCTACCCGGCGCCGTCGATTTATTCCATGAGATCGCACGAATGAACGATGATGAAACGTATAAAGAGTTCGGCATTAAGTTCGAAAACTACATTGTCAGTACCGGTTTCAAGAAGATGATTCAAGGAAGTCTCATTGCAACTCATGTGAGGAAAGTTTGAGGAGCCAAACTAATCGATATTCCAGGGCTTGACGGGAAATATCGACTTGGAGAAATTGCGTATAGCCTCGATAATACGACCAAAACCCGAGCAATCTTTGAGATCAATAAGGGAGTGGGGATCATTGAAGGCAGCACGATAGCCGTCAATACGAAGATCCCTCTTGAGAAGCGCCGTGTTCAGTTCTGCAACATGATTCATGTTGCAGACGGCCCCAGCGATGTGCCTGCGTTTTCCGTACTAAATCAGAAAGGTGGCGCGACTATGGCCGTCTATCCAAAGGGGGATGTAAGGGCACGATAAACTGAGTCGAGATCATCGTGTGCAAATGATTGCAGAAGCAGATTATTGTCAAGGATCTGGCGCGTATCTCTGGCTCATGACTCGACTCCGTGAACAGGCTCAAGAACTAATTGACCGCATCAAAGACCCATACAAGCAATCGCCTGGCACGCCTAACCACCTTTTCTGAACACAGCATGTAGATTCTCTCAAGCGCTAGCGCTCTGGCATCGGGGCTTTTTCATATCAGCAAAATTAATATTTATCAATTTTTAATTGCTATAAGACAATCCCTCTGCGTGCGCGGAGCGCGCGACGGCGACTAACCGCGCGGCAAACGAAAGGCCACAACAAACGCCTGAGCAAATACCTCAGGTGTGAGCGCACGAAAGTGCAAAAGTGCAAGCATGGAGTGTCAACCGAACGGTCTGGTGGTCTACGGATCCTCACCCGCCCGACAGAAAAGACCAAATTACTGCATCTACCTTCACAAGCGCCGCAGTTGTAGGTCTTTTCAAGGAGAAAGGATGCTCCCAAAAATAACTTTGTGGATGCGGCGCTAGCTGCGGATGCACTGATTGTTATTTGGAACTACATCAAGGATGGCCTGACCGTCCTTCGAACCTACGCAAAATCCGAGAACTAGTTCAGGTCCTCCCAGACTTCGCCAATATCATCGAAGTATTAACCATCAGCTGGCGCTGAGATCGATATGCGGCTGCTACCAAACCCCATGAAATTAGATAATTCAAACGGTTATCTCAGCCAAGCAAGTTCCGATCGCAATCAGCGCCTTGATCCCACACCCGACAACCGTATTAGAAGTGGTTTTTTCAACAAATTTTTTGGCCGCCTCCGTTGAAGCGTTGGCTATCGCCGCAATGAGAGCTACCTGTGTGCCTATGAGCGTGAGCTGGCCTTGTAGGATATGCAGGAGGTCTTTGATGCTTTAGGGAAGTTCTGTATGAATGCAATGGATAAGGATGAGCAATAAATTCACCTGTATCCTTATGACAAAACTAGGAGGCTCGAGTGAACGCCATAGTAATTAATAGTCTCGATGAGGCTCTTCAATACGTAACGGACGAAAAAACTGATTGGTCGGCAGTGTCCGTTGCAAGCAGCTTGTTCTCGTTTGAGATCAAGATTGTGGGAAATGGGTATGACTCGAGTATTAATGGCTCCTTTGCCAAGGGTCTCGTAGCTTTACAAAGTGCGGTTTATCGTTCCTATGCCGCCAGCAAACGTGTAGAGGTACGAAATTTAACATCGCAAGAGCGTGAGCAACTGCTAATTTGGATCAAGATTGGCCCCGGTTGCTCTCTTCTCGAAACGAACCTAAAAGGCTTGGGGGAGCTTTTAAAAGAAAGCTTCAAAGGTATGGATCCAAAACTTAAGGTTATATTGATACTGGGCGTTGCGGCGGTGGCCAGCGGAACCTGGTGCTACATAACCAACAATAACAATGAAAAAGAAGTGCGCCTGGCCGAAGTTAAGAATAATGCAGAAGCGGTGCGGCATGAAGCTTCTATGAAAGTGCTTTCAGATTCCATCAAAACCAATGCGTTGGCGATGGAGGTACTCTCTAAAACCAGCGACAACTTTAAACAAGCTTCTGACGAGCTAGTCCGTCAAGCGGGGCCAGCTAAGCGCATTAGTGTTGGGAACAGGCATTACAACGAGCAGGAAATTAATACCATTCAGTCACCTGCCGACAGAATTTATGGATCGTGGCTTCCAAATGAAACGGTGGAGGTCCGCGTTTTGTCGCTAGACCGTTCTGAGCCAGGGATTCTTTCTTTTCGTGTTTATGAATGGAAGTCTAACGAAAGCTATTTACTGAGCATGAAGCTCGCAGGCGACTCTCCGGATCCGATGCTCATAGACACCTTACTGCAAGAGGATGGAGAAATTCTCAATGTTCTTTGCCATGCTCTGAATACACAGGAATTAATCTCCATTCAAATTGCGAAGCATGTAAAGGGTGACACGGTTGACCGTGTTCAGTTCTTAGGGCTGGAACAGGTAAAAAAAGATTGATAAGGAAAATAAATGAAGTTTGATTGGACCTTAGCAAAAACCATTCTGATTCACATTGAGGCCGAAACCTTTCGCGAATTCATAACTGACACGGAATCTCTGAAACAGTGGAAGGAGGGGCAGCTTTTATCAAAACAAGTCAACAATTCAGAACCACCAGAGAGACGCGTGGTTTTAACTCATGTGAAACTTTTGCGTGATGGTGGTTTTCTCACGGGCATAGATGTGCACGAGTCTGCTGATGGGCGATTAAGCATTTCCCTGAGTGCTAACCCAGGACTGTCTCTTGCGGGCATTTCTCTGCTCGAGTCTTTGCGTGCCGACGGCTTCATTCCGAAGCTTAAAAAGTTTGCACAAGATAATGCCGTACCGCTCACACTAGAGACTCTCAAAACGCTCTCTTCCGCCTTCATTAAGAACATGTTTTGAGAATACATGAGTAAACGCGTAATCGTGTAACCACCACTTAACCCCGGAACTCCCGGATAACTGATCCCTAATTTTTCAGGACCCGG
>UMHJ01054961.1_pt1 | contig 30605 bp, 28 predicted proteins | sample 1965511 | NCBI WGS metagenome assembly UMHJ01 (sample SAMEA4836096, study PRJEB28245) | human gut metagenome | biome: gut microbiome; material: fecal sample | place: Denmark | collected 2008
TGTATTTCCATAATCCGCCTTGAGGTTTTCCGTGGCATTCGGTATAATCACTATGAATATGGTGATTCCTACCACAGAATGAAAAGTATGTGATCAGTATGGGCGGCGACTTGGCGCAGAGGAAAATCAGAGGAAAGTCCAGGAGGCGGCCTAAGCAATTTTCGCGTTGCAGTATAGATTGGTTTGGTTGAATTTTGACCAACATAAATTACAACAGGGCAAAAGAAAAATGAAGGGTGGGACATAGAAAAACTGGGGCAACTGTTAGTTCAGCATAGGCCCAAATACGAAGTGTTGGGGTACATGACATGAAATATTCAAAATCAAGGACAAAGTTGAGTTTGGAGGATTATCATGGAGCAGTACAATAATCAGCAAAAGGAAATATTTCAGGTATTTTATGAGGCGTGCCAGGAAAAAGGCATTGATCCACTGAAAAGTGAAGCAGATAGGCAACGAGCACTTTTGCTGGCAAAGGAAAACACAGAGCTGGTCAAAATTTTTGGAGACCAACTGGACGGCGCACATGTGGACGCCTACCGCATGGGACGGGAGCATAAGGAGGCCAAAGTTGCGGCCCAAGAGCAGGCTGACAAAGAGGCTAAGATCGCGGAGCAGCGGAAAATTGATGAGGCGGCTGCTGAATTGGAACGGTCCATTTCGTTACTGCGCGGCCGGGACAAGCGTCGCTTCTTTTACCAGAAATGGGAAGCTGAGGCGGACGATGAGTTGAAAAATGCCCAGCAAGCTTATCAAGCTATTTTTAAAATGGCAGACTTAGAGATCAAGATGGGCCAGCAGAAGGAGAGTAGCTGGGGTACCCTAGGCGGCATCGCAGCAGGAGTTACCGGTAGTACTGCCGTGGGAGCGGCAGTAGCTGCTGATACCATGCGGAAAAACTCTGGTGTGCGGCAGAACAATGAGGCTATCAAACAAGCGGTGTTCCAGAGCATTACCCCCAGGGTGGACTCTGTACAGCGCAGTATCAGTATTGCGAAGGGAAAAAAAGAAGCTATTCAGAAACAGGGCGAAGCAATTCAAATCCAGTTGACTGAGGACAGACCCGTGGCGGAATTGATGGAGGCCCTTACCGTTGACATACCTCAAATCGCCTTTACCAAAGGAAATAGCATGCTGATTCGGACAAAGGTAACGGCCAACAAGACCTTTACTATCGCCGGGAGTGTACCGGCGGTGATTGACGGGAGTTTTATGGCAGAGGTCTATGAGGGAGATAGGAAGATCGGGGAGGCGTATCTGAACCTGCCCTTGGCCGGAGCGAAGGGGACTGCTACTTTGAGGGGGCATTGCCTGGAGGGAAAGCCGGGTGGCGTCTATACTGTGGTAATCATTCCAGTTGCCCTTTGGCTCATTGAAGTGTACAAGGCATCCCCCGTCGAGGTCTCCGAGTGGCGACCTATAAAGGAGGGGGGTACAGAAAAGTTTACTTACGAGATTCCGGATCTGAAAGATATGATTCCCGCTTACACTGCAAAATTTTCATGGCAAGAAATCTCCCTGCATAATGTAACTTGGCAGCAGAGATTGGAGGAAATTCGCCTGGAGGCCGAGAGAAAGGCAGAAGAAGAACGAAGAGCTGAGGAGGTACGCAAGGCTGAAGCGGCGGCCCGCGCCAAGAGAAACGAGAAGATTGCTATGATCGCGGCGCCTATTGCAGTAGTCGCAGTCATCGCTGGTGTGGTAATCTTCAACAATGCAAAAAGTAATGCCAAAAGCAACGCCGCGTACAGCGAGGCAGTGGCGCTGATTCAGTCCGGAGAGTATGACGAGGCAGTGGCTGCTTTTGAGGCCCTGGGTGACTACAAGGACAGTGTAGAGCAGGTGCAAAATGCAAAATATATGCGGGCCAATGCCTTATTAAATGACAAACACTACGCAGACGCTGCAACTGCGTTTGCAGAACTTGGCGACTATAAGGACAGTGTGGAGCAGGCGACCGCAGCAGAACTGATGGCCAAGAATGACCAACTTTACAATGAGGCCCTGGAAATCTTTCTGGCCGAGGAGGGGGTTTTGACCAGCGAGTTAAACAAGGTGTTATCCCTTCTGGAGCAGGTCTCCCCCGATTGGAAGGACACCGCGACGCTTGTTGAAACAATCCCCCAATTTATGGAGATGCTGAAGCAGGTAGATGGTGTATACAAACTAACAAAACAAGAGGAAAGACCTAGTTATCATAAAAATAGTGAGTATATCTTTGAGGTTGCCGGTGATAGTTGGAAGTTTGAATACACCAGTGAAACTACAACAGAAGGAGAAGTTGTCAAAAGCGAGCCTGTGACGGACAGTGGTTCTATATTCTGGAAGTTCAAGCTGGAGGATGGCAAGGTTTCCTTTTCTGACGAGGTAGGAGACTATACTAATATCACTCAGAAGGAATACTACGAACTTCCAGATCTGAGCTTGGAAAATGGGATACCATCCTTTGAGACCAATGGATGGGTCAAGCAATAACCGGTGTATTTACAATGATAGATCAGATTTTATCCAACACGCTGGCAGAGAAGATCGTGGAGACCGTACGGCGTCAATGCCGCATCTTTCAAAAGGATGAACAAATGATGCGGCGCAATCTTTATGGGCCATATACACAAAGACGGCAGAAATATAACCTGACAGCGTATGTGCTTTCCGGTTTTGCGCCGGGGCGATTTATAATGAATGGTGTGACCGTCCAAGATATCCAGTATAGTTTGCCGACTGCTCCTCTATTCCAGCCCGAATTACATACGGATACTGCTATCATCCAGATTTACAGCAACGGGGCAAAATTGCAGGATAATAAAGTGGTACAGGAACGATGCAAAGAACATAATGGGACAAAGCAAAATGGTCCGCATTTCCTGCTTATCCGTTTTTCTGCGGACAAAGACGGACAGTTGAAAAGAATTGAAGCCCTTTATCTCAATGAGGATTGCGTAACTATGGAAACAAAGTTACTATATCAAAGTTCTGGTGCCGCTATGCTTACATTTGTCGGTTAGGCGCAATGCTCAGGAAGAGCGTACATGAAACAACGCTCCTTTTGACTAACGATACCTGGCCACCACCAAACTCAATACCACCACCCGTTGAAAAGGCGCAGACAACCAACTGGTTGTCTGCGCTTCATTTATTTCTCGACACATTATCCGAGTATTCTGCTGGAAATTCTGGGAGACATTGAAGTGTGGATTCATTTTGCACTGTCCTATCCCAATGCGAAAAAACGTTGAAAATTTAGAAAAAATTGCGATTTGGCGAAAAAAGACGATTCTGCCGCTCCACCTCGTGGTTTTTGTTGACCAGCCAAAAATCAACGAAAATCAAAGGAAGGACCAATATGTTTAAATACAATAGTGACTGCGCTCTGAATTAAAAGGTTCCGGACACCATCGAATGTAAAAACACTACTGGAATACATATCCGTCTGACCTGTGCCGACTTCTCAAGCGCAGAGAAGTTTGAAAAACAGAAACGCTCGAGAAGCTTTGCGCAATGGCAGCAGAGTGCCAAGACCATGATATATCACAACATAGAAAAGACAGACCTGTGTAAACAAGTCTGTCTTTGGTGGACCTGATGGGATTCGAACCCACGACCTCTCGGATGCGAACCAGCCCCCGAAACTTTTTTCAAGCATTTCGGGCCGTTTTTATCCGTTTTCGCTCCGCCCATCTTCATCTTTGGACCTCTTAGGCCACACTGTTTCCGTGTGGTCCGGGGCGGTGTGTGGTAGGTTCTGTGGTCAGAAACGCTCCCCAGCCCTTGCCGGTGTTTTTCGCCGACAGGGACGGGGAGCGTTCTTCATACCTCTGACTGCCTGGATTGTAACTCTGAGAGCGGAATTAAACAAGTCATTTCTATGCTCTCCACGGCTCAGGAATTGTGGGACTGTAAACAAAAGATACCAGAGGCATGAAGGACGCGTAGAAGTAGGAGACTGTGGCCTTGCTGGCGCGCAACAGTTGGAAAACTCCTCATGGGTCTTGCATCGGAGCCGTACGGGGATATTTGACCGAAAAATCCTCCAGCGCCAGGCGGATCTCGTTTCAAGTGTACTCCTACACGTAGTCGATTTTCAGGACATCATCATCTCCCCTGGCTACCTTAGCCGCCTCTCGGCACAACAGCTTGAAAATATCTGACATAGGTTACCTCCCGTGCAAAACAACTTTGATTCCATGTTAGCACAGGATAAGGCAGCCCAAAACACCATTATAAAACCAAGGACTAGATATCCATTTTTTGTCCGTGCCTGGTGTAAATATTCTGCCAGTGTCCACGGCTTTTTCAGCTGCGGAGATCCTGATTTCTGGTACTTGTTTGCCCTCGATCTTTTCATATGCGTCAGTATGTGGGGTAAAACAAATTTTTCTCTCCCGACTATTTTTCGTTCGATTCCTGGATCTGCATCAGCGCCAGGGCTAACTGATCCGGGCAGGACGTCCCTTTATCCAGACACTGGATTCCTTTCAGCTGCGCAATCGCGTCCTCCACACGCATTCCAACCAGCAGGCGGCTGAGTGCCTGGGTAAAGCCGGGACAGCCCAACACAAATTCCACCGACCGAATCACTCCATGGTCTACTTCAAATTTAATTTCTTTGGCACAGGTGCCTTTGGTCTCATAAATCATACGGTTCTCTCCTGTCTCTGGCAATCCTTTACGGTTTGCATTATAATAACAGAATAGACCTTCCCATAATGGGAAAGTCAAGGGGCTATTAAGGAGGAATCGCAAATGCAGGGCTATCTTTCCATCAGTGACTTTGCCAAGCTTCGCAATGTACATCCCAAATCTCTGCGGTACTACGAGCGGATCGGCGCGCTGATTCCCGCCTATACCGACCCGGAAACGGGCTACCGGTATTATGCTTTGGAGCAACTGGTGGAGATGGACATGATTCTCATGTGTCTGGAGTTGAACATCCCTCTGCGTGATGCGGAACAATACCGACAGCCTAACCAGACATTGGACATCCGGCGTCTGCTTCAGGATGGACAGCAAAAGGCCCTGGAAAAGCTTGCCCACCTTCGCAATACCATGCAGCAGATGGAGGAGGCACTTCGCCGGATCGAAGAAAACCAACGCTATCAAGAACAGGAAGGTGTCTATCGACGGCATCTGCACCGGCGGCTTATTTTGCGGGAACCCTTCATCCCCTCCGGTGGAGTGTTGGCGTTCAAGCAGAGCTCCACAAAAATCTTCCTCCGCGGACAATCTCTGGGCTTGCTGCCCGCTTTTGCTTTTCCCATTGGCCTGATTGCCCGGCGGCAGGGAGACCGCATAGATACCGACATTTTTCTGGAGGTGCTCCAGCAGGAGGATGGGATTGCCAACCTGGAAGTGCTGCCTGAAGGGGACTATCTTTGTCAGCAGAAGCCGGCACAGGCGCTGGATCATATGGATACACTGATTTCGGAGTACTTTGTCCAGCATCCCAAGGCAAACCAGGTTATGATCACCAATCTGACTTCTGCTTACTTTGATCTGAAGGGGCCATCGCTGGAGCTGCAGGAACAAATTTGACGAAAGAGGGCATCGGGAGTTTTTCCCAGTGCCCTCTTTCTTTAAAAAACTTTTCTACCCCGAAATATTCCGCTTGACTTTCCCATTGTAGGAAAGTTTATGATTGCGTATTGCGGGGATTTTTCCCGCCAAATCAAAATCAAAACGGAGGAAGAAGAACCATGCAGGCGGAAACAAATCCCCTGGGGTATGAGCCGATTGGAAAGCTGCTTGGCACCTTTGCCGTGCCCAGCATCATTTCCATGGTGGTCAGTACCCTGTACAATATTGTAGATCAGATTTTTATTGGCCGTGGCGTAGGCTATTTGGGAAACGGCGCAACCAATGTGATCCTGCCGCTGACGGTCATTGCCCTGGCCCTTGGCCTGATGATCGGAGACGGCACCACCGCCTACTTCAGCCTGTGCTTGGGACAGGAGAACCGTCAGAGGGCCGCACAGGGTGTGGGCAATGCCATTACCCTGACAGTGGTGGTCAGCATTCTGCTGACCGTCCTATCTCTGGTGTTCCTAACGCCGCTCTGCGTCCTGTTCGGCGCCACCGACGCCACCATGTCCTATGCGCTGGAGTATGGATTTATTATTGTATTGGGCTTCCCCTTTTATATGTTCAGCATGGGATTCAACTCCATTGTCCGCGCCGATGGAAGCCCGGTCTACGCCATGCTGTCCACACTGAGCGGAGCAATTTTGAATACGATTCTGGACCCACTGTTTATTTTTGTCTTTCACATGGGAGTAAGGGGAGCCGCCATTGCAACGGTTCTGGGGCAGATCGTCTCCTGTGTTATGACCCTGCTTTACCTGAGAAGGTTCCGGTGCATCACCCTGACGTCTGACTGCCTGCTCCCCCGGTGGAAACTGTGCGGGAGAGTTTGCAGCCTTGGAATTTCCAGCTTCTTTCTTCAGCTGGCGGCCACCATCGTAATTACCGTGATGAACAATGTGCTGGTCAAATACGGCGCAGCCTCCAAGTACGGTGCGGAAATTCCCATGACCACCCTGGGCATTACCATGAAGGTCAATCAGATCATCACCGGCATTGTCATTGGTATCTCCGTGGGTTCCCAGCCCATCATCGGGTATAACTATGGAGCCGGAAAGACGGACCGAGCCCAGAAAACCTACCTTTTAGCCATTATCTGTTCCACACTGGTCATGGGCGTGGGGACCCTTTTGTTTCAGCTGTTCCCCGACCGCATCGTCAGTATTTTTGGTTCGGAGTCCGAGCTCTATCAAGAATTTGCAGTTAAGAGCCTGCGGATCTTCCTGCTGTTGATGCTTCTGAACGGGTTCCAGCTATGCACAGGTACCTTTTTCCAGGCGGTGGGAAAGCCGGTGCAGGCCACGCTGATTTCCCTATCCCGGCAGGTACTTTTCCTGTTGCCGGCCCTGCTGATTTTGCCTCACTTTTTTGGGGTGGAAGGTGCCTTGTGGGCCGGGCCGGTGGGGGACGCCTGCGCCTTTGTGCTGGCACTGGCCTTTGGCTTAGCGGAATGGAAAAAAACGGCCCGATCATCCAAACAACACCATCATGTTTCTATGGAGGATTATTCTTATGACACACCTGTCTGATTCGATTACGATCCGGAACCTGACCCTGCCGAACCGTCTGGTGATGCCCCCTATGGCTACCGCAAAGGCGGACGAGAACGGCTATGCGACCGATGCTGTATGCGAATACTACCGGGAACGGGCCAAGTACAGCAAAATCGGCCTGATCATCACGGAACACAGCTATATCCACCTTCAGGGCAAGGCCCATCCCGGTCAGACCTCTATCGCCTCCGACGATGTGATTCCTTCCCTTCAGCGTCTCACCGACTGTATCCACCAGGAGGGAGTCAAAGTCTTTGCTCAGCTCAGCCATGCGGGATCGGCGGCACTGTCTAAGACCACCGGGCAGCCTCCCGTTGGCCCCAGCCCAATCTATCACCCCAAGCAGCGGGAAGAACTGCCTGCGGAGATGACCCTTCAGCAGATCCACCAGGTCACGGAATGGTTTGCTCAGGCCGCCCTTCGGGCCAAGCAGGCCGGATTTGACGGAGTCGAACTCCACTCCGCCCACGGCTATCTCCTTAACCAGTTTTTCTCCCCGCTGGCCAACCAGAGAACCGATGCGTACGGTCCTCAGTCGGTGGAAAACCGCACCCGCTTCCATCGGGAAGTCATCCAGGCAGTTCGGCAGACTGTGGGGGAGAACTTTCCCATTGCCCTGCGGCTGGGGGGCTGTGACTATGAAGCCGGAGGGAGTACCGCCCAGGACTGTGTGGAGACCTGTCGGCTGCTGGAGCACAGCGGCGTGGATCTGCTCCATCTCACCGGCGGCATGAACGGCTTTATCCGCCCCGGCCACGGGGAACCCGGTTATTTCCGGGATCTGTCTGTTCCTGTGAAGCAGGCGGTTCACCTCCCTGTCCTTCTGACAGGAGGGGTTACCACCCTGGTTCAGGCCGAGGCCCTTCTGGAGGAGGGCTGTGCCGACCTCATCGGCGTAGGCCGGGCAATCTTCAAAAATGCCCACTGGGCCGACTGAGTTTTAAGTTTCATGGATATTCCCCTCTATGTGGAGCAAGCAAAGCGTTTGGATTGCTGCAGATGGCCAAACACCTTGGTCAGATGAGGCCGCAGCGCCCAGGCCAGAGCGGCAATTGGCTTCATCAGTCCAGCGGCGTGAAACCGCCGTTTTTCCCGGTCCGGGAAACACCCCTTGCAATTTTTTAGGGCACAGGTCATCACGGCCTGACAGTGTTTCTTTAAAACCGGCAGATTAATAAGAAAATCTGCTGTTCGGGCCCGGTCGCAGATGGCAATAGGGCCAAAGGGGGTCTGCACCTGAGTGGCACTGTACTGTTTCAGATCATAAAAAGGAACTCCGTAGGTTTTACACACGGCCTCGTAGCCCGCACTCCGACAGGCCTCCTCCGTGCGAGCACCTACCCAAGAGCCTTCGATAATCTCGATGTTCTTTACACCGTGCTCTTGCAGGTACTCTATGGCTCCGGCCAAGCACCCAGCTCAACTACGAGAGCTGGATCTACCATCACCTTATCCCGGGCGTGGGCGAGATCCCGCTGAACCAGCTGACCCAGGCAGAACTCCAGAAGTTCTTCCGGCGCATGAAGGAGAGTGGGCGAAAAGCCAATGTAGAGCGCAGAGGCCCTGGTATGGCGGACCGCTCAGTGCGCAGCTGCCACGCTGTCTGCCAGATGGCGCTGGACAAGGCGGTGGAGGAAAAGCTGATCCACTCCAACCCTGCGGTGGGCTGTAAGCTCCCGCCCCTGAAAGGCAAGGAGATGAAGATCCTGACCCAGGAGGAGATACAACGATTTCTCATCCAGGCCAAGGCAGAGGGGATGTATGAGCTCTTCCTTCTGGAACTGACAACTGGTATGCGTCGGGGCGAACTGCTGGCCCTCCGATGGGATGATCTGGACTTCGCCACCGGGAAACTACGCATCGACAAGCAGGTATATCCCGTGGGCGGCAAACTGATTATCAGCGAACCCAAGACCAAAGCAGCCAACCGCACCATCATCCTGCCGCCTGCCATGGTGGAGCTGCTGGCGGAGTACAAAAAGGGTATCTTCTCTGAATTGATGTTCCCCTCCCGCACCAAACCGGAGCAACCCATTGACCCCGGCTACGTCCGAAAGCGGCTACAGATAATTCTGGAGAGGGCGGGGTGCAAGCGGGTAAGATTTCACGACTTGCGCCACACATTTGCTGCCCTATCCCTGGAAACGGGATGGATGTGAAGACCCTCTCCACCATTATCGGCCATGTCTCCTCGGCGACCACGCTGAACACCTATACCCATATCACTAACGAGATGCGCCGCAAGGCGGCGCTGAATATCGACCAAGGCATTGTAAAAGCAGAAGTGGTACCTATGCCGGAACAGCCAGACGAACCCCAAAAGCAGGACTTTGTGCCGGTTCAGCCGCCCCGGCGCAGGCCGGGAACTGGGTGCGTTAGCCAGCTGCGGGAACATCTCTGGGAGGGCCGCTACTCCCCGGTGTGGCCGGATGGAAAAAAGCACTCCCGGAATGTCTACGCCAAGACCCGTGAGGAGTGCGAGGAGAAACTGAAGGTGCTGATCCTGGAGATGAAGGCAGAGATCGCTGCCCTCCGTTCCGGGGCAAGTACGGAGTACCCTGACGGAGTAAGCCCCAAAAAGAAAGCCATTGCCACCTATTTGCGGGAGCACCCCGGTGTGACCAGCAAGTCCTTGATTGCCAGGGAATTGAAGATGGACCGCTCCACAGTGCAGCGGTACTACGATGAGGTTCGGGATGGACGTTGAAAAAAGTGATTAGAAAAGAATGAGCCTGGAGGCTAAGTCACACAGCCTCCAGACTCGTATTTTGCATAGAAGATTATTATTTGGGAGAACATTTTCCGCCCTGCAAAGGACGGAAAACACTGATGTCAGAAAGTTTAGCGGATGAAGGTTTGGGAGTGTAATGTAAATTGTTTAATTTTTTGCGAATGGTTTTCTTATTACGGTTCTGCTCCTTCTCCCTCTGCTTTTCAAGGTAATAATTTGATACAATATACTTGCACAGAATACATGTACTATAAGAATTCACTTTTATTTCCTGAATAGAATTCAAAAGATCACTATCTAATACGACGTGCAGGTTATATTTTCCTGAATTCTGTTTTCTTAGTTTGAAGTACTGTGTCTGTCCACCTCGAGTAAGATAATCCCAAGTTGGTTTTAAGAGGTTGATTTGAAGCTGCGGTATTTCTACAAAATCGCATTTGCCGGATAAAGATATCTGAAGCATTCCGTTATTACTGAGATCTCGAGAAAAATCGCTTTCATTAATATTTTGTATTACAATTTTTATACGTTGAATTAGTGTTCCACGTTTACGGACAAAATTGATTTTTGCTTCAAGATGGAGTACACCCAAAACAATCACCTTCTATTATGGGTTCCTGTTGCGCGTATATTCAATTGTTTGACATAATGGCATTTTTTATTAGTCTATAATTCGATTAAAAAGCTTAGATAAGACGCATTGAATTTAATTATATCATGGCAGATATATCTGTAAGAGTCAATAGACTTGAGGATGAATGAGACCGCAATTTTTAGATTTCATCCGTAATGGATTAGACTCCGAAGAATGCCCCTCAAAACCTGCGCCGCTGAAAACAAAATAAGACGGGCACTCCCGAAAGGAGGTGCCCGCCAAGTGGTCAAAACAGAAATCCGTCTGTGGTATTTCTGTGGTCAAATGAGAAATCGCCGCAGTGAAAACTGCGGCGATTTTCAGTTTTGGTGGACCTGATCGGATTCGAACCGACGACCCCCACAATGCGAATGTGATGCGCTCCCAACTGCGCTACAGGCCCAGATATTCAATTCAGCTTTTGTATTATACCAGATTTTTAAAAAATGTAAAGCCCAATTTTGAAGATATCTATGAGAAGCGGCCAGATTTGGAAAAATAGGTTGCCATTTTGGGGGAAGTATAGTAAAATACAGTCTAGCTTGTTTTGCACTTCGGCGCAAAGCAAGGCCGCACTAGTTGGGGAGATAGCGGTGCCCTGTACCTGCAACCCGCTACAGCAGGGATGAATCCCGGCCCCCGGACGTGCGATGTGTCGTCTGACCTGGAAAAGCAGTGATGATAGACCGGTCCCGCGCAACGTGGCCCCGTGAACCGTGTCAGGCGGGGAACCGAGCAGCACTAAGCGGCAAGCCGCGTGTGCCGTGGGGTTACTGTTCTTGAGCCGGCTGTCCAGGTAACGGGCATACCGCGCGCTTCAAAGGCCGGTGTGCGGCCTTGCTTTTCGCCGAAGTTTTCTTTTTTTCGAGGTGATTTTAACGTGTATCAGGCCCTGTACCGCAAGTGGCGCCCCCGCACCTTTGACGACGTGGTGGGGCAGGAGCATATCACCCAGACCCTGAAGCAGCAGGTGTCCGGCGGACGGCTGAGCCACGCCTATCTGTTCACCGGAACCCGGGGAACCGGAAAGACCACCTGCGCCAAGATCCTGTCCCGGGCTGTAAACTGTCAAAGCCCGGTCAATGGCAACCCCTGCAACCAGTGCCCGGCCTGCCTGGGCATTGAGAACGGGTCTATCCTGGACGTGCTGGAGCTGGACGCCGCCTCCAACAACGGTGTGGATCAGGTCCGAGCCCTGCGGGACGAGGCGGTATACACCCCCGCGGCGGTGAAAAAGCGGGTCTACATCGTGGACGAGGTGCACATGCTCTCCACCCCCGCCTTCAACGCCTTGCTGAAGATCCTGGAAGAGCCCCCGGCCCACCTGATGTTTATCCTGGCCACCACCGAGCTTCACAAGGTGCCCGCCACCATCAAGTCCCGGTGCCAGCAGTTTTCCTTCAAGCGCATCCTGCCCGGCCAGATCGCCCAGCGTCTGGGCTATGTGGCCCAGCAGGAGGGCATCGACCTGACGGAAGAGGGAGCCGCGCTGCTCTCCCGCCTGGCCGACGGCGGCCTGCGGGATGCCCTGTCCCTGCTGGACCAGTGCGCCGGAGGCGGACAGCGGGTGGACGAGCAGGAGATTCTGGACACCCTGGGCCTGGCAGGCAATCTGGAGACCGCCAAGCTCATGGGCCAGCTGGCCCAGCGGGATACCGCCGCGGCGTTGGAGACCCTGTCCCGCCTGTACCGCAACGGAAAGGATGTAGGCTCGGTGCTCTCCGAGCTGTCCGGCCTGGCCCGGGATCTGCTGCTGCGCAAGACCGCGCCCCGGGGTGGAGCCGCCCTGCTTACCGGCGGATATGACGAGTCCACCATGCGCGCCCTGGGCGAACAGTTTACCGCCCAGCGGCTGCTGCAGATTTTGAAAACCTTACAGGAGACACTGCCCGAGCTGAGCCGCAGTGTCAACCGCCGTACCGATGCGGAACTGTGTCTCATTCGGCTCAGTGACGAGGGACTGGACGAGTCCTTTGCAGGCCTGTCCGCCCGGGTAGCCCGGCTGGAGGAACAGCTGGCCAAGGGAGTGCCTGTCCAGGCACAGCCGGTCCAGAGTGTTCCGTCCGCGCCCGCGGCCCAGCGGCCTGCCCCGGCTGCCGCGCCTGTGCAGGCGCCGGTCAAGCCGGCGGTTGAGGATACGCCTCCCTGGGAGGAGGAACGTCCGCCTCTGCCTCCGGAACCGGAAGAGGAACCCTCCTGGCCTGAGCCGGAGGTTGTTCCGGCCAGTGCACCCATACCCCAGACCCCGGCTCCCACAGCCCAGGTGCCCCCTGCTCAGGCAGCTCCTGCGCAGTCAGCTCCGGCTGGGGGAATGCAGGGCGGAACCTCTGCCTTCTGGCCCTCCTTTGTGGCCGGACTGCGGGGCAAGGTGCCTGCCTCGGTACTGCCTTACCTCAATAACCCCGCCAAGGTCACCGGCGTGTGGAAAAACAAGGCGCTGACCCTGTGGACGGATACCGAGTTCACCCGGGCCATGCTGAATAAACCTCCGGTCCTTCAGGGCCTGGCCCAGGCAGCCGATGTCTGCTTTGGTGTCACCGGTGCCCGGGTGTCGGTGATCGCGGGAAAACCCCCGGCAGAGGACCTGGCCGCTCCGGCGCCTGCTGCGCAGGCTGTTCCGGCACAGGGGAGCGGGGATGCTCTGGATGCCCTGCTGGCCTTTGGGGAGAAGTTTGACAACATTAAAATACAGTAACACAGAATAAGGAGTGTTTTGGCTATGGCAAAGGGATTTAACAGCCGCGGACTGGGCGGCATGGGCGGCGGCATGAACATGAACATGATCAAGCAGGCCCAGAAGATGCAGCAGGACATGATGAAGATGCAGCAGGAGCTGCAGGAGAAGGAGTACACCGCGGCTGCCGGCGGCGGCGTGGTCACTGCCACCGTCAACGGCAAGCACGAGCTGAAGAATCTGGAGATCGACCCTGAGGCCGTGGATCCCGATGATGTGGAGATGCTCCAGGACCTCATCGTGGCCGCGGTGAACGAGGCCATGCGCAGCGCCGATAACGATGCCTCCAGCTCCATGCAGAAGCTGACCGGCGGACTGGGCCTGCCCTTCTGAAAATGGATCAACAAACGGGACGGTTTCCTTGCTGGGGAGCCGTTCCGTTTTGTATTAAACATACAAAATGTTTAAAAGGGCAGAGAAATTCAAAAAAAGGTGACTTTTTTCTTTACAGACTGGAAAAAATGTGATATAGTATCCCAGCGTGAAATCACGCGCGCCCATCCGCTTCGTTGCGGGGTACGGCCTGTCCAAGAGGACAGGGCTTCACCCGCCCGTTACGCAGCTCTTTGGGCAGAATAATAAGAAAGGTGGAAATTCCCATGATTCGTAAGGACGAAAAGACTGCCGTTATTGAGGCCAACCGCACTCACCCCACTGACACCGGTTCTCCCGAGGTTCAGATCGCCATTCTGACCGCTCGCATCAACGAGCTGACCGAGCACCTGAAGGTCCACAAGCAGGACAACCACTCCCGTCGTGGCCTGCTGAAGATGGTCGGTAAGCGCCGCAAGATGCTGGACTATCTGATGGCTAAGGACATCGAGCGTTACCGTGCTATCATTGCCAAGCTGGGCATCCGTAAGTAAGTTTTGCCGCATAGGGCAGCGTTTTAACGCGCTGCCCTATGTTCGCATCTAAAACAAACCAAAAACCGGGAGCGATCCCGCTTTTTTAGCAGTTGAATATGAGCCGAAGCGCGGAGGATAGGCGCGCAGGGGAGCTTGGACCGGAGCGACGGATACAAACCAAGCAGGGCAAAGCCCGGCTGTTTGTGTCCGGAGTCGTAGAGAAAGCGACCCGGCCGTGCGCCCAATCCGCAGCGTGACAACGCCGAAGCGCGGAGGATAGACGCGCGCCCTGTGTTTCGACCTATATTCAAGTGCTAAAAGGTGAGACCTCCCGGGCAAATCAATACAAAAGGAGGATTACCAAATGTCAACCGTTATTAAGCACAAGCAGTTTAACAACTACAAGAGCTGGACCATGGACCTGTGCGGCCGTCCCCTGACCATCGAGGTGGGCAAGGTGGCCGAGCTGGCCAGCGCTTCCGCTATGGTTAAGTACGGCGAGACCACCGTGCTGGTGGCCGTTACCGTCTCTCCCCGTCCCCGTGACGGCATCGACTTCTTCCCCCTCTCCGTTGAGTTTGAGGAGAAGCTGTACGCTGTGGGCCGCATCCCCGGCTCCTTCATGCGCCGTGAGGGTCGTCCCTCCCTGCCCGCCGTTCTGGCTTCCCGCCTGATCGACCGGCCTATGCGCCCCCTGTTCCCCTACGACTTCCGCAACGACGTGTGCATCCAGTGCACCGTCATGAGCGTGGACTATGACTGCTCCCCCGAGGTGGCTGCCATGATCGGCGCCTCCGCCTGTGTGAGCTACTCCGAGATCCCCTTCGCCGGCCCCATCGGCTGCCTGGAGGTGGGTTACTGCGACGGCCAGATCGTCCTCAACCCCAATCAGGAGCAGCGCAAGACCTCCCGCATGGACGTGACCGTGGCCGCTACCGCTGAGAAGGTGGTCATGATCGAGGCCGGCGCCGACGAGATCCCCGACGAGATCATGTATGCCGGTATCGTGAAGGCTCACGAGGAGATCAAGAAGCAGATCGACTTCATCAACCAGATCGTTGCCGAGATCGGCAAGCCCAAGATGGAGTATGAGCACGCTCAGTTCAACCAGGAGCTGTTTGACAAGATCGTGGACGAGTTCATGGACGAGGCCAAGGCCGCCATGGACACCGACGACAAGAACGTGCGCGAGGAGCGCTGGAACGCCATGATCGACAAGTGGCACGAGAAGTATCTGGAAGAGTACCCCGACATGGACCAGTACCTGGAGGAGTTCACTTACAAGTTCCAGAAGAAGATCGTCAAGGCTTGGCTGCTGGAAGGCCACCGCGTGGACGGCCGCGCCAAGAACGAGATCCGTCCTCTGGCTGCCGAGGTCGGCGTGCTGCCCCGCGTCCACGGTTCCGGCCTGTTCACCCGCGGTCAGACTCAGGTTCTGTCCGTGTGTACCCTGAACACCCTGGCTGCCTGCCAGAAGCTGGACACCATCTGGGAAGAGGACGAGAAGCGCTATATGCACCACTACAACTTCCCCCCTTACTCTGTGGGTGAGGCCCGCGCTCCCCGTTCCACCAACCGCCGCGAGTACGGCCACGGCGCTCTGGCTGAGCGCGCTCTGGTGCCCGTGCTGCCCTCCGTGGAGGAGTTCCCCTACGCCATCCGGGTCGTGTCTGAGGTTCTGTCCTCCAACGGTTCTACCTCTCAGGGCTCCATCTGCGGCTCCACTCTGGCTCTGATGGACGCCGGTGTGCCCATCAAGGCTCCCGTGGCCGGCATTTCCTGCGGCCTGATCCAGGACGACAACGGCGGCTTCACCACCTTCATCGACATCCAGGGCGTGGAGGACTTCCACGGCGAGATGGACTTCAAGGTTGCCGGTACCAAGGCTGGTATCACCGCCATCCAGATGGACCTGAAGAACGACGGTCTGACCCACGAGATCATCAAGGAGGCCCTGGAGATTACCCGGGACGCCCGTTACGCCATCCTGGACGAGATCATGCTGCCCTGCATCTCCGCGCCCCGCGCTGAGGTGAGCAAGTATGCTCCCAAGATGATCACCATGAAGATCGATCCCGACAAGATCCGCGAGGTTATCGGTAAGGGCGGCTCCGTGATCCAGAAGATCACCGCCGAGTCCGGCGCTACCGTGGACATCGAGGACGACGGCACCATCCACATCGCCTCCCCCAACGCCGAGGCCTGCGACGCCGCCAAGAAGATGATCGAGACCATCGTGTTCGTTCCCCAGGTGGGCGAGCTGTACTACGGCAAGGTGGTACGCATCCTGCAGTTCGGCGCCTTCGTGGAGCTGGCTCCCGGCAAGGACGGCATGGTCCACATCTCCAAGCTGGCTGACCGCCGCGTGGAGAAGGTGGAGGACGTGGTCAACATCGGCGACATGATCTGGGTCAAGGTCACCGACATCGACGACAAGGGCCGCGTGAACCTGAGCTACCGCGACGCCATCAAGGAGATCAAGGCCAAGAAGGCCGCCGGCGAGAGCGTGAAGTAAGGTTTTTGCCTGAATAAGAAATAAAAAGTGGCTGCCTGTGAGGCAGCCACTTTTTTGTTTCTGGTAGAAAACAGGAAAGAGAACAAAGTTTTCCACCAAAAGCCGGGAAGGTGTGGATAATTAACAAGAGGACGACGCAGAAAGAAAGTGCTTCAATTGTGCAAACCGCAAAATTTTTTTGAAAAACCTGTTTACCTTCACACTTTAATGTGTTAATATAATTGGAAAGCCGGGAACTTCCGTCCGTCCCGGAGGAAAGGAGATGCCCTATGGCGAAAACGGAGCGTAAAGAGCGCAGCCAGGCCCTGTATGAGACCATTTTGAAGTTGAAGGACCTGGACGAGTGCCGGAAATTTTTTGAGGATCTCTGTACCCCCACGGAGCTGCAGTCTATGGAGCAGCGCTTTGATGTGGCCGTCTACCTCCAGCAGGGTCTGGTCTATCTGGACATCCTGGAGAAGACCGGAGCCAGCAGCGCTACCATCAGCCGGGTCCGCCGGTCCATGCTGGAAGGCGGCGCAGGCGGTGTGGTACGGGACATCATCATCCGGGAAGGCCTGGACAAAAAAGACTGAATCAGGAAGAAAGCAGGGAAGACTATGAAACAACTGATGTTGGGCAACGCGGCTGTTGCCCGTGGACTGTATGAGGCGGGGTGCTCTGTGGCCTCCAGCTACCCCGGTACCCCCAGTACCGAGATCACCGAAGAGGCCGCCAAGTACGACGCCATCTACTGTGAGTGGGCTCCCAATGAGAAGGTGGCTATGGAGACCGCCTTTGGCGCCTGCCTTGCCGGCAAGCGCTCCTTCTGCGGCATGAAGCACGTGGGACTCAACGTGGCTGCCGACCCGCTGTTCACCATCTCCTACACCGGTGTGAATGCGGGCATGGTCATCGCCGTGGCCGACGATGCGGGCATGCACTCCTCTCAGAATGAGCAGGACTCCCGCCACTATGCCATCGCAGCCAAGGTGCCTATGCTGGAGCCCTCCGACTCCGCCGAGGCCCTGGCCTTTGCCAAGCAGGCCTATGAGATCTCCGAGGAGTTTGATACCCCGGTTATCCTGAAGATGTGCACCCGCGTGTCCCACTCTCAGTCCCTGGTGGAGCTGGGGGAGCGCACCGAGGTGGAGAAGCCCTATGAGAAGAACATCGCCAAGTACGTGATGATGCCGGGCAACGCCATCCGCCGTCACCCCGTGGTGGAGGAACGCACCCGCAAGCTCACTGAGTTTGCCGAGAAGTGCGACCTCAACCGGGTGGAGATGGGCGGTACCTCCATGGGCGTGATCACCTCTTCCACCTCCTATCAGTATGTGAAGGAGGTCTTTGGGGACAGCGTGTCGGTGCTCAAGCTGGGCATGGTCAACCCCCTGCCTGTGAAGCTCATCCTGGACTTTGCCAGCAAGGTGGACAAGCTGGTGGTGGTGGAGGAGCTGGACTCCATCATCGAGGACCACTGCCGCAAGCTGGGCCTGAAGGTGTGGGGCAAGAACGTGCTGCCTCTGGAGGGCGAGTTCTCCCAGAACCTGGTGGCCGCCAAGCTGGGTGGCACCGTACATACCGGCAAGACCCTGGAGGACGCCATTCCTCCCCGTCCTCCTGTCATGTGTGCCGGCTGTCCCCACCGCGGCCTGTTCTACACCCTGAACAAGAATAAGTGCACCGTCCTGGGCGACATCGGCTGCTACACCCTGGGTGCAGTGGCTCCCCTGTCCGCCATGGATATGACCCTGTGCATGGGCGGCTCCATCTCCGGCATCCACGGCTTCAACAAGGCCCGTGGGGAGGAGACCGAGGGCAAGACCGTGGCCGTCATCGGCGACTCCACCTTCATGCACTCTGGTATGACTGGTCTGGCCAACATCGCCTACAACCAGTCCAATTCCACTGTCATCATCCTGGACAACTCCATCACCGGCATGACCGGCCACCAGCAGAACCCCACCACCGGCTACAACATCAAGGGCGACCCCGCCGGTAAGATTGATCTGGAGTCCCTGTGCAAGGCCATGGGCTTCAACCGCGTCCGGGTGGTGGATCCCTACGACCTGAAGGCCTGTGACCAGGCGGTGAAGGAGGAGCTGGCTGCTGACGAGCCCTCTGTCATCATCTCCCGCCGTCCCTGCGCTCTCTTGAAGTACGTCAAGCACAATGCGCCTCTGGCGGTGAACAAGGACAAGTGCATCGGCTGTAAGAGCTGCATGAAGATCGGCTGCCCCGCCATCTCCATCAAGGAGGGCAAGGCCTGGGTGGACAACACCCTGTGTGTGGGCTGCGGCGTGTGCGAGCAGCTGTGCCCCGTAGGGGCCTTTGAGAGCACCGGCAAGGAGGGTTAAGGCAATGGAAACCAAGAATATTATGATCGTAGGCGTGGGTGGCCAGGGCTCCCTGCTGGCCAGTAAGCTGCTGGGCCACCTGCTCATGGAGCAGGGATATGACGTCAAGGTGTCCGAGGTCCATGGTATGTCCCAGCGCGGCGGCAGCGTGGTTACCTATGTGCGCTACGGCGACAAGGTAAATTCTCCTGTCATTGATAAGGGCGAGGCGGACTTTATTGTCTCCTTCGAGCTGCTGGAGGCTGCCCGTTGGCTGGAGTATCTCAAGCCCGACGGACAAATCGTCACCTCCACCCAGCAGATCGACCCCATGCCTGTTATTACTGGAGCCGCCAAGTACCCCGAGAATCTGGTGGAGAAGATGAAGGCCACCGGAGCCAAGGTGGACGCGCTGGACTGTCTGGCTCTGGCTGAGCAGGCTGGCTCCTCTAAGGCAGTGAATATTGTGCTCATGGGCCGGCTGTCCCACTACTTTGATCTGCCGGAAGAGGCTTGGCAGGCTTCTCTGGAGGCCATGGTGCCCCCCAAGTTCCTGGAGCTGAACAAGAAGGCCTTCGAGCTGGGGAAGCTTTCTTAAAAGAAAGCTTCGCAAAGAATTTTGTGCAAAGCTGCGCTTTGCCTCTGCGCCCGCCTGAAGAGATGCCTTCCATAAGGCGAAAGCCCGCCGGGAAGGCAGATGGGATGGGCCTTATTTAGGAGAAAAGCAAGATCACGAGATACACACAAGTTAGAGAGGGATGAATCCATTGGAACGGTATTATCAGCCCGAGATTGAATGCGCCTCTCGGGAGCAAATTCGTGCCTGGCAGGATGAGCGCCTGGTCAAGCAGGTGCGCCATGCCTATGACCACGTGCCTTATTACAAGAAGCTGATGGACGAAAAGGGAGTGCGTCCGGAGGACATTAAGTCGGTGGACGACCTGCACAAGCTGCCTTTTACCTATAAAAAGGACCTGCGGGATACATATCCCTATGGGCTGTTTGCCGTTCCCATGAAGGATGTGGTGCGGCTGCATGCCTCCTCCGGAACCACCGGAAAGCAGATCGTGGTAGGCTATACCCGGGAGGACCTGGATATCTGGGACGATATTGTGGCCCGTCAGCTGGTGGCCGTGGGTGCCACCGAGGAGGATAAGGTACATATCTCCTATGGTTATGGCCTGTTTACCGGCGGCCTGGGACTGCACGGCGGCGCTACCAAGCTGGGCGCCACGGTCATTCCCGTCTCCTCCGGAAACACCCAGCGGCAGATCACCATTCTCCGGGACTTTGGCTCTACCGTTTTGTGCTGCACCCCCTCCTACGCCGCCTTTATCGGCGAGACCCTCCACGAGATGGGACTCACCGGCAAGGACATTCCTCTGAAGGCGGGCATCTTCGGTGCCGAGGCCTGGAGTGAGGAGATGCGCCAGGATATCCAGGAGAAGCTGGGCATCAAGGCCTATGACATCTATGGCCTGACCGAGATCATGGGTCCCGGCGTGGCTTACGAGTGCTCCGAACAGAACGGAATGCACGTCAACGAGGACCACTTTATCATCGAGATTATCGATCCCGAGACCGGAGAGGTGTTGCCCGAGGGGCAGCAGGGTGAGATCGTCTTCTCCTGCATCACCCGCCAGGCGTTCCCCCTGCTGCGCTACCGCACCCGGGACATCGGCGTGATCCGTCACGAAAAGTGTTCTTGCGGACGTACCTTCGTGAAGATGAGCAAGCCCATGGGCCGTAGCGATGATATGCTCATCATCCGCGGCGTCAACGTCTTCCCCTCTCAGATTGAGACTGTGCTCCTTAACCACGGCTATCCCGCCAACTACCAGATTATCGTGGATCGGGTCAAGTCCACTGACACGCTGGATATCCAGGTGGAGATGACGCCCGAGATGTTTACCGATAACCTGGGCGAGATCGACCGCCGGCAGAAGGAACTGGTGGAGGGCCTGCGCTCTCTGCTGGGTCTGGCCGCCAAGGTCACCCTGGTGGCCCCCAAGTCCATTGTCCGCAGCGAGGGCAAGGCGGTCCGGGTCATCGACAAGCGGAAAATTTAAGGAGGGTTCGCTATGAGCATCAAGCAGATCTCCATTTTTGTGGAAAATAAGCCGGGAGCCCTGTACGGCCTGACCGGTGTTCTGGCTCAGAACAAGGTGGACCTGCGGGCCCTTTCCCTGGCTGAGACCAGCGAATTCGGCATCGTGCGCATCATCGTCAACGATGTGTACAAGGCAACCACCGTTCTTAAGGACGCGGGCTATGTTCACTCCATCACCCCTGTGGTGGGCGTGGCCATCCCCGACGTGCCCGGAGGACTCAACCGGGTACTCCAGGTACTCTCCAATGCCAAGATCAACGTGGAGTACATGTACGCCTTCCTGGGCGGCAAGCAGGCCAACTCCGCCTACATGATCTTCCGGGTCCAGGACGTGGAAGCCGCGGAGCAGGCACTGGCCCAGCGGGATATCAAGGTGCTGGATCAGGACCAGATGGCCGGGGTATAAGAAAGAACAACCGCCTTGGAATAAGGAACAATCAAATGGCAGCATCCAGACGTTCTGGATGCTGCCATTTTTACCTTTTCAGACGTGTGAAGGTAGAAGAACAGAGAATGGTATGGTATACTGAATAAAAAGAGACCTGTTTTTACAGAGAGGAACAGAAGGGGAGAGGACAATGAAAAAACGTATCATTGGCGTATTTTTACTGGCGGCTGTCCTTCTTATCTGCGGCGTAGTATTTTATCAAAGCCAGAAAGAGGAGGATGGCGCTACGCTGGAAAGCAGAGAGGTGCTCTTGGATCAGGCGATCTCCCAGAGCAAAGGAACGCAGTGGACCATTGCCACGGAGACCAAGCTGGAGGACCATATTGTAAGCGGCGCGTACAGTACCGATGGAAAAGTGACCCTGGCTGTGTTCAGCCCCTTGGGAGACGGAAAATACGAATTTAGCTCTTCGGTAAACAGAGAGAAAGATGATATCGTGATTGATACCACTGCGATCAACGGAACACGATATAATCTGATCTGGTTTTGTGGAGCGCAGACCGAGTATGCCGAGGCAACGTACATTGTCAATGGGGAGCTGCAGCCTGTAAAACGCTTTGATACCACGAATATGGATATTATATGTGTGAAGATTGACGCGGCAGCAAAGGAGTATAGCAGCCATGTTGCGTACTACGACAGTCAGGGAAACCGATATGAGTAAACCGGGTTTGCCAATCAAACGCGTAGAGAGATAAAAAAGGACCGCCCAAAGGCGGTCCTTTTTATGTGGCAGAAGATTAGTTGCCAGCCAGAGCGGCGGTGATGATAGCCATGGAGTAGTTCCCCACAAAGTATAACTTTGCGGGGACCCCTGGGATTAAAAAGCCGAGGCGAAAGTGAATTCCGCCTCGGCCAAGGGTTTCGCCATTGGCGAAACCGCTTGAACGGCGCAGAGCGCCAGAGGTCTACTCCATGGCAAAAAGAAAGGACCACCCAAAGGCGGTCCTTTTTTGTATGGCAGAAGATTAGTTGCCAGCCAGGGCGGCGGTGATGATAGCCATGGAGTAGACCTCCTGGGCGTTACAGCCGCGGCTCAGGTCGTTGATGGGGGCGTTCAGGCCCAGCAGGATGGGGCCGTAAGCCTCGAAGGAGCCCAGACGCTGAGCGATCTTGTAGCCGATGTTGCCGGCGTTGATGTCGGGGAAGATGAAGGTGTTGGCATAACCGGCCACCTTGGAGTCGGGGCACTTGGTGTGAGCCACGCGGGGAGACACAGCGGCGTCAAACTGCAGCTCGCCGTCCACGGGGATCTCGGGCATAGCAGCCTTGGCCTTCTCGCAGGCGTTGCGCATCTTGTCCACGTCCTCGCCCTTGCCGGAGCCGAAGGTGGAGTAGCTCAGGAAAGCAACCTTGGGGTCAATGCCGAAGATCTTGGCGCACTTGGCAGTCTCCACGGCGATCTCAACCAGCTCGTCCTCGTTGGGCTTGATGTTGATGGCGCAGTCGCCCATAGCCAGCACGTCGTTGTCGCCGGTGGCGGAAGGACGAACCAGGATGAAGCAGGAGGAAACGATCTTGTTGCCGGGCTTGGTCTTGACCAGCTGCAGAGCGGGACGGACGGTGTCGGCGGTGGAGTAGGTAGCGCCGCCCAGCAGAGCGTCGGCCTCACCCATAGCCACCAGCATGGTGCCGAAGTAGTTGCCCTTCTTCAGAGCAGCGCGGCACTCTTCCTCGGTCATCTTGCCCTTGCGCAGCTCGACCATCTTGGCAACCATAGCGTCCATGTTCTCGTAGGTCTCGGGGTCTACGATGATGGCGCCGCGGATGTTGAAGCCGGCGTCCTCAGCGGCAGCGCGGACTTCCTCCTCCTTACCCACCAGCACGGGGGTCAGGAAAGTACCGGACAGCAGACGGGCAGAGGCCTCCAGAATACGGGGATCGGTGCCCTCGGTGAATACGATCTTACGGGGATGAGCCTTCAGGATGTCGATGAGTTTCTTGAACATGTGAACCATTCCTTCCAAAACAGAAACTTGGGTGCGGGAGACGAAAAAAACGCCTCACGTCATGCACTCTTTTCTGGGACTATGGTAGCATTTTCCCGTGGAAAATGCAAGAGTTACTGCACTTTCATTTTGCCGGATTTCTCGAAAAGGATACAAAAAAACCCACAAAAATATGAAATTTCTCTTTACGAAAGGTATTGGGTCGTTTATACTATACCAAGTGTATTGATTTTTAGGGCGGCAGCCGGATCGAGTAATCGGCAGGCCTGGCCGCTCGGATAGAGGTGAACGATTTGAACGCAGAATTTGCCCGTACCCTGTCCCTGCTGCGTCAGGAAAAAGGAGTCAGTCAGCGCGCAGCCGCCGCGGAGTTGGGTATCTCTCAGGCCCTCATGTCTCACTACGAAAACGGCATCCGTGAGCCCGGTCTGTCTTTTGTGGTCAAGGCCTGTGATTATTATGGCGTGTCCGCCGATTACCTGTTGGGCCGCACCCTGACCCGGGATGGCACCACCATTGGAGCTGAGGAGCTCTACGACGTCAGCGAAGAGAAAAATAATTCCATGCGGGGCTCTGTGCTGGCCCTGCTGTCCAAGAAGCTGCTGGTGAACTCGGTGGGAATGCTCTTCGACCTGCTGGGGAAGACCGGCAGCCGGGAGGCCATCCGTGCCGCCTCCAACTACCTGTCCTCGGCGGTCTACTCGGTGTACCGCCAGCTTTACCACGCCAACCCGGCCAACAACCCCGATTTCTTCTCTGTGTCCCAGCGGCATGCCCAGGCTGGCCTGGCCCAGGCGGATATGGATCTGTCCCGGGTGGAGCTGGAGGATGCTCTGGCCCAGCATGTGAAGGACAAGGGCCAGATGCCTGAGATGGACCACGCCGCTCTGGCCCGGGATTATCCCGTGCTCTATCAGTCCATGCTGCAGCTCATCCACAACTCCGGCGAACGGATGAACAAGCTCTTTGGCGGCCGGGATAACAAAGATAGCAAATAAGCGCCGCCTGTTTATGAATCTGAATCTCATCTTTGGAGGGTATCTATGACCGATCAATCCAAAATCCGTAATTTTTCTATCATTGCCCACATCGACCACGGCAAGTCCACCTTGTCTGACCGTCTCATTGAGCAGTGCCATGCAGTGACCGAGCGGCAGATGGAGTCTCAGCTGCTGGACAACATGGACCTGGAGAAGGAGCGAGGCATCACCATCAAGGCCCGTGCCGTCCGTCTGGAGTACCAGGCCCAGGATGGGGAGACCTACCACCTCAACCTCATCGACACCCCGGGCCACGTGGACTTCAACTACGAGGTGTCCCGGTCTCTGGCCGCCTGTGAGGGCGCGGTGCTGGTAGTTGACTCCACCCAGGGCGTAGAGGCCCAGACGCTGGCCAACACCTACCTGGCTCTGGAGCACGACCTGGAGATCCTCCCCGTGTTCAACAAGATCGACCTGCCCGCCGCCAATCCCCAGAAGGCCAAGGAGGAGGTAGAGGCTATCATCGGCCTGCCCGCCATGGAGGCCCCGGAGATCTCCGCGAAAATGGGCATCAACATCCCCGCCGTGCTGGAGGACATTGTACAGAACGTGCCTGCCCCCACCGGCGATGCCAGCGCCCCTCTGAAGGCTCTGGTCTTTGACAGCCAGTACGACCCCTATGTGGGCGTTATCGTCTACTTCCGTGTGATGGAGGGTACCCTGAAGAAGGGAATGAATGTGAAGATGATGGCCTCTGGCGCCTCCTACCAGGTGCTGGACTGCGGCTATCTGCGTCCCCTGGGTATGGACTCCTGCCCCGAGCTCACCGCCGGCGAGGTAGGCTGGTTTACCGCCTCCATCAAGAATGTGAAGGACACCCGGGTGGGCGACACCATCACCGGAACCGATCAGCCCGCTGCTGAGGCTCTGCCCGGCTACCGGCCCGCCCAGGCCATGGTTTACTGCGGTATCTACACCCAGGACGGCAGTAAATATCCTGACCTGCGGGACGCCCTGGAAAAGCTCCAGCTCAACGACGCTTCCCTGTCCTTCGAACCCGAGTCCTCCATCGCCCTGGGCTTTGGCTTCCGCTGCGGCTTCCTGGGCATGCTCCACATGGAGATCATCCAGGAGCGCCTGGAGCGGGAGTTCGATCTGGACCTGGTTACCACACTACCCTCTGTAATCTACGAGGTAGATAAAACAGATGGGACTACCGTGAAGGTGGATAACCCCCACAACTACCCCGATCCCGGCCTGATCACCGAGGCCCGGGAGCCCTACGCCAAGGTGTCCATCATCGCGCCCCCCGACTACGTAGGCAACATCATGCCCATGTGTCAGGACCGCCGGGGAATTTTTAAGGACATGCAGTATCTGGACACCAACCTGGTGGAGCTGCACTACTCCATGCCTTTGGGCGAGATCATCTACGACTTCTTCGACGCCTTGAAGGCACGCACCAAGGGCTACGCCAGCCTGGACTATGAGCTGGAGGGCTATCAGCCCAGCCAGCTGGTGAAGGTGGACCTGCTCCTCAACGGCGACCAGGTGGACGCCCTGAGCTTCATTGCCCACAAGGACAAGGCCTACGGCCGGGCCCGGAAGATCTGCGAGAAGCTCAAGGAGAACATCCCCCGCCAGCTCTTTGAGGTGCCCATCCAGGCGGCCATCGGCGGCAAGATCATTGCCCGTGAGACCGTCAAGGCTATGCGTAAGGACGTGCTGGCCAAGTGCTACGGCGGCGATATCACCCGTAAGAAGAAGCTGCTGGAGAAGCAGAAGGAAGGCAAAAAGAAGATGCGCTCTTTGGGTACCGTACAGATGCCTACCGAAGCATTCATGGCAGTTCTCAAGTTGGACGAGGAATAAAAAAGCCGCCGCAGGCGGCCCTCCCGCCAAAGCCCAGCGCCTGCGCAGCCGTTGGCGGCTGTGCCGCCTTACGGATGCGGCGTGCCCCTTGCGGGTAAGCGGGTTTGGCGGGAAAAGGAGAGGCAAGGAAATGCAGCGAGAAGTGCCCGCCAGGGCGCTGTGAGCGGAATGGACTTTGCTTCGACGCCATGGCAGTTCTCAAGCTGGACGAGGAATAAAAGGAGAACGATTTATGATCAAATTTAATCACTTCAACTTCAATGTCCTGGATCTGGACAAGAGCCTGGACTTCTATAAAAAGGCCCTGGGCCTGGAGCCTGTGCGGGTGAAGGACGCCGAGGACGGCTCCTTCCGCCTGGTGTACCTGGGGGACGGCCTCACCGAGTTTCAGCTGGAGCTGACCTGGCTGCGGGACCGCACCCAAGCCTACAACCTGGGCGAGTGTGAGTTCCACCTGGCCTTCCACACCGACGAGTACGAGCAGCTGCATCAGAAGCATGAGGAGATGGGCTGCATCTGCTTTGAAAACCCGGCCATGGGGATCTACTTCATCTCCGATCCCGATGGCTATTGGATCGAGATCGTGCCCGAGCATAAATAAGAAAACGGACCTGACGGAGCAATCCGCCAGGTCCATTTTTTTAGCCCAGATAGGCCTTCTTTACTTGTTCGTTGTTGAGCAGCTCTCGCCCGGAACCCGACAGGGTGATTTTGCCGGTCTCCAGCACGTAGGCTACATCGGCGATGCGCAGAGCCATGTTGGCGTTCTGCTCGATAAGCAGGACTGTAACGCCCTGGCGGTTGATCTCCTTAATGATGTCAAAAATGCCCTTGACCACGATGGGGGCCAGGCCCAGGGAGGGCTCATCCATCATGATGATCTTGGGGCGGGACATGAGGGCGCGGCCCACAGCCAGCATCTGCTGCTCGCCGCCGGACAGGGTGCCTGCCGCCTGCCAGGAGCGCTCCTTCAAGCGGGGAAAGAGCTCATAGACCCAGTTGAGGTCGTCGTCCAGGCTGTCCCGGCGCAGGTAGGCGCCGATCTTCAGGTTCTCCAGCACGGTGAGGTCCGGGAAGACGTGGCGTCCCTCGGGCACCAGGGTGATGCCCTTGGAAACGATGCGGTCGGGGCTGAGGGCGGTGATATCCTCGCCCTGGAGGTGGATACGGCCATGGGCGGGTTTCACCAGTCCGGCAATGGTGCGCAGCGTGGTGGATTTGCCCGCGCCGTTGGCGCCGATGAGGGTGACGATCTTCCGCTCAGGTACCTCAAAGGTGATGCCCTTCACGGCCTCAATGCCGCCGTAGCTTACCTTCAATTCATCAATCTTCAGCATCGTCTGCCACCCCCAAATATGCCTCGATGACCCGAGGATTGTTTTGAATCTCCGCCGGCGTACCCTGGGCAATGAGCTTGCCGAAGTCCAGAACGTAGATGCGGTCGGAGATCTGCATGACCAGATCCATATGGTGCTCAATGATGAGGATGGTCAGATTGTATTCGTCCCGGATGCGGTGGATGAACTGGGAGAGCTCCTGGGTCTCCTGGGGGTTCATGCCGGCCGCCGGCTCGTCCAGCAGCAGCAGCTTGGGCTGGGTAGCCAGGGCACGGGCGATCTCCAGGTGGCGCTGCAGGCCGTAGGGCAGAGAACCAGCCACTTCGTCCTTCAGATGCAGCAGGTTCTGCTCCTCCAGCAGGGCCAGGGACTCCTCCCGCATCCGCTTCTCCTCCGCGGCGTTGAGGCGGAAGGTAGCGGAGAATACGTTCTGCTTGGCACGCATGTGCTTGGCGATGAGCACGTTGTCCAGCACCGACAGCTTGGAGAACAGGCGGATGTTCTGGAAGGTACGGGCAATGCCCAGCTGGGTGATTTTATCCGGGGTCGGGTTGAGAGTATGGGTGTACTTGCCCTTGTTTTCCCCGGCATACAGCTTCTGCATTTTGCCCTTGGGGAAGTTCTCCACCATGGGCTGATCCAGGAAGGAGATCCGGCCGTTGGTAGGCTCATAGACTCCGGTGATGCAGTTGAAGGCGGTGGTCTTGCCGGCGCCGTTGGGGCCGATGAGAGCCACGATCTCTCCCTTGTCTACCTCCAGGGACAGGTCATTGACGGCCACCACGCCGCCAAACTGCATGGTGATATGTTCCAGTTGGAGGACATGTTCCAGGCTCATTTCGCCACCTCCTTGGTTTTCTTACGGGGTTTGAGCAGGTCTGTGATCTCCTTGTTGCCCATGATGCCCTGACGGAAGAAGAGCACCACGATCATGATGACCACGGAGAAGACCACCATGCGGAAGCCGTTGCGGAACAGGCCCAGCTTGATGCCCAGGAAGGAGCCCATGTCCAGGCCGCGCAGCCACCACTCGGAGCAGGCCACATACAGGAAGGTGGACAGGACAGAGCCGGAGATGGAGCCAATGCCGCCGATGACCACGATGAGCAGGATCTCATAGGTCATGGTGGAGGTGTACACCTTGGCCTGGGCGTTGTTGGCGAACATGGCAAACAGCGCGCCGCCCACGCCGGAGAAGAAGGAGCTGATGACGAAGGAGAGCATCTTGTGCTTGGCCAGGTTGATGCCCATGGCCTCCGCGGCGATCTCATCCTCCCGGATGGCCTTGAAGGCCCGGCCGTAGGAGGAGTTGATGAGCATGACGATGATGGCCACGCAGATGATCATGATGAGCATGGGGAAGAAGGAGGACAGGTAGAACACCACCTTGCCGCTGGAGTCGGTGATGTTGAAGTTGTTGAAGGTGGGGATCTGGGTGATCATGTTGGCGCCGTTGGTGATGGGGCCCAGAGCCTGCCACTGGAAGATGGCCCGGATGATCTCGGCAAAGCCCAGGGTGGCAATGGCCAGATAGTCGCTCTTGAGGCGCAGCACCGGCAGGCCGATCAGGTAGGCAAAGAAAGCTGCCACGCAGCCGCCCAGGATGATGGCCAGCAGCACGCCCAGAATGAGGCCGGCCGGGGTGTCCACCCCGCCGAACAGGTCAGGCAGGGAGAATTTTACCGCCGAGCCGCCGAACAGGTAGTACACCGTGTCCTTGGCGGAGACAGGGACCGTGAGGATGGCGTAGGTGTAGGCACCCAGCAGCATAAAGCCCGCCTGGCCCAGGGAGAACAGGCCGGTAAATCCGTTGACCAGGTTCATGGACACGGCCACCAGGGAGTACACCGCGCCCTTTTTCAGGACTACAAACAGCTGGCTGGTGGAGGGGAGGGTGTTCTCCAGTACAGTCACCAGAACCAGCACCAGAATCGCGGCGGCCAGCCCCAGCAGGGCGCCCCGTTTGCTTCGTTTCTCTTGAATCATAGTGCTACCTCCTTACACCTTATCCGTGGCCTTTTCACCGAACAGGCCGGTGGGCTTAAAGACCAGAATGATGATCAGCAGGGCAAAGGTAAAGGCGTCCACGAAGGTGGTGGCACCCTCAAAGGGCAGGATCTTCACGAAGTTCTCGCAGATACCGATGAGGAACGCGCCGATCACCGCGCCGGGGATGGAGCCGATGCCGCCGAACACCGCGGCCACGAAGGCCTTCAGACCGGGCATGGAGCCCACCGTGGGGACCACGGAGGAGTAGGTGGTGAAGTAGAGCATGGAGCCAATGGCCGCCAGAGCCGAGCCGATAATAAAGGTGATGGAAATGACGGAGTTGATTTTGATGCCCATGAGCTGGCTGGTCTCAAAGTCCTTGGCCACCGCCCGCATGGCCATGCCCACCTTGGTGCGGTTGATGAGCAGGGTGAGCAGGATGACCAGGGCCACCACCAGAACGGGGGTGAGCAGCACCACCCACTTGATGGAGGTGCCGGCCACGGTGATGGTGTCAGACAGGAAGGGGAGAGAGGGGTAGATCATGGGCTGACCGCCAGTGACGTAGGTGGCGGTGTTCTGGAGCAGGTAGCTCACGCCGATGGCGGAGATCATCACGCTCATACGGGGGGCGGAGCGCAGGGGCTTGTAGGCCACACGCTCAATGCAGAAGCCAAGAACCACCGTCAGGATGACCACCAGGGGCATAGCCACATACAGGGGGAAGGTGGCGCTCAGGTAGATGCCCAAGAGGCCGGCCACCATGAACACGTCGCCGTGGGCGAAGTTGATCAGGCGCAAAATGCCGTAGACCATGGTGTAGCCGATGGCGATGAGGGCGTATTGTCCGCCCACCGAGATGCCGAAAAGCAGGGTGGAGATAAAAAATTCCATGGAATTTCCTCCTCAGTCAAAGTTTTGCTGGACAGTCCCAAAAAGAGGGGGAGACCGCCTCCTTTTGGGGCGGCCCAGCGGGAGGTGGATACAGAATTGGCGGGGACCCGAGGGGG
>UMHJ01067710.1_pt1 | contig 28141 bp, 23 predicted proteins | sample 1965511 | NCBI WGS metagenome assembly UMHJ01 (sample SAMEA4836096, study PRJEB28245) | human gut metagenome | biome: gut microbiome; material: fecal sample | place: Denmark | collected 2008
ATGCGTTTGCGAAAGTGGTCAATTTTAGATTAGCGCTAACAACAGTATCGCCTTGGCCATCCTGGCCGCGTCGTTGCGGTCGTTCTTGGACGAGAGGTCTGCCGCCGACCTCGGGACCCTGGAGACGGCCGCGACGACGCAGTCGACGCCGAGCCCGGAGAGCTCCCTCTGCGGGGCGAAGCCGAGGTAGCCGCTCTCGTAGGCGGCGAGCGACGGGCCGGGGAAGCCCGACATCCACTCCGCGACCTCGCCCCAGGGGTTGCCGCGGAACCTCCTCGTCACGGCCTCGCCCGTCTCCGCGTCGAGCGCGCAGACGGTGGTGGACCTGAGGTGTACGTCCATTCCGAAGGCGGTAGAATATCTAGGCACGGGAGCCTCCCAACCTCGTTGCGGCGCGGCTGCGCCTCTGGCACTTCAACAACATTGTCGCAGCCCCGACCCGCGGTCACGAGCGGGGGCTCCTGTCGTTTCCGTGCCCCTGGATTGGGTCATAGTGTCTGACCTATGGTCAACCTACGATAATTCCAAGCTGAACGAGTTACTCGCTGTAGCGGGTGGCGATGGCGGCTCGCACCATGCCGGTGCTCATGAGGTAGGTCACCAGGAAGTAGCCGCCGTAGGCTGCCAGGAAGATTGCACAGGTGAGGCCCACGGTGCCACCGATGCTCATATTTCCGAATATGCTCACCAGCTCGATGATCACCTTAAGTGCCACAAAGGAGTGCGCCAGGCCCACTGCCAGCGGGAACAGGAAGAATACCGCTTGCTGCGCCATCACCGAATGGCGAATCTGGCGGTCCTCACAGCCGATCTGTGCCAGCACACGATAGCTGCGGCTGCCGTCGGCCACGTTGGAGAGTTGCTGGATCGACAGAATCGCCGCGCATGCAACGACCAATACAAAGCCAATGTAGATGGCCAGATAGCTAATCATGCCGTTCATTTGCGCTGCTTGCGTGTACATCTCGGAGCGTGTGATGAAGATTCCCCATGACCCCGGCTCCTTGCCGTCAACGAGCAGATTGTCGAGCAAAGTGTATTTAATGCTCTCGTCTGCCTCGGTCGTATCCATCCCCTGTTTGTAATTAACGAGCAGGCTACTGGAATACGGCTGCAGATTAAGTTGGGACAACAGCTCGTCGGCAACGACGACGGTACCCGGATTACTGCCCATCGCCGAGTTGGCGATGGCCGCCGTGTCCTTGTCCGACTTATCGGTTGCGGGCTTGAGCTCATGCCCGCCCAAGGTGAGGGTATGGCCGCCGGCCATGTACTTGGTGTACAGGTCGCCCAGCCCACCGCCCATATCACACGTAAGCAGGTACTGGTCGCGGCCAATGCTCACCGGCTCCTCGCCCATCATCTGGCGCAGTTTGTTGTACTGGCTCGCCGGCGTCACAAACAGACCCATCGTATCGGCATTGCTACCCCCGAGCGCCTTGGGGAGCTTTTCGCCCATGGTCTTGCACATCTCACCCGCAGACACCGAAGGATTCGAACCGCCAAACGGGTAACTCAGATACGAATCGATCTGAACATGCTCACCGGCAACATCGGCGATATTGACCTTCTTGCCGGTCTCGTCGTTGTTGTCCGCCGACTTGCCCTTGCCGTGCCATGCGGAGTACAAATCGACCGTTGTATCGGCTAGCACCATGCGGTCGGCTTCAGACGGATTGACATATTCTTTGTAGTAGTCGAGCGTATCGGGCGTGTAATAGACATACGTCTGAGACACGTCAACAGGGTTATAGCGCTCCAGGTTTTCGTTCATCACATTGGCAATCGACATACCGCACGTCACCGAGGTGATGGCCAAAAACAGGAGCATCGCGATGACGCCCATCGAAAAGCACACCGTGTTGACCTTGGCCGCAAGCTGGCGCACGGTAAACATGTTGAGGCCGCGCCAATACACGCTGCGCAGGCTCTGCAGCAGCTTGATGAGCATGCCCGAGAGTCCCCAGAACAGGGCAAAGGTGCCCACGGTAACCATAGCGGTCGTAATACCAAACTGGTTCATGGCCTCTTGCAGCTTGCTGTCCGTCGCGGTTAGCGGGAACCCATCACGTAGCAGACGGTAATAGGCCACGCCCACAAGCACCACGCCCACGGCAAAGATGGCAATCGCGATCCAGGGGTTGCGTGTCTTGATGCTCTCGTTGCGACGCTCGGCACCCATAAGCTCGATGAGTTTGGTACGACGCACGGCGCGAAGGTTCAGCAGTAGCGTGAGCACAAACATTACGAGCATGCAGGCAAGGGTCAGATTGAACGCATGCACCGAGAAAAAGAAGTGGAAATTGGCAATCTGTGTCTTAAAGAGCGAGGCCGTAAAGAACGTCATGAGCTGGGAGAGTCCCATACCCAGCACAATGCCGGCGACAAAGGCCACGACCGAGACGATCACGGTCTCGAGCGCCATGATCGTGGCGACGCGCCCGCGCCCCATGCCGAGCACCTGGTACAGGCCAAACTCCTTCTTGCGGCGTTTCATGATGAAGTTATTGGCATACACCATCAAAAAGGCCATGACACCGGCCAAAAAGTACGTCAGGTCGCCGAGCATGCTGCCCATAACCTGCGCCAAGCCCTCTTCATCGATGCCGGCGATGTCGACCTGCATCGAGATGGTGTTAAAGGCATAGAAGACCGTGACGCCCAGGGTGAGCGTCAAAAGGTAGACGAGGTAGTCGCGGCCGGCGCGGCGGACGTTGCCCCAAGCGAGTTTACAGAGCATCGGAGCCCTCACCGCCCATCATGGCAACGACCTCCATAATGCGGTCGAAGAACTCTCGGCGGTCGGTGTCGCCGCGGCGCAGCTCGGTGAAGATCTTGCCGTCGCGGATAAGCAGCACACGGCTCGTGTAGCTGGCGGCAAAGCTGTCGTGCGTGACCATGAGCACGGTGGCGCGCAGGCGGCGGTTGAGGGCCTCTAGGCTCTCGAGCAACAGGCGGGCGCTTTTGGAGTCGAGGGCGCCGGTAGGCTCGTCGGCCATGATCATGGTGGGGTCGGTGACGAGCGCGCGAGCCGCGGCAACGCGCTGCTGCTGGCCGCCGGACATCTGGTAGGGATACTTGTCGAGCACCTGACTGATGGACAGGCGCGCTGCCACATCCTGCACGCGGGTCGAGATCTCTGCCGAGTTTGTGCGGGCAATGGTGAGCGGCAGGGCGATGTTCTCGCGTGCCGTGAGCGTATCGAGCAGGTTGGAGTCCTGGAAGATAAAGCCCAGCTCCTCGCGGCGGAACTGCGAAAGCTTAGCCTGCTTCATGCGTGTTACGTTCTGCCCGTTGATGCGGATCGTGCCGCTCGTGGCGCTATCGATGGTCGACACGCAGTTGAGCAACGTCGACTTGCCCGAGCCCGAAGCGCCCATGATGCCAACAAATTCACCGCGGTTGACGGTAAAGCTGACGTCGTTGAGCGCACGGGTCACGTTGCCCAGCGCTCCATATACCTTTTCGAGATGCGCGACCTCCAGTACCGGGGTCGCCATGTGCGTGGTTTGCATACCGAGTCCTTTCTTGCGATTAGTCTACGGCATCTATAGTCGCAAGAAGACGAGTCGGCTACCATCGATATGGCTTACGCTTGCCTTACCGTTGTGTAAGGTAGGGCAGCCAGCCTGCCGCGTGTTGATATTGAGAGAGGACTCCTGTTGAAGACTGTTCATGTTGCCGCTGGGATCATTCGCAAGGATGGATCTGACGAGCTGCTTGCCGTGCAGCGCGGCTATGGCAACATGCAGGGACTTTGGGAGTTTCCCGGTGGCAAGCTCATGCGCGGCGAGTCGCCCGAGGACGCCGTACGCCGCGAGCTCATGGAAGAGCTGCAGGTAAAAGTCACCAACCTGCGCGATTTCTACACCGTTGAGTATGACTACCCCGATTTTCATCTCTCCATGGAGTGCTACTACTGCTCGCTCGCCGATGAATCCGATGAGCCCCAGAAACACGACCGCCAGCTCGATATCCGCTGGATTCCGCGCACCTCGCTTGCCACGGTGGAATGGATGCCCGCCGACAAAGGGCTTATCGATGCTCTGATTGAGTTGAAGGAAGATCGGCTTGAGGCCAACGGCGCCGCCAACGACGCCGAGGCCGCCACGACCGACGAGCCCGCCACCAAACCCAAGCGCGCACCTAAGCGCCGCAGCAAAAAACGTCCCAAGCCCGGTCTGCTCGACGGCATCGACACCTCGGACCTCTCCGCCGACGAGCGTGAGCTCGTGCGCCGTCGCGCCGCCATCAAAAAGTCCATGAAGGGCAACAAGCGCGCCAACACCAAACCCGAGCTACTCGTACGACAGCGCCTGCGCGCAGCAGGCCTTACGGGCTATCGCTTGGAATGGAAGGTTCCCGGCAAGCCCGATATCGCCTTTCCCGGGCGCAAGATCGCCATCTTCGTCAACGGCTGCTTTTGGCACCGCTGCCCCAAGTGCAACCCGAGCCAGCCCAAGCGCAACGTTGAGTTTTGGGAGGCAAAGTTCCGTCGCAACGTCGAGCGCGACCGCGCTGCCATCAACGCACTTACCCAAATGGGCTGGACGCGCATCACCATCTGGGAATGTGAGCTCAAAAAGGACCGCATCGACGCCACCATGGAAAAGGTCATCGAGCAGGTGCGCGCCGCAGAGCCGCAGCGCTAGGAGCGAGCCGTCCACACGCCCCACACAGGCGAGCCACATCCACGTCACAAACCTTAGAAAGCCCTTAAGCTCAAAACCTTTCAAGAGTGTTACTCGATACCTCTGACCTGCAGTTTCATCGTAACATCAAACCAGGTTAAGCCTTTCTTTAGCGCTTCTTTGCAGCAGCCGCGGCATAATACTGCCAACGCACGGGACCTAGCAGCACACCCCGTGCGCAACCTTTTGGTGGACATCGAGGAGGCCGCATAAGCATGCATTCTTCCAATGACGCAGCACAGCAGCCATCCCTAAAACATGCAGACCTTTTCTCCTTCCCCCCGACACAGAGAAACGGCCTCCTCGACTCCCCCACCACAAAAGCAAAACGCTCAACCGATCAGAATCTCAACCTGCGAGCATCCTTCGAAAAGCTCCAAGCAGCCCTAAACAAGTCATTCCCCAACCAAGCCCGGGCATACTAGCCCCTCATCAACAAAGCGCCCCTCGCGCCCCACCCCTTTCCGCCCCAACGCCACAAGGGCGACGACCTCGAGTAGGTCAACCTGGGAGGGACGAGGGCTTAGTTCCCCAATCTTTCCGCAGGGGGCAAAAAGCCTCGCCGCACGAAGTGCGCAGCGAGGCTTTTTGCATGCCCGAGGACGATTGGGGAACTAAGCCCTCGTCCCTCCCCGGGATATATAGCGAGTCGGAGTACCCTTGCTGTTACTCTGCTTTGCCCACGGAGTTGAGGTTGGTCATGCGGATCTTAACCAGCTCGGTGATCTCACGCATGCCCTCCTTGGCCGGCTTCTTGGGATCGAAGCAGGCGGGGTTCTCAGCCATGTAGGCCATGAAGCCCTTGGTGTAGGCCTGACGCAGCTCGGTGGCGTAGTTAACCTTGCAGATGCCGTTCTTCACGGCCTCGGCGACCTGCTCATCGGGCACACCGGAGGTGCCGTGCAGAACCAGCGGCACGTCGACGGCGTCGCGGATGGCCTTGACCACGGACTGCTCGATGTGCGGATCGCTCGTGTACACGCCGTGGCTGGTGCCAACGCCAATTGCGAGGGAGGTGCAGCCGGTACGCTCGACGAACTCCTTGGCCTCGGCCGGATCGGTGTAGGGGCTCTCGCCCTCAACCGCAGGACCGTCGTCCTCCTTGCCGCCAACCTTACCGAGCTCGGCCTCGACGGGCACGCCCATGGCGCGGCCAGCGTCGGCGACGGACTTGGTCAGGGCAATGTTATCCTCGAAGGACTCGTGCGAGCCGTCGATCATGACGGAGGTGTAGCCGGTGCGGAAAGCCTGCATGCAGCGGTCATAGCCGTCGCCGTGATCGAGGTGCAGGGCAACGGGCACGGAAGCGCGCTCGGCGGCAGCCTTGACCATGCCGTAGAAGTAGTCCAGACCAGCGGTCTTGATGGTGCCCGGGGTGGTCTGCATGATGACGGGGGACTTGGTCTCCTCGGCAGCGGCCAGAACGGCCATAACAAACTCGAGGTTCTCGACGTTGAACGCGCCAACGGCGTAATGACCGGCCTGAGCGTCCTTGAGCATCTTTTCGGTGGTAACAAGTGCCATGAGCGTTTGCTCCTCTCCCTCGCCCGCATCTGGACATCGGGCGTAGTTGTTCACAAGGCGTTTTACCTTGCCTTTTTTCGCGCTCATTGTATGAAATTCAGCATCTTTGCATGTGCGAGATATTGAGCCCATGCAGGTCAATACAGTCGTTTTTGAAAAGTAAACGGAAGGAATTGGAGCCGAGTGGGCGTGTTCGATATTGAATTTTGAGCGTTGAGCGTCTTTCTTTTATAGAAAAGATAAGTAATCGAAAGGTGTTTTCTTACTCAAAAAGAAAATGAACGAAAATAGAGTCAACACAATTCCTGCAAATTTAGCCGAGAATGGAGCAAACATGGCCCAAGCTACCAACCGTGCCTTCGCCGATGAGCGTCGTGCCGCCATCATGGAGATGCTTGAGCATAACGCCTCGGTGCAGGTGGCAGAAATTGCCCAGACCTTTGGCGTGTCCTCTGTCACCGCTCGCGCCGACCTGGACGCACTCGCGGAGTCCGGCAAGCTGCGCCGCACGCATGGCGGCGCCGTATCGCTCCACAAGCGTCTGACTGTTTCCACGCAGGATCGCCGCATCAATGTCAACGTCGCCGCCAAGCAGGCCATCGCGCAAAGCGCCATCGAGCTCGTCAATGACGGCGACACGCTGCTCGTTGACTCGGGCACCACGGCGCTCGAGTTCGTCCGGCTCCTCGATCAGCGCGACGGCATCACCGTTATCACGGCCGACATTACCATCGCCGATTACATCGACGAAAGCATGCCCTCGGTCGATGTCGTCATGCTGGGCGGGGCGCTGCGCAAAGGTCATCGCTATCTGTACGGCCCGCTCACTATGCAAGCGCTCCAAATGGTCCACGCCGATCTTGCCGTCATGTGCCCTGGAGCTTTTGTTCCCGGCTGCGGCTTTACGACCGACTTTCCGCAGATGGCCGAGACCAAAGCGGCTATGGTCGGTGCCGCCCGTCAAAGCGTCGCCCTTATGGACGCCAGCAAGGTTAACGGACGCGGCATGTACCGCTTTGCCGAGCTGACCGATGTCGACACCATCGTGATGGACCGTGATCCCGATGGCGCCGTCGCCACCTCAATCGCCGAGACCGTCGACGACGCCCGCCCAAATCTCGTCATCGCCGGCGCTTAAACAAAAACCACCACAAAGGTGCCTGTCCCCTTTGTGGTGGTTTTGCTCGTTAAAAGCGAAATATCGCTACTTGGAAAGCTCGTCGGCGAGGACCTCGATCTGAGCGCGCGAGGCGTCGTTGAGCGAGCCCAGCACGGTCACCTTGTTCTGCGCCAAGGTGATGTCCTTCATGCCCTCGAGCTCCTTGGCCATAACCTTGGCAGCGGTGGGCGCCCAGGAGCCGGCCTCGACGAGTGCCACCGTACGGTTCTGATAGGCGTGCTCGGCAAGCGTATGGATAAAGGTGCTCATGAACGGGAAGATCTCACCCTGATAGGTGATGGAAGCGAGCACCAGACGGTCGTAGCGGAACGCATCCTCAACGGCCTCGGCCATGTCGTCGCGAGCCAGGTCAAAGACGGAGACCTTCTGGCCGCGAGCCTCAAGCGCTGCGGCGAGCTCCTCGACGGCAGCCTTCAGATGGCCATACACACTCGCATAGGCGATCGTGATGCCCTCGTCCTCGGGCTGATAGCTCGACCAGGTGTTATAGGTGTCGAGGTAATAGCCCAGGTTCTCGGTCAGTACGGGGCCGTGGAGCGGACAGATGATCTGAATGTCCAGGTCGGCGGCCTTCTTGAGGACGGCCTGCACGAACTTGCCGAACTTACCGACGATGCCAAAGTAGTAACGGCGCGCTTCGCAAGCCCAGCCCTCGGGATCCTCGATGTCGTTGGCGCCAAACTTGCCAAAACCGTCGGCACTAAAGAGCACCTTGTCGGTGGACTCGTAGGAGAAGAGCACCTCGGGCCAGTGAACATTGGGGGCACCGACAAAGGTTAGGCTGTGGCCGCCCAGGTCGAGCACGTCGCCATCTTTGACGACCATCTTGCGCTCGGGGAAGTCGGTGCCAAAGTAGTTGACCATCATACGGAAGGCGCCCATGCTGGCAACAATCTGCGCCTGGGGATAGCGCTCCATAAAGGCGGCGATGCCGGCGGAGTGATCGGGCTCCATGTGATGGACGATCAGGTAGTCGGGCGTGCGGCCATCGAGCACGGCCTCGAGGTTGCCGAGCCACTCGTCAACAAAACCGCCGTCGACTGAATCGGCGACAGCGATCTTTTCGCCCAAGATAACGTAGCTGTTGTATGCCATGCCGTTCTCGGACACATCGTACTGGCCCTCGAACAGGTCAATGTCGTGATCGTTAACGCCAATGTAGCGGATATCCTTGGTGATCTCCATCAGGCAAAGCCTCCTAGATAGACAAAAGAGCCCGTCTATCATAGCACTCGTCTTCATAGCCACGGCTATCTGCCAGCATCCTTATCGATTGTTATTGAGGCGGAATATATCGCCATTGACCTGCAAAAACTATGTGCGCGGAGCTGCCGTGGTATGTCGAACGATAAGCTGGCCGGGAATACGAATGGCAACGGTTTTGTCCGTTGCCCCCGCCTTGGGAACCGCGTGCTCGAACACCTCGCGTCCACGCTGATGCAAATCGAATCGAACGGTCGTGAGCTCGTTGTGTGCCACAAAATCATCGAGCGAATCGTCGACGCCCACCACGCTCACGTCCTCGGGCACGCGCAGACCGCTATCGCGCAGCGCTGCAATCGCGCCATTTGCCATCTGGTCGTTTGCCGCGTAAATCGCCGTCATGGTGCGATCGTGCTCGGCCAGGTACCTGCCGGCCTCGTAGCCGCTGTTGGCAGACCAGTCGCCCTCGAGCGGCTCTGCCGGCTCGATGTGTTTACGCTCGAGTGCATCCTGCCAACCGGCGCGACGAAATTGCTCGTCGACCGAGAATGACGGGCCGCCAATATAGCGAATCTGCTCGTGCCCTAGCTCAAACAGGTGATCCATAAGCAATAGCGAGCAGCCGTAATGGTCGGAATCGACCGTGGTCACCCGCGGGTGCGCGTACATGGTAACGATGACCGTGCCAATGCCCGGCAGTGGATCAAACGTCTCAAAATCGGGCGCCATGCGACTCATACCGATGATGATGCCGTCCACCGGCAATGCGGCCATACGACGCGTGGCCTCGGCAAGCGAAAACTCCTCGGTCTTGGACATCTCGACCAGCGTGATGGCGCAATTATGCTCGCGAGCAGCGCTGGCGATGCCGTCGATCATTGAGAGGTTGCCAAACTTGGTGACATCGTTGACGCACAGGCCGACCGAATGATAACGGCCGTCGCGCAGCGAGCGACCGGCATAACTCGGACGAAAGCCGAGCTTTTGCATAGCGGCCTGCACGCGCTGGCGCGTCTGCTCGTTAACGTTAGGCAAGCCGTTGGCGACGCGCGAAACCGTCTGCTGCGAAACGCCGGCAGCGCGGGCGACGTCGGCCATGGAGACCGGACGCGAACTGGTATCGTTGGACGGGCGCCTTGCCACAGGATCACCTTCACCCTTGCGAGATCTGAATAGCGTGAATGCCGGCCCGGGCAGAAATACATCCCGCGCCGAGGCCCGCTATCGTCGGACGCATGTTAACGTACTCTACTTTTTCTATCTGCATCTCTTCTGCTTTATAAGTCCATACGGCAGTACCGTTCACGGCTGAATTTCTACCGATTACCAGATTCTCAAAAAGTGACAAGCGATGTGTTATGAGTACGTTAACATAGCCCGTAACGTGCGGTATCGTGAACACTTGGTTCATGCCGCTTTAAGTTGTTAACGTACTCATAACGACGCAAAACCCACCCGGGCGCGCCAAGGAAAGGACTCCCATGACCACCCCCGACGAAAAGACATTCGCCACGCTCACCAAGCTGTTCGAGGAGGAGTTTGGCCCCATCGGCGACCGCCAGGTGCTCTACGTGCACGCGCCCGGCCGCTCCGAGATCAGCGGCAACCACACTGACCACGAGGGTGGCCACGTTATCGCCGGCTCGCTCGATGTCGCCGTCGACGGCATCGCCGTGGCAACCGATTCCAACAAGGTTCGCGTAGCCGACGAGGGCTATCCCACGTTTGAGATCGCGCTCGACACGCTAGACGTTCAGGAGTCCGAGAAGGGCACGTCCGCGAGCCTCGTCCGCGGCATGGCCCACGAAATCGCAGCCCTTGGCGTTGAGCCCAAAGGCTTCGACTTTGCCTTTACCTGCTCCGTCCCCTCGGGCGGCGGCCTTTCCAGCTCTGCCGCCGTCGAAGCCGCGTACGGTCGTGCCATGGAGACGCTCTGGGGCGCGCCCGCCATTGAGCCCGTCACGCTCGCCCAGATGAGCCAGCGCACCGAGAACAACTATTACGGCAAGCCCTGCGGTCTGATGGACCAGGCCGCCGTTTGCTTGGGCGGCCTCGCCTACATGGACTTTGAGGATCAGGCTCAGCCTAAAACCCAGAAGCTCGAGCTCAACTTTGAGGATCACGGTTATGCTCTCGTGCTCGTTAAGGTCGGTGCCGACCACGTGGCCGCCACCGAAGACTACGCCGCCGTTCCGCGCGAGATGCAGGACGTCGCCGCCGAGTTTGGCAAGGCACGCCTGTGCGAGGTAAACGTGGCGGACTTTGACGCCAAGCTCCCCGAGCTGCGCGCCAAGCTGGGCGACCGCGCCTGCCTGCGCGCCGTTCACTACTGGTACGAAAACGGCCTGGTCGATAAGCGCTGGGCTGCCCTGAACGCCGGCGACATCGATCAGTTCCTGGTCCTGACGCGCGAGTCCGGCGCCAGCTCTGCCATGTACCTACAGAATGTCGTTGCCAAGCTGGGCTCCGAGCAGCCCTCGATGTATGCCCTGGCACTGGCCGAGCACGTGCTCGACGGCCGTGGCGCCGTCCGTATCCACGGTGGCGGCTTTGGTGGCACCATCCAGGCCTTCGTGCCGCTCGACCTGGTCGACACCTTTATCACCAAGATGAACGGCTGGCTGGGCGAGGGCTCTGCCCGCCACTACGCAATTTCTGACAAGGGGGCTTACGCGGCATGGCTGTAATGACTGACGTGCGCGAGGCCGCGCAGAACCTGATCGAGTACGCTATCCACCGATCGATGATCGGCCAGGACGATCGCATCTGGGCGTATAACACCATTCTCGAGTGCATCGGTGCTACGGGCCCGGCGCTCGACATGGCCTGGGCGCTCCAGGCCGAAAAACTCTCGCTCTTGCACCCCGACACCCTGCCCAACTTTGACCTTGAAGGCACACTTGCCGCGCTTGCCGAGGCGGCTGTTGCCAACGGCGCCGCCGAGGACACGGCATCGGGCCGCGACCGCATCGCCATGCGCATCATGGGCGCGCTCATGCCAAGGCCTTCGGTTGTAAACGAGGAGTTCAACGGACGCATGGGCGTCAACGAGCCCCGCGCCGCGACCGACTGGTTCTACGGCCTGTGCTGCGACGCCGGCTACGTGCGCCGTGCCGCCATCGCGCGCAACATCAAATGGAGCACCCCCACCAACTGGGGCGACCTCGAGATTACCATCAACCTGTCAAAGCCCGAAAAGGACCCGCGCGATATTGCCGCGGCCGGCGCCGCCAAAAACACGGGCGAGAAGTATCCCGCCTGCCAGCTCTGCATCGAAAACGAAGGCTATCCCGGACGCTCCGCTGCAGCCGACGGCGGCGCCCATCCCGCCCGCCAGAATCTGCGCGTTATCCCCATTAAGCTCGACGGCGAGCGCTGGGGCTTCCAATACAGCCCGTACGCGTACTTTAACGAGCACTGCATTGCCATGAGCTCCGAGCATCGTCCGATGCACGTCGACCGCAAGGGGCTGACCTGCCTGCTCGACTTTGTCGACCTGTTCCCGCACTACTTCATTGGCTCCAACGCCGACCTGCCCATCGTGGGCGGCTCGATTCTGTCGCACGACCACTTCCAGGGCGGCGCGCACGAGTTCCCCATGATGCACGCCGCCGAGGTCTCGCAGTTTAGCGTGCCGGGCTTTGACCAGGTCATCGGTACCGTGTTACAGTGGCCGCTTTCGGTGCTGCGACTACGATCGCACGACCGCGCCCAGCTGCTCGACGCCGCCGAGAAGATTATCCTTGCCTGGCGCGAGTGGACCGATGAGTCGGTTGGCGTCATCGCACACACGGCCGACGGCGTGGCCCACAACACCGTGACGCCCGTCATCCGCCGCGTCGACTCCCGCGGCAACGCCGGCGGCGAAATCTACGAGGCCTACCTGGCGCTTCGCTGCAACATCACGACCGACGAGCATCCGCTGGGCGTATTCCATCCGCATGCTGAGTACCACCACATCAAAAAGGAGAACATCGGCCTGATCGAGGTCATGGGCCTGGCCATTTTGCCGCCGCGCTTGGTTCCCGAGCTCGGCGCTGTCCGCGAGCACCTGCTGGCGGCCAAGGCAGATGCCAGCTACGACCTTGCCGGCGCGCTCGAGGGCGACGACCTTTGCCGCAGCCACGCCGCATGGGCTGAGGACGTCTTTGCCCGCCGCGCCGACGAGCTTACGGCCGACAACGCCATCGACATCCTGCACGAAGAGGTCGGCGTGGTGTTTGGCCACGTGCTCGACAACGCCGGCGTCTTTAAGTGGGACGAGGCAGGACGCGCCGCCCAACAGCGCTTTATCGACTCGCTATAGCATGCGAGCTCGAACGCACGCACTCAACAAATAGCGTCTACACGACAACGGCGCCCGCCGGCAACATCACCGACGGGCGCCGTTTTTGAGTGTAGTCATTGGGGTCATTCTTAAGGGGCGTTCTTAAACGACTAGTCATTAAAGAGCGTCCCCAATGACTATTTGCGACCAAGGCAACGCCGGTGTCTTGGCAACGACAGCGAAAACGCCCCTAAGCGAGCAAGGTGACGTGAAAGAGGAGGGCATTGACCTTTTGGTCATGCCCGACGATTGAACGTCAGATTGCCGCTTAGGGGCGTTTGCAGCGTCGCGCCGTTACGCGGTTTGGTAAAACCGCGTAACCCTACAGTTCAGTCACGACAACGCTGTTGTAGACCTCGTCCCAGCGGTCCATGACCAGGTGGCCGGTCTTGGGATCCATGGCGTTGAGCTTGCCGCAGGTATTGGCGGTCTTGAGCACCGTGACGTCGTCGGCACCAGCAGCAATGGCATGCGCAAAACCGGCAATGGTCGAGTCACCGGAACCCGTCGCGTTCACAGCCGCAATCGCGGGCGTCTTGGCGCGGAACGCGCGGCCCTCATGGAAGCCCACCGAACCGGCAGCGCCCATCGAAACGACAACCCAGGGGATACCGGCAAAACGGTCATCGGCGGCAAGCGCCTCGCGCAGGGCATCGACATCATCGGTCGTAAAGGACGTACCCAGCAGGCCGTTAATCTCGGTCAGGTTGGGCTTTACGAGCTCAGGCTTAGCGTCGGACTCCAGCGCGGCCTCCAGCGATGCACCCGAGGTGTCGAGCAGCACCTTGGCGCCCGCCTCCTCGGCAATCTTGACGAGCTCGGCATAGTAGCCGGCATCGACACCACGCGGCAGCGAGCCCGAAAGCGTCACAACGTCCGCCTTTGCTGCAAGCTCGGCGAATTTTGCCGTAAAGGCCTCGAGCTCGGCCGGGGCGATCTGCGGGCCGCTCTCCAAAAGCTCGGTCTGATTACCCTCGTGCAGAATATTCAGGCAAATGCGCGTCTCACCGGCGATGGGCACAAAGTCGTTCTTGACGCCGTCGGCATCCATAAGCTCGGCCATATAGGCACCCATGTGGCCGCCGAGCAGACCGGTCGCGAGCACATCGTCGCCCAACTGCAGCAGCACACGGCTCACGTTAAGGCCCTTGCCGCCAGCGGTCTTTTCGGGCGTCACGCGGTTTACATCGTCGATGATCAGCTTGTCGAGCTGATAGCGCGTATCAATCGACGGGTTCATGGTAACGGTCAGAATCATATTGAACTCCTGTTTCCGGGGCACGACACGCGCGGCCCCAAACATACGATAGCTCGTTAAAGGATCTCGATCTCAAAGCCGCGGGTAACGGTCTCCCCCGGCTTGGCCACCAGGCAGCCGCGCTTGTGCTCCAGGATATCGTCCTCGTCGGAGCAGGTGGACAGGCCGCCCCACGGTTCCACGGCCACAAAGTCACCCTCGGGCTTGCTCCACACAATCAGGTACGGCATATCGGGGAACGTCAGTCGCACGCCCTTGTCCTCGGTCTTCTTGGTCAGCGTAACCACGCGGCTCTCGAGCACGTCAAAGATGGTCTCCGCGAAGTCAAAGAGTTCGTGGGTCAGCGGCAGGTCATGGCCAACCATCGGGTTCTTGCTGCGATGCTCAACATCAATCAGGCCCGTCGAGGGAACGGCAGTACAGAGCTCGGCGGCCTCGCGCTGCTCAAAACGGAGCTCGTAGTCGTCATAGGACTCGCCCTCGTCAAGCGGGCACTTAAAGCCAGGGTGACCGCCCACAAAGAACGGCATGTCCTCGGTGCCCTCATTGGTCACCTCGTACGACACGGCCACCTTCTCCGCATCGATCGTGTAACGAGCAACGATCTTAAACGGATACGGGTACTGCTCGAGCAACTCGGCATGGTCGGCAGAGCTTAGACTCAGCGCAACCATGTTGTCGCTCTGCTCCTCGAGCTTCCACTCCTGTTTGCGCGCAAAGCCGTGGCGGGCGAACTTTACCTCGCGGCCGCCCATGGTCATTGCGTGACCATCACGAAGGCCGCCGCAGATCGGGAAGCAAATGGGTGCCTGGCCCGACCAGACCGAAGGATCGCCCTGCCACAGGTACTCGCGACCGTTGGCTTTAATCGAAGTGAACGATCCGCCAGCCGTGCTCAGTACCACGCGAACAGAACCGTTATCAAGAACAAACTCCATAGGAGCCTTCCCTTTCTTACGACAGCCCGCCAAGTCAATAGGGCTGATAGAAAACCGGCTCGCGCCCCCTCACAGAAACGCGAGCCGTCAACGGACTAGTTAATTACGCCGGATACCCGCTAATCGTGGTATTCGCCGCGGTCCCACTTCTCGAGGAACTCGTCAAAGAAGTGCGGGTCAGCCTGAGCCTCGGCATCGGCCTTATTGCAGGCATCGATCTTGGCGATCAGGGCATCGTGCTCGGGGGTCTTCTCGTAGGGCTCCTCCAGGAAGGCAAGCATGATATCGGCCATCAGGAACTCGCCGGTGATCTTGCCGCCAAAGCCCACGATGTTGGCGTTGAGCTCGCGACGGGCATACAGGGCAGAGGTCATATCGCGGACCAGGGCGCAGCGGGCGCCGGGAACCTTGTTGACGGCGTTGGTGATGCCGATGCCGGTGCCGCACAGGGCCACGCCAAAATCGGCCTTGCCGCTGGCGACAGCCTCGCCCACGGCCTTACCGTAGATGGGATAGTGCGTACGGGTGTGGCTGTAGGTGCCGCAGTCGAGCACCTTGTAGCCAGCCTGCTCCAGGCGGTCGGCCAGATAGATCTTCTCGTCCGTAACGATATGGTCGCAACCGATTGCGATGGTCTTCTTCATCAGAACGTCCTTTCGTCTGAATTCACAAGTTGAGGTAGAAGTTCGAGTTCTCGGTGGCTCTCGTTAGGCCATCTTGTTGAGCATGTCGACACGGATCTGGTGACGGCCGCCGGCGTACTGGGCACGCAGGAACTCGCGGGCGATCTTCTTGGCGACCTCGGTGCCCACAACGCCCGGGCCCATGGTGACCATGCGCGAGCCGTTGTGCTCGCGGGTCATGTAAGCGGAACGCTCGTCGGAAATGTTGGCGACGACCATGCCCTTGATCTTGACGGCGGCCATATAGGAGCCGACGCCGTACTTATCGAATGCGAAGCCCTGGGAATCCTTGTGCTCCAGCAGGTCCTTGGCAACGGCGGTCGCGGAATCGACAAAGTCCGCGGCAGGGGTCTCGGAATAGTCGACGACCTCGTGACCGTCGGCGATGAGCATCTCCTTGATGGACTCCTTCATCGACATACCGTCGGCATCGGAAGCGATTACAACCCTCATGACATCCTCCTTGAGAGATACGCAGGTGCGTAGTTTCTGTTTGGAAGTGTTGAATCGCGTTCAGGTCCGGGCATCTGAATGTGCGGTTCTTCACTGTTCATGTTTATTTAAACACATTCGAACATCAACTGCAAGAATTATTTGTTTGTCTTTGTTCTTTTTTGAACAAATACCGTTCGCGGATGATTGCTGACCGTTTGGAATCGGGGAAAGCCCACCCTGCCACGTATTCAACAAACAAAAGGGCGGCCGAGAACGTGTCTCGGCCGCCCTTCGGCGGTATTCCCCGGTATATACAGCTGTTTTAGCTACTCGGACTGCCCGCCCTTTTTGGCGTGCTTGGACGGAGCGCTCAGAAAGCGACCCGTCAAATAGTTCGCCGGGCCGGAAATATCAATCCCCAGCAGGGTGTGCCCCAGCCACAAAAACGCCGCGAGCACCAGCAATGGAATCACGCACGAGGTCACGATCATCACGATGACGCCTTCGATAAGGTCGGTCACCTGCTGCACGATCTCGTCGGTCATCTGCTTGGCACCACTGGTTACCGACGTGACCAGGCTTGAGGCACCGTCGGCAAGCTGCTCAAGCACGTTCTTGGACTCTGTGGACTCGGTCTTTTTCTTGCTTGCTTTGGAGCTATCACTATTTGCCGTACCCGCAGCGTCGGCCGCCTTTTGCTCGGCCGCTTCGATGCTCACTCGATACGTTTCGTCGACCTTTTGCGACACCCATACGCTTGCAGGCACCAACGCCATGCCGATCGTGGCGACCACCAGCACGCGAGTCGCCACGCGGCGCAGGACGGCGCTCGTGCTCCAGCGCCCGTGAATGCCGAGCGACACCGCAAGGAGCACCAGCGCAAACGGGATCAGGATGCCCAGGCCAACCGACCACAAAATGGTCAGCAGGTATTTCTCGAGGTAGAGCACGGCAAGCACGATGCCCAAGTTACCCGAAAGCTGCGCGAGCTGCTCGGCAACCGGCGTTCCCGTATCGCCCGGCAGCGCAGTGATACCCGCAGATAGGGCGACGCACGAGGTCGTGAGCGCCAAAACATTGCCCTTCTTTTGATCGATGACCTCGATGGTGGAGTCCCAAGTCTTGGTATCGGCGAAATGCGGACGAGCTACAAAGCCCGACAGCAGCGCCAGTACCACGAGCGCAACGATAAAGCCAATCTGCAGCTTTTTGTTTGCGCACACGACATCGGACAGACTGGGCTGCAGCTCGGTTACCGTCGTGTGCTCGGTTATCTGGACAGGACGCCCATGAGCCATCTCGTGCGCGTCTCTTTTTTGTATTGACCCGTTATCCGGCATTTGGATACCTCCTCAGTCCGGGGCTTAATGCGAAAGGAAGTATACCCACCGAGCAAAAAACGAACGGGAAGACGAACAGAGCGCACCAAGACTGTCCCCAATGACTATCTCCGGATGAGTTGCGGTGGAATAGGGATTGTTTTGCGCCCGTCGGCCCCTATTCAGTCCCTATTTCACCGCAACTTGGAGGAGGACAGAAAAAGCCCTGCCGCGGGTAGCGGCAGAGCTTTTGGAAGGGGACTTGGTTGTGAGGGCTCGTTAGGCGAGCTTGGCCTCGAGCTCGGCGATGCGCTTGTAGGCATCGATGGTAAAGCGGGCCTGCTTCTCCAGGATCATAGTGGTCATGAGAGTGTCCTGAGCGTGAGCCATGATGAAGGTCATCTCCATCTCGCCACCGCCGGCCTCCTGCGAAAGCAGCTTGGTCTGCGTGTCGTGGGCGCCGATAAGTGCATCGCTGGCATCCTTGTGCAGCTGTTCGGCCTTCTCAAAATCGCCCTCGCGAGCAGCATCGAGCGCTGCAAGCAGATCGGTCTGGGCGTCACCTGCGTATGCGACAATCTCGAATCCAACCATCGAGATTTCTTCTTTGGTTGCCATATTGCGTTCCTTTCACATATGAACCAATGGAGAGCATCGCGTCCGGGCATACGCGCTGCGTTCTGTATGACAGAAACATTAACATTCAAACAAAAAAGAACAGCGCAAAACGTGATTTCGAGCTATGAACGGTCGCTTTTCGCCCGTGAACGGTTTTTAAACCAATCTGAACAATATCGAACACAATTAGCGGCAACCCAAACAGACCTGCGCCCCTAGCGTACATCGCGCACCGTATCGCCCTCGACGAGCACGCCCGGAAACAGCATGTGCTCCACACCGGGCGCAACGCCCTCGGCGCCGGCAATCTTGTCGACCGCCCACATGCCGACGCGCTTGTTGTCAAAGCGCACCGTGGTCAGGCGACGGTCGGGCACGATATCGCCCAGGCTGTCATCAACACCCACCACACTCACGTCCTCGGGCACGCGCTTTCCGCGCGACTCGAGCCCGCGAATGCAGCCGTAGGCCATGGCGTCGTTGGAAGCATAAATGGCCGTACAGGTCGGATCATCCGCCAGGGCCTGACCTGCGGCATATCCGCTCTGCGCCGTCCAATCGCCACGGATAAGTCGCGGTGGCTCAATGCCATGCGCGCGCAATGTCTCGCGCCAGCCTTCCTCGCGCCGCATGCCCGAAAGCGAGCGCTCGGGACACGAGATAAAGTGCACGGTCTTGTGCCCCCGCTCCAGCAAGTACTCGACCACCTGGCGCGAGCAATCGAACTGGTCGTTATCGACCGTTGAACAGAGCGGGTGCTCCAACATCGTAACGAGCACCGTCTGCATGCCGGGCAGCGGCTCAAAAGTGCCAAAGTCTGCCGGCATGCGATTCATGATCACAACCATACCGTCCACTGGCAGTGCGCTCATGCGCGACGATGCGCTCTCGAGGGTATACGGATGCCCGTCTACTTTAGTGAGGGTGATGGCATAGCCGTGCTTATCGGCCGCGGCGGCAAAGCCCTCCATACGGTCGAGATTGCCGGTGCCGGTAATGTTGAACATGGCGACGCCGACGGTCTTAAACTTACCGCGGCGCAGCGATCGACCGGCAAAATTGGGGCGATACCCCAGCTCGCGCATGGCGGCACGCACGCGTTCCTTGGTCTCGGGGCGCACGCTGGGCGAATCGTGCACGGTGCGCGAGACCGTCTGCTCCGAGACGCCCGCGAGACGCGCCACATCCTTAACGGATACCGATTTTTTAACAGCGGCCATAGGTCGATCTTTCTATGTCAACGATGCCATTGATGGCACCTTGCGCAGTCATTTTTACCGCCTTCAAGTATATCCAACGCCTCCCCCACCATACGCTCACCACCCAAAACCTACCGTTCACCGACATTTTTGCTTCCCCAAACGGCTTTTGTCGACCAAATGTTAACGTTGCCATTGTGCAAACACAGAGCCACCGGGCGGCTCAAACGTTTACGCGTAAGGAATCGACGGTTCGCAGGCACAGGAACCACCGGTTCGCTTCTTTTTTTGTGTCACAAAATGGCAACGTCAACATTTTGGCAACCGAAAGTCAAAAGCTACCATCGTTGCTAACCCACCGACTCTTAGGAGCATTGCATGGAGCAACTCATCGCCATCATCGAAAAGGGCCAGCCCTTTTTCAACGCGATCGCCCGCAACAAGTACCTCAAGGCGATCCGCGACGGCTTTATCTCCGTCATCCCCATCATCATCTTCTCGTCCATCTTCTGCCTGGTAGCCTCGGTCCCCAACATCTGGGGTTTCTACTGGCCCGATGACATCAACAACGCCCTGTGGAAGTGCTACAACTACTCCATGGGCATCCTGGCCATCGCCTGCGCCGCCACCACGGCCAAGCACTTCGCCGACGCTCAGAACCGCGATCTGCCCAAGAACAACCAGATCAACTTCATCTCGTGCATGTGCGCGGCCATCATCGGCTTCTTGCTCCTTTCGAGCGACACGATCGCCACGGACGCCGCCAGCGGTTTCAACACCACCTACCTTGGTTCCAAGGGCCTGCTGACCGCTTTCATCGCTGCGTTTGTGACTGGCATCATCTACAAGTTCTTCATTAAGCGCAACATCACCGTCAAGATGCCCGAGCAGGTTCCGCCCAACATCTCGCAGACCTTTAAGGACATCATCCCCTTCTCCGTCTGCATCACCGTCTTTTGGGTTTTTGACATCGTCTTCCGCGCTGCTTTTGGCTTCTGCTTTGCCCAGGGTGTCATCCAGGTGTTCCAGCCCCTGTTCACCGCTGCCGATGGCTACATCGGCCTCGCTGTGATCTACGGCGCCATGAGCCTCTTCTGGTTCGTGGGCGTCCACGGCCCCTCAATCGTCGAGCCCGCCATCGCCGCCGCTCTCGTTGCCAACATGACCGACAACCTGGCTGCGTTCCAGGCCGGCCAGCACGCTTCCGCTGTCCTGACCCAGGGTGCCCAGTACTTCGTCGTCTGCATGGGCGGCACCGGCGCCACGCTCGTCCTGGTCTTTATGTTCTGCTTCCTGGCCAAGTCTCAGGAGATGCGCGCCGTCGGTAAGGCCGCCATCGTCCCCGTCTGCTTTGCCGTCAACGAGCCGCTGCTGTTCGCCGCGCCCATCGTACTCAACCCCGTCTTCTTTGTCCCGTTTGTCTTTGCCCCGATCGCCAACATCTGGATCCTCAAGATCTTTATCGACTTCTTGGGCATGAACGGCTTTATGTACACCCTGCCTTGGACCGTCCCCGGCCCCATCGGCACCATCATGGGCCTGGGCTTCCAGCCGCTCGCCTTTGTGATGCTCGCCCTTATCCTGGTCGTCGACTTCGTTCTGTACTATCCGTTCTTCCGTGCCTATGACGCCCAGAAGTGCGCCGAGGAGGCCGAGATTTCCCAGGAGGAGCTCGCAGCCAAGAACGCCGAGAAGGCCGCTAAGCTCAACGATGCCTTCCAGGGCAAGGCTGACGCCAAGAGCGTTGCCGCCGGCGCTGCTGCCGAGGCCGTGAAGTCCGACGTCGCTCCCGCCGCCACCGAGGCAACGACCGCCAGCGACCTCAACGGCAAGCGCGTGCTCGTGCTCTGCCAGGGCGGCGGAACCTCGGGCCTGCTCGCCAACGCGCTGGCCAAGGCCGCCAAGGAGCGCGGCATCAATCTTGAGACCGCTGCCGAGGCCTATGGCAACCACGTGGACATGCTCCCCGACTTCGATCTGGTCGTCCTGGCCCCGCAGGCCGCCAGTTACCTGGCCGACCTGCAGAAGGACTGCGAGCGCGTGGGCAACAAGTGCGTCGCCTGCCGCGGTAAGCAGTACATCGAGCTTTCCCAAAACGGCGATAAGTCTCTCGCCTTCGTAAGCGAGCAACTCTCGAAGTAAGTAACGCTCAGGGCCAGCCGACCATCCAAGACCGGCTGGCCCTTCGATTTAGACGATTGGATCATCATGTCCGTTAACCCTGCTAGCGTCACCAACCCGCCTGCGCAGTTTCCCGAGGACTTTGTCTTTGGCGGCGCTACCGCTGCCTACCAGGTAGAGGGCGAGACCCGCACCCATGGTAAAGGCAAAGTCGCCTGGGACGACTTCCTGGAGGCCCAGGGGCGCTTCTCCCCCGATCCCGCTTCGGACTTCTACAACCAGTACCCCGTCGATTTGGAGCTGTGCGAGGAGTTCGGCATCAACGGCATTCGCCTCTCTATCGCCTGGAGCCGCATCTTCCCCAACGGTACCGGTGAGATTAACCCCGAGGGCGTGCAGTTCTATCACGACCTCTTCGCCGAGTGCCATAAGCACCACGTTGAGCCGTTTGTCACGCTGCATCACTTTGACACGCCGCTGTCCCTCTTTGAGAAGGGCGACTTCCTCAACCGCGAGACCATCGACGCCTTTGTGGACTTTGCTACCTTCTGCTTTAAGGAGTACGCCGACCAGGTGACCTACTGGTTCACCTTTAACGAGATCTGGGCCGACGCCTCCAACACCTACATCGAGGGCACCTTCCCCGGTGGCGTCAAGGCGCATCTGGCCGAGGCCTTCCAGTGCGAGCACAACATGATGCTCGCCCACGCCAAGGCCGTGCTGGCCTTCCACAACGGCGGCTTTAAGGGCAAGATCGGCGTCATTCAGTCGCTGGAGTTTAAGTATCCGCTCAACGAGAACGACCCCGCCGACATCAAGGCCGCCAACAACGAGCACGTGCTGCAAAACCAGTTCTTGCTCGACGCCACCTTCCGCGGCGACTATGCGCCCGACACCCTCGAGTGCGCCAACCGCCTGGCTGCCGTCTCGGGCGGCACCATCGAGATCCTAGACGAGGATCTGGAAATCATGCGCGAGGCCGCGCTCTACAACGACTACCTGGGCGTTAACAACTACCAGTGCCGTTTCTTGAAGGCTTACGATGGCGAGAACGACCTGCACCACAACGGTACGGGCGAGAAGGGCACCGGCCGCTGGCGCGTCAAGGGCATTGGCGAGCACGTGAACAAGCCTGGCATCCCCACCACCGACTGGGACTGGATCATCTATCCCGAGGGTCTGTTCGATCTGCTCGTCTACATTAAGCAGCGCTACCCCAACTACAAGCAGATCTTCATCACCGAGAACGGCATGGGCTACAAGGACCCCTACAAGGACGGTTTTGTGGACGACCAGCCGCGCATCGACTACATCGAGCAGCACCTGCGCTGGTTGCTCAAGGCCATGGAGGTGGGCGTCAACGTGGGCGGCTACTTCCTGTGGAGCCTGCAGGATCAGTTCTCCTGGACCAATGGCTACAACAAGCGTTACGGCTTCTTCTACGTTGACTTTGAAACCCAGAAGCGCACACCCAAGGCAAGCGCATACTGGTATAAGCACGTGGCGCAGACCCGTCGTCTGGACTAGTGACTGGCGGGGTTGCCCGCTCACATAACCTGTCCCCATTTCTCAGCCGGGGGCGGCACGTCACACGGCGCGCCGCCCCCGGCCTTTTTTGGGCGGACCGTGTCGCACGTTTGTCTCGATCTGTAACATCTAGCCGAGTTTTTTGGTCCTAGCTGTTACAGATTGAGACGAACAGGATTGCTCTTTCCGAAGAATCTAAATCTGTAACACGTAGCCCGCTTTTGACCGTCTACCTGTTACAAATCGAGACAAACGGAGTAGGACCTAACCCCGCATGTCCCTAACAGTCGAGCGTTCGACCAGCGTACTCGGCACATGAATCGCCTCGATAGACGAGCTCTCTCCAATCGCCGCCTCAAACGCAAGCTTACCGACACCGCGCAAATCAAATCGCAGCGTCGTCAGTCGATTGTGAGGAACAAGTCCCTCGAGTGCGTCGTCGATACCAACCACGCTCACGTCGTCGGGCACGGACAGGCCCGCGTTCTCGAGCGCGGCGATAACGCCCAGCGCCATCTGGTCATTTGCCGCAAGCACGGCAGTCGGCGCCTGCGACCCGCCGGCAAGCACCTCGGCCGCAATCCGCTCGCCCATGGCGTACCCACTGTCCGCACTCCAATCGCCACGCAGCATCGGAGCGGCATCGACATGAGCACGACCCAGCGTATCGCGCCAACCGGCCTCACGAAAACGCGAGGAAATCGAGTTTTCCGGACCCGCCACAAACCGCATATTCGAGTGACCATGTTCCAGCAGATAATTGGTCAACAGCTCGCACGAACCATACTGGTCGGAGTCGATCGTCGTGCAGCGCGGATGCGCATACATGGACAGGATGACCGTTCGCACTCCCGGCTGGGGAACAAACTCCTCAAAATCGGGAGCCATGCGGTTCATGTTGAGAATCATGCCGTCGACGGGTCGCTCGACCATGCGGCGCGAGGCATCGGCAAGTGTATAGGGCTTGTCGCCGCCCATCTCGATCATAGTGACGGCAAAATCGTGCTCGCGCGCCGCTTGCATGATACCCTCGAGCGTCGCCAGGTTACCGACACGTGTGATGTTGTACATGCACAGGCCAATAGAACGATACGACCCGCCGCGCAACGCCGCTCCAGCAAAATTGGGACGAAAGCCCAGCTCTTCCATGGCGGCCAGCACACGCTTGCGCGTCTTTTCCGTCACGTTGGGCACACCGTTGACCACGCGAGACACAGTCTGGCGGCTCACGCCAGCGAGCGCCGCAACCTCTGCCGCGCTCGCCGAATGACCATTCCTTGTCTGCTGAGCCATGCCTTCCACGCTAACCTGCTTCCCAACTATTCCCCGCGCCCATGGCGCATCGTACATACATTGATAACGTGCTCATGATACCCGAGCCATATACCACAACATGAAAACTTCTGTCAATCAAAACCGCTTACCGAACAAATACAACCGTTCGCGGCTGTTTGAAGTTGTTTTGTTTCTATACATCCCAGCCGGATGTTAACGTGCTCATTGTCAAATGTTCACGTGCTCATTTTGGTTCTAATCATTTTAAGATAGTGTTTATCGGGCTTTTTCACCGCTGAACGCTAACCAGGGAGCCTCCTGAGCGCAAACGCACAATATCGAACAGCGAGACGAGAGGGTGTATGCATATGTCTTTGCTAAACCGCGTACAGCAGCTGCCGAAGGGCTTTGTTTGGGGCGCCGCAACCGCCGCGTACCAAACGGAAGGTTCCACGAAGGTGGCAGGCAAGGGTAAGACCATGTGGGACGATTACCTTGTCGCCCAGGGTCGCTTTTTGCCCGACCCGGCCAGTGATTTCTACAACCGCTACGAGGAGGATATCCGCCTTTCTGCCGAGCATGGACTCAACGCCATCCGTGTGTCCATCGCCTGGACCCGCATCTTCCCCAACGGCGACGATGCCGAGCCCCTCGCCGAGGGCGTTAAGCACTACCACGAGCTGTTCGCCTGCTGCAAAAAGTATGGCGTCGAGCCCTATGTGTCCCTGCATCACTTTGACTCCCCCGCCGCCCTGTTCAACCAGGGCGACTGGCTCAACCGCAAGACCGTCGACGCCTATGTGCGCTATGCCGAGTTCTGCTTCCGCGAGTTCCGCGAGGTCAAGAATTGGTTCACCATCAACGAGCTCATCAGCCTCTCGCACTCCCAATACATCCAAGGCAACTTCCCGCCCAACCATCACTTTGATGTGACGAGCGGCATCCAGAGCCAGCACAACGAGCTCGTTGCCCACGCCCGCGCCGTCAACCTGTATAAGGATCTTGACGAGACCGAGCACCTGGGCGGACGCATTGGCATGGTCAACGTCCTGACGCCGGCATATCCTGCCACAGACTCGCCCGCCGACCAGCACGCCGCCGACCTGTACAACGCCTTCTACACCGACTTCATCATGGACGGCGCCTTCCTGGGTCACTACTCCGCGCGCACCCTCTCACTCATCAACGAGATTCTGCGTGCCAACAACGCCACGCTTACGGTTGAGGACAGCGACATGGAGGAGCTCGCCAAGGCGGCGCCCCGCAACGATATGTTCGGCCTCAACTACTATCAGTCGGCGTTTATCGCCGCCTACGATGGCGAGTCCACCAACAGCTTTAACGGCACCGGAGACAAGGGCACCTCGTGCTTTAAGTTTAAGGGCGTCGGGCAGCAGGTCGATATGCCGGGTATCCCCACCACCGACTGGGATTGGCTCATCTACCCGCAAGGCCTCTACGACACGCTCAAGCACATCAGCGCCACCTATCCCAACCTCCCCGTCATCTATATCACCGAAAACGGCCTGGGCCACAAGGACCCCGAGCCCGACGCAAACGGCATCGTCGCCGATCCCGAGCGCATCGACTTTGTCGACCAGCACATGGAGAAGGTGCTCCAGGCGCGTGCCGAGGGCGTCGACGTCCAGGGCTACTTTATCTGGAGCCTGCAGGACCAGTTCTCGTGGGCCAATGGCTATAACAAGCGCTACGGCCTGTTCTACATCGACTTCGACACGCAAAAACGCTACATCAAGCAGTCGGCACTCTGGTACAAGGAGCTCGCCGACACTATGGCGGACGCGCAGTAGCGCATCGCCTCGCTTTCCCCCGAGGGGGAGCGGCCCCATGCGATACAAACCCAGCCGCTCCCCTCTCTCCCCCTGGGACCGACCCCGCCTGCACCCGGGCTTTTAGCAAGCGGGAGACCATATAGGTTTTCAACGTCCATGCCATTAAGATTTCATGCAAAGAGGAGCGTGAACTATGGAATCGATCGTTAAGTTCTTGGAGAAAGGTCAGCCGTACTTCGACAAGGTCTCTAAGAACATCTACCTTCAGGCCATTAAAGACGGCTTTTTGGCAGCAATGCCCATCATCCTGTCTTCTTCTGTCTTCCTGCTTATTTCGACCCTGCCGGGCGTTGTCGCCACGGTCGGCGGCTTTACGCTGCCCGACTGGTGGAACGTCGACGTCGTGAACTTCTGCAACAAGGTTTACAACTTCACGATGGGCGTCGTGGGCATCATGGTCGCCGGCACCACCGCAAGCGCGCTGACCGGCTCCAAGAACCGCCGCATGCCTGCCGGCAAGGCCATCAACGCCACGAGCACCATGGTCGCCGCCATGTGCGCTATGCTCATCTTGGCCGTTACCCAGACGAGTGCCAAGATCGACGGCGCCGATGTCTCGGTGTTCTTTACCGACAACATGGGCACCAAGGGCCTGCTGAGCTCCTTTGTCGCCGCATTTGCCACGGTCAACATCTATGCCTTCTGCATTAAGCGAGACATCACCATCAAGCTGCCCAAAGAAGTCCCCGGCGCCATCGCCCAGAACTTCCGCGACATCTTCGCCTTCAGCTTCTCCATCCTGTTTGTCGCCGTCATCGACGTTATCTGCCGCACCTGCTTGGCCGTCCCGTTTGCCAACGTCATCTCCACGCTGGTGAGCCCGCTGTTCGCCGCTGCCGATTCCTACGCCGGCCTCGCCCTCATCTGGTTCATGATCCCGCTGTTCTGGTTCATGGGCATCCACGGCCCCTCGGTCGTTAAGCCTGCCCTCAACGCCGCGCTGTTTGGCAACATCACCACCAACCTCGCCACGCTGCAGGCCGGCGGTCACCCCGCCCTCGCCCTGACCGAGAACTTCGGTAACTACATCGGCGAACTCGGCGGCACCGGCGCCACGTTCATTGTCCCGATCATCTTCCTGCTCTTTATGCGCTCCAAGCAGCTCAAGGCCGTCGGCAAAGCCTCTGTCGTACCCGTGATGTTCGCCGTCAACGAGCCGCTGCTGTTCGCCGCGCCCATCATCCTCAACCCGTACTTCCTGATCCCGTTCCTGTTTGCCCCCGTGGCCAACGTCCTCATTGGTAAGTTCTTCATCGACTTTTTGGGCATGAACGGCTTTATCTATGCCATGCCGTGGGCACTCCCCGGACCGATCGGCACCTTCATCGACACCAACTTCCAGCCGATCTCTCTGGTCCTGGTTGTCGTCCTGCTGGTCGTTGACTTCTTGATCTACTACCCGTTCTGCAAGGCCTACGACAACGTCCTGTGCAAGCAGGAGGCCGAGACCCTGGCCGAAGAAGAGGCCGAGGAGACCAAGACCGTCAAGACCGCTGACGCCCCCGCCGTTGAGGCTCCTGTTGTCGAGACCGCTTCTGCCACTGAGGCCTCCGCAGCTCCGTCCGCCCTTAAGGGCAAGGATCTGAGGGTTCTGGTTCTGTGCGCTGGCGCCGGCACCTCTGCACTGCTCGCCAACGCGCTTAAGGAAGGCGCCGACGAGCTGGGCATCGACATTACCGCCAACGCCGGTGCCTACGGCAGCCACTACGCCATCATGGACCAGTACAACGTCATCGTCCTGGCTCCGCAGGTTCGCACCTATTACAACGAGATGAAGGCCGACACCGACCGCCTGGGCATCACGCTGCTGTCGCCCAAGGGCAAACAGTACATCGACCTCACTAAGGATCCCAAGGGTGCCGTCGCCTGGATCGAGGAAAACCTCAAGGCATAAGACGCTGACGCCACCTGCCGCTCGCAGACAAAAAATGGCCCGTGCATCGATGCTGAACCGCGCCCCAAATCTTGGACGCCCTAAATAGCGACTAGG
>UMHJ01032269.1_pt1 | contig 28034 bp, 28 predicted proteins | sample 1965511 | NCBI WGS metagenome assembly UMHJ01 (sample SAMEA4836096, study PRJEB28245) | human gut metagenome | biome: gut microbiome; material: fecal sample | place: Denmark | collected 2008
GCCCAGCACGTCGATGATCTTGTGCTTGACCAGCTCCTTGATGTTGGCGCGGGCGGGCTTCAGATACTCACGAGGATCGAACTTGTCGGGATGCTCGTTGAAGAACTGACGGATGGTACCGGTCATGGCCAGGCGCAGATCGGAGTCGATGTTGATCTTACACACGGACATGGAAGCGGCCTTACGCAGCTGCTCCTCGGGGATACCCACGGCGTCGGGCATCTTGCCGCCGTTCTCGTTGATCATCTTCACGTAGTTCTGGGGCACGGAAGAGGAGCCGTGGAGAACGATGGGGAAGCCGGGTAGACGCTTGGAGACCTCCTCCAGCACGTCGAAGCGCAGGGGCGGGGGAACCAGGATGCCCTTCTCATTGCGGGTGCACTGGTCAGCGGTGAACTTGTAAGCACCGTGGCTGGTGCCGATGGCGATGGCCAGGGAGTCACAGCCGGTCTTGGCAACGAACTCCTCGACCTCCTCAGGACGGGTATAGGAAGCGGCGTGAGCGGCAACCTTAACGTCATCCTCGATGCCGGCCAGAGTACCCAGCTCAGCCTCAACCACCACGCCGTGGTCGTGAGCGTACTCAACAACCTTCTTGGTGATCTCGATGTTCTCCTCGAAAGGCTTGGAGGAGGCGTCGATCATAACGGAGGTAAAGCCGCCGTCGATGCAGCTCTTACAAGTCTCGAAGTCGGGGCCGTGGTCCAGGTGCAGAGCGATGGGAATGTTGGGGCACTCGATGACAGCAGCCTCAACCAGCTTCACCAGGTAGGTGTGGTTGGCATAGGCGCGGGCGCCCTTGGAGACCTGGAGGATCAGGGGAGCGTTGACCTCGCGGGCAGCCTCAGTGATACCCTGGACGATCTCCATGTTGTTAACGTTGAAAGCGCCGATAGCGTAACCGCCGTCGTAGGCCTTCTTAAACATCTCGGTAGTGGTGACCAATGGCATATTGACCATCTCCTTAATATTTTTTACGGCCCTTATTGTACCATTAACGATTGCAAAATACAAGGGTGCGTGTTATTATTTAGTAGAGAATTTTCCGCTAAAACTCTTTTGAAGTCTATTAAAGTTGTTTAGGAGGAAGCAAACATGAATCAACTCACCGGTGCTTGCATCATTGGCCAGTCTGGCGGCCCCACTGCCGTCATTAACGCCAGCGCTCAGGGTGTTATCCAGACCGCTTTGAAGGCGGACTGCATCACCCGCGTGCTTGGCGCCGCCCACGGCATCAAGGGCGTTCTGGAGGACAAGCTGTACGACATGGCTCAGGAGGATCCCGCCGAGCTGGACCTGCTGCAGTACACCCCCTCCTCTGCTCTGGGTTCCTGCCGCTACAAGCTGGCTGATCCCGATGTGGATGACACCGATTATAAGCGCATCCTGGAAATCTTCCAGAAGTACAACGTGCGCTACTTCTTCTACAATGGCGGCAACGACTCCATGGACACCTGCAACAAGATCTCCAAGTATATGCAGAAGGTGGGCTATGAGTGCCGCATCATGGGTGTGCCCAAGACCATCGACAACGATCTGAACGGCACCGACCACTGCCCCGGCTTCGCTTCTGCCGCCAAGTATATCGCCACCTCCTGCGCTGAGGTGTGGCAGGATGCTCACGTGTACGACACCGGCATGATCACCGTGGTGGAGATCATGGGCCGTCACGCTGGCTGGCTGGCCGGCTCCGCTGCCCTGGCTTCCCTCACCGGCTGTGGCCCCGACCTGGTGTACCTGCCTGAGACCGACTTCGACATGGACAAGTTCCTGGCCGACGTGAAGGCGATCTACGAGAAAACCGGCAAGTGCATGGTGGCTGTCTCCGAGGGCATCCACTACGCCGACGGCACCTTCGTCTCCGAGGCTAAGACCTCTGCCACCGACGGCTTCGGTCATGCTCAGCTGGGCGGCCTGGCTGCTCTGCTGGCTGAGACCGTGAAGAACGCCACCGGCGCCAAGGTCCGCGGCATCGAGCTGAGCCTGCTGCAGCGCTGCGGCTCTCACGTTGCTTCCCGCACCGACGTCACCGAGGCCTGGCAGGCCGGCGCTGCCGCGGTTGAGGCCGCTGTGGCTGGCACCACCGACAAGATGGTTGCCTTCAAGTGCACCCGCGAGGGCGGCTACAAGTGCGAGACCGTGCTGCAGCCCCTGGACATCGTGGCTAACTTCGAGAAGAAGGTTCCCCGCGAGTGGATCAACGAGGCCGGCAACGGCGTCAAGCAGGAGTTCATCGACTATGTCCTCCCCCTCATCCAGGGCGAGGCCAACACTCCCAAGGAGAACTCCCTGCCCCGCTTCGCTCACCTGAAGAAGGTTCTGACCACTTCCATGTAATAACAATCGGGCGTCTGGCCAAAAGCCAGGCGCCCGTATTTTTTATAAGGTCTCCCCTGCCGTGGCAGACAAAGGAAAATGGGCGTCCGGTTTTCGGACGCCCATCATTATTATTCCTTTTTCTTTGCCATCGGTCCGGTTTTTCCCAGATAAACTGCGGTATCCTCCGGCAGGGATTTTTTCCGCAGGCCGAAGCGTACCAGGCGGCTGATGACGCTGTAAAACATAGCAAACACCGGCACACCCAGAACCATTCCGGCAAAGCCGAACAGGCCGCCGAAGAGCAGGATGGAAAACAGCACCCAGAAGGAGTCCAGGCCGGTGGAATCGCCCAGAATCTTGGGGCCAAGGATGTTGCCATCAAACTGCTGCAAAATCAGCACGAAAATACAGAAGTATACGCACTGCAGCGGGCTCACCAGCAAGATCAGCAGCGCACAGGGGATGGCTCCAATGAACGGTCCAAAGAAAGGGATCACGTTGGTCACACCGATGATCACTGCCAGCAGCATGGGATAGGGGAATTTCAGCAGGTTGCAACACACCAAGGCAATAATGCCGATGATCAGGGAGTCCAGCAGCTTGCCGTTGATAAAGCCGCTCAAGATGCGGTAAGCACTGCGGGTCTCCTCCACCAGAAAGTCAGCGATCCGGGTAGAAAAGATGCTGTATGTGATCTTCTTGGTCTGGGCAGCAAATTTGTCCTTGCGCACCAGCACGTACACTGAGACGATCACAGCGATGAGCAGATCCTTAAGCAGCATCACAAGAGCCCACAGTCCGGCATATACGCTGGTAAATACCCCGGTCAAGCGGGGAAACAGCTCGGTTTGAAGCCATTCCATGGTGGCATCGGCAGACTGGAAGTTGCTGAGCAGTCCATTTTCGGTAAACCACTTCTCCAGCGACTCGGAAGCACTGTTATAATAGGGCAGCACCGCCTCCTGCAGGTCGGGATTATCCTGGAAGAAGTCCGTGAGCCACTGCTGCACACTGTCAATATAACCCGGGAAGGCATTGACCAGACCTACAATGCTGGAGTACAGCTGGGGCAGCACCATGGCCAGCAGGATGTACACCACCAGCACGGCAAAGGCAAGACTGAGAAGGATAGACACGAAGCGGAGCATCCCGTTTTTCCGGGGCCAGTTGACCCAAACCCCTTTCAGCCACTCCAGCAAAAACTCATAAATGCCCCGCTGGATGGGCAGAAGCAGGAAGGCCAATACCAGCCCGTAGAAAATGGGCCGCAGGATATAGGCCAGGGTGTCCAGCAGTGCTTTTACGGCGGAAATGTGGTAGATTAGGAAAAACATCAGGATGGCCGCCGCAATCACCGCGAAGGCGGTTACCCCCGCGGCGATGTACGGCCCGAATTTCCGTTGTTTCATATTTGCGGCACCGACTTTCTTACACCTTCAGCTCGGTCTCCTTGTCGGTCAGAGCGTCCTGATAGCGCTCCAGCACCGGGGCTACGCACTCCTTCAGGAACTCCTCCACCTGCTGGGGGCAGCGGCCGATGTAGGCGCTGGGCTCCATGTGGGCGGACAGCTCTTCCTTTGTCATGCCGAAGGCAGGATCGGCAGCAATGAGGTCGATGAGGTTGTTGGACAGGCCCAGATCCTTGACATTCCGGCCCGCCTCCTGAGACAGTACACGGATGCGCTCGTGGAGCTCCTGACGGTCTCCCCCGCGCTTCACCGCGTCCATCATGATGTTCTCGCTGGCCATGAAGGGCAGCTCCTCCAGCACGTGCTTCTCAATGACCTTGGGGTGCACGATGAGACCGGAGGCCACGTTCTCCATAATGTTCAGGATGGCATCCACAGCCAGGAAGGCCTCGGGCACACTCAGGCGCTTGTTGGCGGAGTCATCCAGAGTGCGCTCAAACCACTGGGTAGCAGTAGTGACGGCGGGGTTGCCCACGTCCACGATGACGTACCGGGCCAGAGAGCAGATGCGCTCGCAGCGCATGGGGTTGCGCTTGTAGGGCATAGCGGAAGAACCGATCTGATTCTTCTCAAAGGGCTCCTCTACCTCCTTGAGGTGGCACAGCAGGCGCATATCGGTGGCAAACTTACTGGCGCTCTGAGCAATGCCCGCCAGAGTGGACACCACATTGTAATCCATCTTCCGGGAGTAGGTCTGGCCGCTGACAGGAACCACCGCGTCAAAGCCCATCTCCTTGGCGATCTTGGCCTCCAGCTCCTTCACCTTCTCATGGTCGCCCTCAAAGAGCTCCAGGAAGGAGGCCTGGGTGCCGGTGGTACCCTTGGACCCCAGCAGCTTCAGGGTGGAGATGCGGTACTCCACCTCCTCCAGGTCCATAAGCAGCTCGTTCATCCACAGGGTGGCACGCTTGCCTACGGTGACCAGCTGGGCGGCCTGGAAGTGGGTGAAGCCCAGGGTGGGCAGAGCCTTGTTTTCGTCGGCAAACTTGGCCAGCTTGGCAATGACCCGCACCAGCTTGCGGCGCACCAGCTCCAGGCCCTCCCGCATGAGGATCACGTCGGTGTTATCGCCCACGTAGCAGCTGGTGGCGCCCAGGTGGATGATGGGCATGGCCTTGGGACACAGCTCGCCGTAGGTGTGGACGTGGGCCATCACGTCGTGGCGCAGCTTCTTCTCCCACTGAGCGGCCTTCTCGTAGTCAATATCGTTGATGTGGGCCTCCAGCTCATCCACCTGCTCCTGAGTGACGGGCAGGCCCAGCTCCATTTCGGCCCGGGCCAGGGCGACCCACAGCCGCCGCCAGGTGGTGAATTTCTTATCCGCGGAGAAGAGATAGAGCATCTCATCGCTGGCATAACGGGAAGAAAGGGGGCTCTCATAGGTATTGGTAGGCATCGGTTCATCGTCCTTTTCTATTTATTCCGGAGAGAGGAGTCCCTCTCCCCTGCCGGACTCGGCTTCTTTCTGTTTGATTATATCCTATCTCCACCGCCTTTGCCACCGTTTCCGGAAACTTTCGCAAAATTTTAATAAACCGCAAAAAGCTTCGGCACTCCGACGGCCTGCTGCCGCCAAAGCGCCGAAGTTCTTCTCTATTGCTGCTGTTCCGCGGCCCGCCGCTCCCGGATCATCCCGTGGAGACAATCCAAAGCCGAAGACAGGCTGCCGATCTCATCGATCAGTCCCAGCTCCACCGCCTCCTGGCCGTAGATCACGCTGCCCACGTCGGCGGCCAGCTCTCCGGTCTTCAGCATGAGCTCGGTAAAGGTCTCCCGCTTGATTTTGCTGTTGGCGGTAACAAATTGGGTGATACGCTCCTGGACCCGCTCGAAGTAGTAGAAGGTCTGGGGCACTCCAATGACTAACCCATTGAGCCGCACCGGGTGGATGGTCATAGCCGCCGAGGGGGCAATAAAAGACCGCTTGGCCGATACCGCCAAAGGCACTCCGATGGAGTGCCCGCCTCCCAGCACCAGGGAGACCGTGGGCTTGGACATACCGGCAATGAGTTCGGCAATGCCTAAGCCGGCCTCCACATCGCCTCCTACCGTGTTCAGCAGCACCAGCAGCCCGTCGATGGCCTCGCTCTCCTCTACCATCGCCAGCAGGGGCATGACATGCTCATATTTCGTGCTCTTACTGCTTGGCGGCAGCACCTGGTGGCCTTCCACCTGGCCCACGATGGTCAGCACGTGGACGGTGCCCTTGCTGGTTTGAATAATAGAGGAACCGTACTCCAAAATGGGATTTTCCTCTTTGGTTGTTTCCTGGGTGGTCTCCTGTAACTCTTTGTTTTCGTCCATAGGTCCGCTCCTTTCCCAGGGTTAGGATGGCCGGATTTCAGCGGAATAGTCAAAAAAACAGCACCGGAATATCCGGTGCTGTTTTTCAAGAATCAAATCACTTTGTGATCTGGAAGGAACGGGTGATGGGCGCAGCCATGTAGTTGCCGCCCAGGATACACACAGTCACCACATAGCGGCCGGGCTCAGTGGGAGCTGTGGTGGTGCTGGAGTAGACGCGCCAGCTGCTGGTAAATCCGGAGTACAGATAGTGGACACTGCTCTGGTCCTTCACAGGCAGACCATCATAATAAAGGGTAGCGTCAAAATCGAAGTTCTGAGCCTCCGCAGCGGTCAGCTTGCCGTTGAGAATCTCATCGTTCCAGGTCAGCTTGGGACCGGAGAAGCGCATCTTGGTCAGCAGGAAGCCGAAGCCCACGCCGGTCTCATAGTTCTTGTTGTCGGTAATGGCGGTCACGGTGTACAGACCGGCCCGATTGGGGGTGCCGAAGCCGATGCGCACGGAATCCATGACGCCGGGCAGCTTGTTGATGACGCTGAGGATCTGGCCAAACGTGCCGGTGTCGATGTTCAGCTTGTCCAGCAGGTCCAGCAGTTCCTGGGTGCTGAAGAGCTCACGCAGCTCACCCACGGTGACGCCGTCGTTCATCATCTCGGTAAAGGACTTGCCATACAGTTTCTCTACGATTGGATCCAGGAGCTCCAAAACTGCGTTGTTGGTATAGCGGTCGGGCAGATCCAGATAGACGCCGGTGGAAACGCTGCTGGTAACGCCGGCGTAGATGGTGTAAATGTCGAACTCATCGTCGGGATCGGTGGTGATAAAGTTGGCGGGCACCAGCTCATCGGCGTAGATGTTGGTGGAGTTGACCTTCACGGACACCTTGGCCTTGTTGACGGTGACAGTGCCCTCAGTAGTCTCGCTGGGCCGGTAGTCGGCGTTGCCCTTGTAGCTGATGCGGATGGACTGGTTCTCACCGGCGCCGATCTTGGGATAAGTACCCAGATTCAAATCGCCCAGGTCATAGCTCTTGCCCTCGATGGGGGCCCAGCCTTCAATCTCGGAGTCAATGCCGCCGTCAAAGAGGATGACCTTCCCGTAGTACTCAATGACGAAGTTATTCAGGCTCAGGGTTTCCTTGGCAGGCAGGGTGGAGTTATCCCAGTCAATAACGTTGTCAAAGATGGCCTGCTTCATAGCGTTGGCATTCATGTTGTAGGTGAAGGACGCACCGGACTTGAGGGCAACGGCGCTGGCGAGGCGGTTGTCGGTGGTGGTGACCTTCACGGTCACGGAGTTGCCGCGGTAGGTCTGGTTACCAGCCCAGGAAATGCGGATCTCCCAGGTACCGGTTCCGAACTTCACCAGACCGGTAGCATCGGTTTCATTCAGAGGCTTAAAGGAATCGGTAATGCCGGTTTTGTCTACGTTGTACTCCACAGTCACATTGTCGGCGGTAAGACCTTCAGGGTTGATGGTGGAAGCCACCACGGCATTGTAGATGGCCTTGGCGGTAGCAGCGTAGTCATAGCCCTGCTCAGCGTTGAAGGCCATGCCTACCTCGTAGTTTTCACCGTCTCCATTCAGAGTAAACTGGACCTGCTCACGGTCATTGACCTGAACAGTGGCCTCGATGGTGGTAGGGGCGTAGGTCTGATTGCCGGGCCAGGAGATGCGGATCTTCTGGGTACCAGCTGAGATAGCGGGCCAACCGGCCTCACCTACCACAGGCTTGCCTTCCAGGGGCAGCCACTTCGAATCGACACTGGTGAGGCCCTCATAATAGTACTCGACAGTCACATCATTGGCCTTGATAACCTCAGAGGAAGCTACCACAGCGTTGAAGATAGCGGTTTCCAGCAGATTATAATCTACTTTCATATCGGAACCCACAGCCAAAGTCACAGCGTCTGGAGCTTCCTTTCGGGTATAGGGAGCCTCAGGCCGCTCGGTGATGGTAACAGTGGTCTTGGCGGAAGTGCCGTAGTAGTTACTGTTCTCCGCATAGGAAATGCGAATCTGCTGATTCTCTCCCGCGGTCATGCCGGGGTAGTACAAACCACTCACTTTGCCACCAGCCAAGGGTGCCCAGTTCCAACCCAAATCGCCTAAAGAACCGCTTTCTGCTTCCGCATAGTACTCAATGGTCACATCGCCCACAGTCAGGCCAGGCGTGGTGGAGGCCACCACATTCTCAAAGATAGCGGCCCGCAGGGCCTCATAGTCCACCTGGGTGCTCTCGTCGTAAGGCAGGGCAACCGAGACACCCTCGTTCAGGGTGATGGAGGAATCCAGTTTGGCAGCCTTGGTCAGGGTGACCTCGGCGGTGGTACCGGCCAGCCGGACCTGGTAGCTGGCGTCGTCGTTGTCTACCAGGGCGGGGTGGATAAACGTAGTAGGGACAAACACTACTTTCTTTTCACTGGTAAATCCATTAATTGAGCCCCAGGCATCATTGGTCAATAAGCCATTTTTTCCAGTGCAGTAATACTCCCACTCCAGGCCCTGGGCAGTATTACCATTGGCTTCTTTTACCAGCGTGTCGAACAGGATCTGCTTGACCTGATCCTGGGTGGCGTTGCTGGGGATTACAGCGGTACCGTTTTGCAGCTGAACCTCTGCTTTGGCCTCCTGGGTCTCCACTTGGCTGGTCTGGCTGGAGTCACCCCAACTACCCCAGCCGCCCCAGCTCCATGCGCCCGCAGGCAGGCACATGCCCTGGGCCAGCAGCAGTGCAGCCAGCGTGCCGGACAGCCAGCGCGTTGCTTTTGTGCTTCGCATAACAATTCGTCTCCTTCTTCTTATTCTCCCTCTCCCAATTTTCATAAGCGGCTTATAGCCATATAAAAACCAAGAGACAATATACATTTTAAATCATCATTTATCCATTTTCAAGAATTTTTTGAGAAAATTATCCAGTTTTTGCTTTCATTCTCAGACAAGGAAATTCGTTCATTATTGAAGGATTTTTTTAGCAGTTTACCCTTATATCCCATACGATTTTTACTTTCAGGGAAATAACCCCAGGAGTCAGATGTTTTACGCCCAGCATCACATAAAAATCAAATAGCGTGGATTGAATATTCAATCCACGCTATTTGCATAATTATTCTATATTTGCAGGATTTGAAAGGCTCCTCTGCAATCCCGCATTTTTCCTGTTAGCTTAAGCCTCGTAGATGGCCTTCATCCCCTTAAAGGTCATATAGCAGTCCAACTTGCTCACCGTCTCGAAGGGGGCGTGCATGCTGAGCACCGGCACACCCGCATCCAGGGTGTCGATGTTGCGCTCGGCCATGAACATGGCCACGGTGCCGCCGCCTCCGGCGTCCACCTTGCCCAGCTCAGCCATCTGCCACACCACGTCGGCCTCGTCCAGCACCTTGCGCACATAGGCCACCAGCTCGGCAGAGGCGTCAGAAGCTCCAGACTTACCCCGGGAACCGGTGTACTTGCACAGGCCCACGCCGTAGTTCACCAGGGCGCTGTTCCGCTTTTCGTACACGTCGGCAAAGTTGGGATCATAAGCGGCGGTCACGTCGGCAGACAGGCAGAAGGAAGCCTCATAGCAGACACGCAGAGGCACACCCTGACCCGCACACAGGTCAGCCATAAAGGCATCAAAGGCGGCAGACTTCATGCCGGTGACACCCTCGGAGCCGATCTCCTCCTTGTCGGCCAGCATGCACACAGCGGTACGGCGGGGCGTATCCAGCTGGAGCAGAGCGGCCAGGCAGGCGTAGCCGCACACCCGGTCATCGTGGCCGTAGGCTCCGATGAGAGAGCGGTCAAAACCGATGTCGCAGGCGTTGAAGGCGGGGACAGCGGACAGCTCGGCGGAGATGAAGTCCTCCTCCACGATGCCGTACTTGCGATTGAGCAGCTCCAGAATTGCGATCTTCACCCGGTCGCTGCCCTCGTCATCGGCCAGAGGACGGCTGCCCACCAGGACGTTCAGGCTCTCCGCGGGGATGGCCTCGCTCAGGGCCTTCTTGGACTGCTCCACACCCAGGTGGGGCAGCAGGTCGTCAATGGTGAACTTGGGGTCCCCTTCCCCATTGCCCACGGAGACGCGGATCACATCCCCGTTTTTCAGAGCCACCACACCGTGGAGCTCCAGGGGGATGGTCACCCACTGGTACTTGCGCAGGCCGCCGTAGTAATGAGTCTTAAGGAACGAGAGCTCATCGGCCTCATAGAGGGGGTTCTGCTTCAAATCCAGGCGGGGAGAATCGATGTGGGCCGCGCCGATGTTGGCGCCCTTGTCCAGATTCTCCTGGCCCATGACTGCCAGCATCACCGCTTTCCCGCGGTTCACCCGGTAGATCTTGTCTCCGGGCTTGAGCTCCATGCCCCGCTCATAGGGCCGGAAGCCAGCGTCCTTCGCCAGGGCCACTGCCCGCTCCACGCACTCCCGCTCCGTCTTACCAGCGTCCAAAAACTGCTTGTAGCCAGTGCAGTAGGCCTCCAAGGGCTCCATCTCCTGGGGATTCATGCGGTCGTAGCCGTTCTTCTTATTGTAGCACAGGGCACGGCGCAGCTCCTCGCCCCGGGTCAGTTCTTTTTTCTCATCCATTGGAAAAACCTCCTTTGTGCCTTTATTGTATGTGTTCCTGTAAAATCGATTCTACCAACGTCTTGGCCCGAAGCGCAAATTCTTCCGCCTGGGCACAGTCATTATATAAGGTATAGTCGCAGCCTTCGGTAAAGTAGTTGTCACTCTTCTGGGCCTTGACCCGGGACCAGGCGTACTCCTCCGAAATGCCCTCCCGGGCCATAATACGCTGCACCCGAACCTCCGGAGGCGCGATCACTGCAATGGTGGCGTCACAGAGCTTGGACAGCGAACTCTCCAGCAGGGCGATGGCATCAATGGCCACCAGGCTTCTCCCCTTGGCGCGGTACTCCTCCAGCAATTCCTGGGTACGCCGCACTGTGGCGGTCTGGGCGATGGTGTTGAGCTTTGCCAGCTTCTCCGGATCTCCGAAAACGATGGTCCCCAGCTTTTTCCGGTCAATGGCCCCGCTCTCGTCCCGCAGAGGGCCAAAAGCGCTCTCCAGCATTTCCTGTAATGCAATATCACGTTCCAGAAGGTCGTGGTACACGGCATCGCAGTCAATGACTGCGCCTCCCAGCTTTTCGATCTCCCGCAGCGCGGTGGTCTTCCCTGCCCCGGTGGGGCCGGTGATGCCAATAATGGTCATGAGAACATCTCCTCATTTTTCATAAAACAGCTGACGAACCGATTGAGAGGTCAGATATTTTACCCAGATTCCGAGCATAGCCGCCAAACCCACACTGATAATCCCTAAGGCCAGCTGCTTTGCACAGATGATGCAGATGGCGGACACAAGGATACTAAGCCCTTCCCCACACAGGATGCCGCCCCACACATAGATGCTGCGGAACCAAAGGCTCAGAAAAACTGCCGCAGAGCCCAGCGTCCCCGCAAAGGCAAGGACCTGGAAAGGCTCGCCCCCATGCAGTTGACCTGCCGCTGCCACCGCCAGCCAAACTGCCAGGCGAATGAGAGCCATGGTCCGGTATTGGTCAGAAGGTGTTTGCTCATACGACTCTTTGGAATCCGTCTCCGTCTGAGCTCGGCCGGTCAACTGGTCCAAAGTAACCTCATAGAGATTAGCCAGGGCCTTTAAGTTATCCACTCCCGGCTCTTCCTTGTCTGTCTCCCATTTTGAGATGGTCTGACGGGACACGAACAGCGCCCGGGCCACATCCTCCTGGGACAGTCCCTTCTCTTTTCGCAGTCTTTGCAGGTTTTCGCCCAGCGTCATATCGATCACCTCGGCTTCAGCGTACCGGAAGGGCGTGAAACCGTCAAGCAATTTTCATGCAACCTAAGGTTGCATCCCCTGGGGCTCAAGGGTTTTAAACCTGGATAATATGAAATCCCGCCGCCTTGTTCAGTCGGTTGGCAATGGCCAGGCCAATACCGGTGGTGTCGGGGCACTGGGCCCAGATGGCAGGCACGCTGGTGTGGTCAAAGGAGCGCAGGGCGTCAAAGATATGCCGGGCCTGCTCCTCCTTGTCCCCTGCCGGACCCAGGTCCATGACGGGCCTCGTCTCAGACCGTCTCGTGAACAGAGGCAAAAACTCGTCAAAACAGATGATCCCGTCCTCCGCCCCGGCGTGGGCGGCGATATACTCCGCACTCTTTTTCGGGTCGCCGGTGACCACGGTAACCGGCGCCTTGGGGGCATAGTGGCGGTACTTCATGCCGGGCGCCTTGGGCTGCTCCCCGGCTCCCATGAGACGGGTGACTGCCGGGTCCACGGCCACCTCCCCCAGCACTGCCTCCAGCTGCTCCAGGGTAATGCCGCCGGGCCGCAGCAGTCGGGCGGGAGTTTCGGTGAGATCGATAATGGTGGACTCCACTCCCACGGAGCAGGGACCGCCGTCTACGATAGCGTCGATCTTCCCATCCATGTCCTCCAGCATGTGCTGGGCGGTGGTGGGGCTGGGACGACCGGAGGTATTTCCCGAAGGGGCAGCCACCGGCACTCCGGAGGCCGCAATGATCTCTCTACACAGAGGGTGGGCGGGACAACGCATACCTACTGTGTCCAGTCCGGCCGTCACCGCATTGGGGACGATGTCCTTCCGCTTCAAGATCATGGTCATGGGGCCGGGCCAGTAGGCTTCTGCCAGCTGATAGGCTGTCAAGGGAATATCCTTGCAGTACCTCTCTAGCCAAGAGGCATCGGGGATATGTAAGATGAGGGGGTTATCCTGGGGACGGCCCTTGGCCTCAAAAATGTGAGCCACAGCCTCCTCGTTAAGGCCGTTGGCCCCCAGACCGTATACCGTCTCGGTGGGGATACCCAGCAGCCCACCGTCCCGCAGGATTGCAGCCGCCTCATCGATATCATGTTCTGTCAGTCGCTTTGTATTCAACGAAAAGACTCCTTACTTATTACGCTCAGGCCTTTAAAATAAGGTCCAGCAGCTCTTGGGGCGTGGAGACGATCACGTCAGCTCCCGCCGCCTCCAGCTCCTCCCGGCTCCGGAAGCCCCACAGCACGCCACAGCCGGTGAGGCCGCCGTTTTTCGCCGTGCGGATATCCACGTTGCTGTCTCCCACAAACAGAGTGTCCTCCTGGGTGGCCCCCAAGCGGTCCATCAGCTTATGCAGGAGCGTGGGGTCGGGCTTGGTAGGCAGGCCGGGCAGAGCCCCCTGAACCACAGGGAAAATTCCCGGGTAATAGTGCTCCACCACCGGGCCGGCCATCACGTCCGCCTTGTTGGACAGTACCGCGATGGACACACCAGCCTCCCGCAGAGTCTTGGCTACCTCGGGCATACCGGCGTAGGGGGCTGTCTTATCCTCCTTGTGGACGCCGTACCAGTCCATAAACTCCTGGAAAGCCTGATCCAGCACTTCCTGGCTGGTCCCTTGGGGAGCGAAGCGCTCCACCAGCTTGGGAATGCCATTACCCACCATCAGCTTGAACTCAGCCACCGTGTGGGTGGGCCAGCCGTGGAGTTCGCAGACATGGTTTCCGGTGTCCGCCAGATCGTCGATGGTGTTAAGCAGGGTGCCGTCCAGGTCAAAGATTACATGCTTGTACATGGGAAAAGGACCTCACTCGTAAATGCCGATTTCCATACCGCCGATCTCCACGGCGGTCTCCTTGGAAAAGCCAGCCCGCTGCAGATAGGCCTTCACCGCCATCTGGGCGTGCTTGGGGTTGACCTTCTCGTCCTCCAGATCCAGATCCAGGCGGTTGTCCTCGCCGCCGCACACCACGCCGGTGTCGTCCAGAACCTCATTGAGCTCGCCCACGAAGTCCGCCAGAGTCAGTCCTTCGGGCAGTTCTTTATAGTGGATATACAGTTCCATGTGATAAACTCCTATCTATTGTTAATTGGTATCGCTTGACTGAAGACGTTCCGCCTGATCGGCGGCAGCCAGAGCGTCGATGACTTCGTTGAGGTCACCGTTCATGATGTTGTCGATCTTGTAGAGGGTCAGGCCAATCCGGTGGTCGGTGACCCGTCCCTGAGGGAAATTATAGGTACGGATGCGCTCGTTGCGCATGCCGCTGCCCACCTGGCTTCGCCGCTGGGCGGTATACTCGCTGGAGATTTTCTCCTGTTCCGCCTCATAGAGCCGGGAGGCCAGAATACGCATAGCCTTGTCTCGGTTCTGGAACTGGCTGCGCTCCTGCTGACACTCCACCACGGTGCCCGTAGGCTTATGGATGAGGCGCACAGCGGAGGAAGTCTTATTGACGTGCTGGCCGCCCGCGCCGGAGGAACGGAACACCTGCATCTCAATATCAGCGGGGTTAATCTGCACGTCAGCGGTCTCCATCTCGGGGAGCACTGCCACCGTCACAGTGGAGGTGTGCACCCGGCCGCCGGATTCGGTCTCCGGCACCCGCTGCACCCGGTGGACTCCGCTTTCAAATTTTAAGCGGGAGTAGGCTCCGTCTCCTTCAATGGTAAAGGAAATTTCCTTCACACCACCGAGCTCTGTTTCGCTGATGCTGTCCACCTCGGTCTTCCAGTGGTTGGCCTCGGCAAACATGGAGTACATGCGGTACAGGGAGTGGGCAAACAGGGCAGCCTCCTCACCGCCTACGCCAGCCCGGATCTCCACAATGACGTTTTTGTCGTCGTTGGGGTCCTTGGGCAGCAGCAGGATCTTCAGCTGATGCTCCAGCCGCTCCAGCTCTTCTTTGGACTGCCGCCACTCCTCCTGGGCCAGCTCCTTCATCTCCGGGTCGCTGAGCAGGCTCTCAGCCTCCAGGTGGCTCTGCTGGGTACGGAGGTAGGTGCGGTAGGTCTCCACCAGGGGCTGGAGCTCGGTCTGCTCCTTATTCAGTTTGGCCACCAGAGCCGGGTCCTCGTAGGTTTCGGAGGCGCTCAGGCGGGCCTCGATCTGGCTGTATTTGGCCTCAATGGCGGCCAACTTGTCTTGCATAGCTTCGATCTCCTAACTTCTAGCTCCTACTTGTCCAGGAAGAAAGACTTCACCAGAGCCAAAGGCTCCCGAATGTACATCTGGATGCGGGAGGGGATGTGGCTGGTGGGGGCGGCCAGGGCGGACACAGACTTGTATCCATACCGCTCCGCCAGCATCTGTGCCCGGGTGAGGTGGAAGCCGTTGGACACTACCAGCACCTCATCTCTCAGCACGACAATCCCATGCTCTTCCAGCAGTTCCCTGGAATAGATCAGGTTTTCCTTGGTATTGCTGGATTGGTCCTCCAGCAGAATCTGGTCGGAGTCTACCCCGTGTTCCTCCAGATAGTCCGCCATGCAGGCAGCCTCGGAGGTGGGCTCGTTGCTCCCCTGGCCTCCGGACACCACCACCGTCATATCCGGGTGGTCATCCAGATAGTCCAGGGCGGTGTCCAGCCGGTCCTGAAGGAGGATAGAGGGCTCGCCACCTGGCATCACCCGGCAGCCCAGAACAATCATCACCTGGGGATCTCCCCGGATCACGTCGTGGGCCCCCACCATCACCAGCCCAAACATGATGGCAAAGAAAAAGGCACCTATCAGCACCAAGGTTAGCAAGACACTGAGCCAACGGCGTGGCTGTTTTCCGCGATATCCTGCCATAGGTGGGCCCCCTCTCTAAATTACCCTTCGCCCCGGGCCTCTTCTAATTGGGCGGACAGTTCCTCCCAACGGCCGTAGAGCTTTAAAATTTCCTCCTCCAGGGCTTCTTTTTGTTCGTAAAGCTCCTGGAACTTCAAATAGTCGGCGGCGGCCTCCTCCATTTGCTGGGTAAGGTCGTACATTTGCTCCTCGGCCTTGCCAACCGCCCGTTCGGCGGCGGCCACCTCTTTTTCCAGCATTTTGGTACCGCCGGGGCGCTTGGGCTTCTCCTTCTTTTCTGCCGGAGCCTTGGCTGCCTGTACCGGTGCGGCAGGCGCTGCTTTGCTGAACAGCCCCTTGGCCCGAGCGGCCTGGAATTCCTCGTAGGTGCCCTTGAAGTCGGTAATGCGTCCGTCCTCCAGCAGCCAGATGCGGCTGGCAAAGCGTTCGATAAAGTAGCGGTCGTGGGAGACAAAGAGCAGGTTGCCCTCGTACTCCTCCACCGCCTCCTCAATCCATTCCCGGCTCTGAATATCCAGATGGTTGGTGGGCTCGTCCAGGATGAGCAGATTGATCTTCGCGTCCATGAGCATACACAGCCGCAGGCGGCTCTGCTCGCCGCCGGACAGGGCGGAGACAGGCTTGAACACGTCCTCTCCCCGGAATTTAAAGGCGGCCAACCGGTTTCGGGCAGTCTGAGCGGTACAGTCCAGGTCGTAGAGCATGGTGTCCACCAGGCTACGCTCCGGATGGCTGAAGTGGATGATCTGAGGCAGATAACCGATCTTCACGGTGGGGCCCATGCGGAGCTTTCCGCTGTCGGGCTCCTCCTCCCCCATCAAAATTTTGATGAGGGTGGACTTACCGGTACCGTTGTCTCCCAGCAGGGCGATACGCTCGCCCCCTGCCACCTCCAGATTCACATCCGAAAACAGGGTGCGGTCTCCAAAAGATTTCTTCAGGTTCTTGATGGTGAGTACCTCATCCCCCCGGAACTCCCGCTCGCCAAAGCGCACCTCCATCTTCCGCTCCTTCTTGGGACGGTCGGTGACCCGCATACGCTCGATGCGCTTCTCCATGGACTGGGCCCGCTTAAAGGTTTTGTCCATGCCCGAGTAAGCCCAGGTGCGCAACTGCTCAGCGGCCTTCTCCAGCTGCTGGATCTTGGCCTGCTCCTTCTCATACTGCTTGAGCTTTTCCTCGTACCGACGCTCCTTCTCCACGGCGTAGAAGCTGTAGTTGCCGGAGTAAAATTCCGCCTTGCCCTCCTGGATCTCAATGATCCGGTCCACTACCTTGTCCAAAAAGTAGCGGTCGTGGGAGACGGTGAGCACAGTGCCCTTGAATTTCTCCAGATACTCCTCCAGCCATTCAGTGGCCCGCAGGTCCAGGTGGTTGGTGGGCTCGTCCAGCAGGAGGATGTCGGTCTCCTCCAGAATGAGGCGGGCCAGGTTCACTCGGGTCTTTTCCCCGCCGGAGAGCTTGTCGAAAAGCTGCTCCCGCATGGCCTGGGGAATGGACAGGCCGTTACACACCTTGTTGGTCTTGGTCTGGGTGTCGTAGCCTCCGGCGGCCTCAAAGGCGGCGGTGAGCTTATCATACCGGCTCATCACCGCCGGGTCGGTGTTCCCCTGGGCCATCTCTGTGGCCAGCTGGGTCATCTCCCCCTCCATGCGGTGCAGAGGCTCAAAGGCGGTAGCCAGTACGTCCTCCACGGTGTAGCCCGCAGGGTAAACAGGGATCTGGGAGATGAGGCCCAGCCGCTTTCCAGGGGCCAGCACCACATCTCCCTCGTCGTAGTCCATGACCCCGGTGAGGATGCGGAGCAGGGTGGTCTTGCCGCAGCCGTTGGGCCCCAGCAGACCAACCCGCTCCCCCGTGTCCACCTGGAAGGTCAGGCCATTCAATATTTTATTTCCAACCTCAAATTCTTTGACCAGATTGGATACGGAAATATCGATCATAACGTCCTCTTACGTGGTTTATTCTCTCTTCAGCAAAGGGTAAGCAGCTGGGCGGTGAGCTCCTCCAGAGCCATGCCCCGGGAGGCCTTTACCAGAATAGTACTGTCCGGGCGTACAACCTGAGGCAACACCACCTTGGCTGCCTCCTTGTCCGCGCAGGAATAGACCATGGGTACCCCTGCCTCCCGTGCCCCCTGAGCCATATGCTCAGACAGCTTGCCTACCGCTACCAGGCAGTCAATGCCCCGTTTGCCCAGGTAGTCCCCCACTCCGGCGTGGAGAGCGGGTGCATAGGGACCAAGCTCGAACATATCGCCCAGAATGGCCACCTTCCAGCTGCTGTGGGTGTCGGCCAGCACGCTGATGGCCGCCCGCATGGACTGGGGATTGGCGTTGTAGGAATCGTCCAGAATGGTGATCTCCCCCTCCCGCTGGATCACGTTCATCCGCATGCGGGTGGGGACAAAACGGGCAATGCCGTCCTCGATCTCGTCGGGGGTGAGACCAAAGTGCTCACCCACCGCCGCAGCGATGAGGGTGGGATAGATCATGTGCTCCCCCAGGGCAGGGATCTTGACGTCCCGCTCCATCTTGGGAGTAGTAATGTGGCAGTGGATGTGGCTGACTCCGTCGCCGCCGGTGACCTGAGCCCGGTAGTCGGCATCTTCCGCCTTGCCGCAGAACACCGCCTGCACCGGAGTATTGCCCCGCAGGGTGGTAAGCATGGGGTCATCAGCGTTGAGCACCACCAGGCCGCCCTCCTTGCGGATGTTGGGCAGCAGCTCGCACTTGGCCTTGAAGATGTTCTCCCGGCTGCCCAGCTTTTCGATGTGGGCGTCGCCGATGTTGGTGATGACTCCCACCTCGGGTCGCACGATATCGCTGAGGTAGTCGATCTCCCCCGGCTTATCCATGCCCATCTCCAGCACGCCCACCTGGTGGGTGTGGTCCAGACGCAGCAGGGTCAGGGGCAGGCCGATGTTGTTATTAAAGTTGCCCTCCGTCTTCAGCACCTTGTACTTAACGGAAAGCACCGCCGCGATCATATCCTTGGCTGTGGTCTTGCCCACGCTGCCGGTGATACCCACAAAGGGGATCTGAAAGCGGTCTTTATACCAGGCGGCCAGGTCCCGCAGGGCCCGTTCGGTGTTGCCTACCTGGATATAGAACTTGTCCTCCCGGTAGTCAGTACGCACACGGGCGGTGAGACAGCCCGCAGCCCCAGCCTCCAGGGCAGAGGTGATATAGGCGTGGCCGTCAAACCGCTCCCCCACCAGGGGAATGAACAGGGAGCCAGGATGGATGTCCCGGCTGTCGGTATCCACCCCGCTTACGGTCAATTCCATGTCCTGGGAGCCGCCCAGCAGCGTGCCGTGCACCGCCTCCAGCAGTTGGCCAACAGTGATGGTCTCCATACGGTTATGCTCCTTCCTTGCGGGCCTTCAGGGAGGAGGCCACAATGGTCTCACACAGGGTGGCATAGTCCATGCCCACTGCTGCCGCCTCCTGGGGCACCAGGCTGGTGGGAGTCATGCCGGGCAGGGTGTTGATCTCCAGGAAGTAGGCCTCTCCGTCCTCGGTGACGATGAAGTCGGCACGGGAGTATACAGCCAGACCCAGCTCCTCAAACACGGCCACCGCCGCGTCTCCTACCTTCTTCTCCCACTCCGGGGGAATCTCAGCGGGGCATACCTCCCGGGCGGCACCGGGCTGGTACTTGTTGGCGTAGTCGTAGAAATCGGCCTGGGGGATGATCTCAATGGAAGGCAACGCCTTTCCGTTGAGCACCGCCACCTGGATCTCACGGCCCTTTACGTACTGCTCCAGTACGGTGCGGCCGCCCAGGCGGATACTCTCCTCCAGACCACGGCGCAGATCGTCCTTGGTGTGGGCGATGGTCACGCCAATGGAGGAACCGCTGGCGATGGGTTTGACCACCACAGGCAGCTTGGTCTCTTCCATGAGCTGCTCCAGGTTCTCCTCCGTCACGGTGACGGTGCACCAGCTGGGGGTGCGCACCTTGTGGGCCACCAGACGCTTGGTCATATCCTTATCCATAGCGATGGCCGAGCCCAAGCAGCCCGAACCGGTATAAGGAACGCCCAGCAGATCCAGGGTGGCCTGGATGCGGCCGTCCTCTCCGCAGGCCCCGTGGAGGGCCAGATAGACTACGTCCGCCTGGGCACACAGCTCCAGCACGCCCTGCCCAATGGCGGAGGGGCTGGTATCCTTCCGGCTCGCCCGCACCTGAGCCAGGTCGGGAGCCTCGGGGCTAACCTTTTTAAAGGTCTGGGGAATGGGGGCCTCAAAGGGGTCCACCGTACGGTCGGTCCCCTCCACGCCAAAGAACAGGTCCATCAGGGCCACCTTGTGTCCCTTGGAGCGCAGGGCCTCGCACACCATGGCTCCGGAGGACAGGGATACGTTGCGCTCGGGGCTCAGGCCGCCGGCCAATACCACTATTTTCATCCTTAACGACACCTCTATATCAGCGATCAAAGATCCGTGTTGGTATATTCTACACGCTAATGTTTTATTTTAGCACAGGCAGAACCAATGCACAAGGCAAGGGTACAATTTTCCCCTGTTTTTTCCTCCTTACACGCAGGCGCAGGCTTCCTTGTGCCGGTGGGAGACCAGCACGCTCACCTCAGGGAAGCGCTGGGACAGGTACTGAGCCACCCGGTCGCAGATCACGTTCTCGGTGGCGTAGTGGCCGGCGTCCAGCAGGTTGACGCCCAGCGCCCGGGCCTCCAGGAACTGGTCATACTTCACATCGGCAGTGACGAAGGTGTCGCAGCCCATGGCCACCGCATCGGCCAGCATGGAGCCGCAGGAGCCGCCGCCCACCGCCACCCGGCGTACCGGGCGGCCTCCGTCGGTGTACCGCACTCCCGCTGCACCCAGCAGCAGCTTGACCCGGCCTGCGTAGTCCGCCGCGCTCATGCCGGGCTGGTGGCACATCCCCACCCGGCCGATACCGTAAGTGCGGCCGGCCCGGTCCACTCCATCGGGGTGGAGCTGGGTGACCTCCTGAAGTCCCAGCGCCTGGGCCAGACAGTCATTCACCCCGTCCTGGGCAGCGTCCAGATTGGTGTGGCAGCAGATGGCAGCAATTTTTGCTTCCGTCAGAGCCAACAGGGTGCGCCCAGTGACGCTCTCATCGGTGACCGCCTTGACCGGGTGAAAGATCACCGGGTGGTGGGACACAATGACCTGGCAGCCCAGCTTGGCCGCCTCCTCTACCACTTCCTGGGTGATATCCAGCGCCACCAGAACCTTGTCTGCCTTGGCTTCTCCCCGGCCCACCAAAAAGCCGGCGTTGTCAAAATCCATCTGGGTCTCAAAGGGGGCCCACTCATCCATTGCACAGTAAATATCCTTTACAGTTGCCATTGCTGCCACTCCTCTTTCATTGCTAGCATTTCCTCATATACGCCTTCCAGCGCCTGACGGCGCTCTTGGATCTGCTCCCCCTTGCCCTTGGACATGCCGTCCAGAGCACGGCGCAGCTTTCGGGTCAGATGGTCCAGGTACTCTCCCCGCAGGGGGTCCCGGCTCTGCCGTCCGGCCCAGAGCTGACCGGGCGTCTGAGCCCCCATCTCTCCAGCCGTCACCCGCATCACTACGTACAGGGTCTCCCCCTCCCGGGCAAGCTGTTCCTTGGCGATGGCGTAGCCATGTTGGCCCAGCCACTCCCGCAGCTCAGGCAGGGAGCTCATGGGCTGGAGAATCAAGGGAATCTTCTCCTCCAAAACCCAAGGGGCAGCCTCCAGAATCTGGGCGATGGTCTCGCCCCCCATCCCGGCAATGACGATGGCGTCTACCTCACCGGGACGGATACCCGCTAGGCCGTTGCACAGCCGGAACGCCATCTTATCCCCGCAGCCATACTGCCGGGCCGTCTCACGGGCACGGTCCAGCGGACCCTTCCGCAGGTCGGAGGCGATAGCCCAGGGAATCTTGCCCTCCAGCAGCAGGCAGGCGGGCAGATAGGCGTGGTCGGTGCCCACATCGGCCAGCCGCGCCCCCTGGGGCACCAGATCAGCCGCCAGCCGCAGCCGGGGCGAGAGCTCGATATGTTGTTTCATAAGTCCTCCCCGCCGGCCTTTTGGGAAAGCATCCGGGCAAAATCCCGGGCGGCGGCCAGCTTGTCTTGTGTTAAAAATGGGACGCCGGGGCCCATATCCCGGCCACAGAGCATCCCCTGCCAATGTAATCCGCTGTGGCGGCACCAGCGGCGCAGCCCAGCCTCCCACAGGTCAGCCCCTTTCTCCGGAGGATAACCGCAGGTGACGATGGTGGCAAGGTTTTTACCCCGGAGCAGGGACGGTCCCTTTACCCGGCCGTAATTTTTGGTGCCGGCGTATACTGCCCGGTCCATCAGAGCCTTCATGGGTGCGGTACAGAACCAGCCGTAAATGGGGGTAGCCAGAACGATGGTATCGCTGCGCTCCATAGCTCCGAACAGGTCGGCCACATCGTCTTCCTGTACGCAGCCCAGGCCGTCCATCCGGTCCTGGCAGGTCTTGCAGCCCAGACAGGGCAGGATGGTCTTGTCATAGAGCCAAACAGTCTCTGTCTCAATCCCCAACTGTCCGCACTCCTCCAGAAAGGGTGCCGCCAGGGCGGCAGTATTGCCGTTTTTTCTGGGACCTCCCATGAACAGCACCAATTTCATACCGGGCACCTCCGCAAAAAATGGGGGCGGAACCCCTCCGCCCCCATCTTTCATTCCTTGGTTTTATTCGCCCTCGGCGATCATCTTGTTGACCGCGGCCAGCAGCTCGTCGGGATCCACCCCGTGAACCATGCAGGCCTGCTCCACGGTCTCACCCCGGGAAGCGGGGCAGCCCAGGCAGTGCATGCCGATGTTCATGAACAGGGGCGCAGTCTGAGGGGCGATGTTCAGAATATCACCAATGATGGTGTCTTTGGTAATGGTCATAGCAGGATTCCTCCAGTTAGTCATTAGGATGATGATAGTATATCCTAACTCGCGCTATTTTGCAATGGATTTTTCCTCGTTTTCTTTCCAGCGGCGGCAAACGATCCGGCGCCCCAGGAAAAAGAGCCCCGCGCCCAAAACCACACCCAAAACCAAGATCAAGAGACCCTGATTGCGCAGGGCAACCGCCTGTAAGTAGCCATCTCCATTGAAATACCCTTCCGGGATTTGGTCGAGATGCTCCCACAATGCGTCTCCCTGATACATATTCAGGTTTTGCCGATCAGTTTCTATCTGGTCATAGAGGGCTTGGGAAGCGGACATCCGCAGCACACCCCCCAGCACACTAGCTCCGGCCAGAAGGGCTCCCAACCAGTACCACCGCCGAGTAATCAGCTCCCGTACTCCTTTCCAAGGGGGCGGCGTCAAGGGTTTCAGGCCGTATCTTTGCCGGACAGAACGCCGTCCCAGAATCACCATCAGCACACCTCCCACCAGCGCCGTCAGGAACAGGATAAGGTATGGCAGATACAACAGGATACCAGAGGACGCCTGGGACATCGTCAGCAGGAACCAGACGGCAAACAACATTGGGATCAGTCGGGCCGCACCCCACAAGCTCAGGGGCACCCCGATCCAGTACCAGTGGAGGGCCAGCCACCCGGGCTTCTTCTCCTCTATCTCTTTTGGTGTCTCCTCTGTCTCCTGAGGGTGGTGGTCCAACAGAGTGTCCACCGAAATGCCCAACGTCCGCGCCAAAGGGACCAGCTTGTCCGTGTCGGGTACTGCGTCCCCCAGCTCCCACTTGCTCACCGCCTGGCGGGACACCCCCACCTGCTCAGCCAGCTTTTCCTGGGACAGGCCCAGGCGGGTACGCTCTCTTTGGATGATTTCTCCGATCGTCATACCCACGCCTCCTTTCGGCCCTATCCTAGCAAACCAGCTTTGCTGTTACTACCAGCTTGGGCTGGAACTTCCGCAACCCGGAGTTGCGGCCGAAAAACAGCCCGTTTTTTCTCCCTAAATACAGAAAAAGGACGCCCGGCTGGGCGCCCTTTTATCCTGGTTCTAAAAATTAGCCCTGCTGCTCGCGCATCTTGGCGAAGCACTCGCTGCAGTAGACAGGACGGTCAGACTTGGGCTCGAAAGGAACGCGAGCCTCGCCGCCGCAGGCAGCGCAGGTGGCAGTGAAGTACTCACGGGGGCCGCGGGCAGCGTTCTTGCGGGCGTCACGGCAAGCTTTGCAGCGCTGGGGCTCGTTCTGGAAGCCGCGCTCAGCGTAAAACTCCTGCTCACCAGCGGTAAAGGTGAACTCGTTGCCGCACTCTTTGCATACCAGGATCTTGTCTTCGTACATTGGATTTCCCTCTCTTTGACTCGTTGCCCAATTACCCAGATTTCAAGGATTGGACGATTGTATTTGCGATCAGCTCTCGCTGGATGCGCCGGAAGAAGTTTGCCGGGCCACCTTGCGGCGGATGCGCTGCACGGCGTTGTCCACGGACTTTGGAGACCGACCGACCCGTTTTGCAATCTCTGCACAAGTGAGACCGCTTAAGTAGGGCGGCAGGATTTTCCCTTCGAGCTCAGATAACTGGCCCTTCAGAGCGTCAAGGCGCTCTCTCAGTTCCTCCCTGCCGATGATGACGTCTTCTGGGCTCTCTTCGCTGGAAAACAGATACGCGTTCGGGCCGTCAAAAAGAGGGGGTTCGAAAGAGACACTGTGATTAAGTGGAAGATGCTTATCCCCCTGAGCAGCGCGGACCGCGCTGTACAGGCGGTTGCGGACACAAACCTCCGCATAGGTCCGGAAAGATGCGTCCCGCCGGGCATCAAAGCCGCGGATGGCGGACAGCAAGCCCAGCATACCCTCCTGAAACAGGTCCTCGCTGTCCCCTCCTGCCAAAAACAGGGGGCGGGCGCAGGCACGCACCAAGCGGCCATAGCGGCGGACCAGCTCTTCCTCCGCAGCGGCGCTTCCTGCTGCCGCCTGGAGACACAGCGCCTCGTCTGTGGGAGGCGGAGGCTGGGGCGTTTCCAATTTTTTGTTCCGGTTAAAACTCATAATAATCAAATTGACTGGTTTTGTCAAGGGGTATTGGGAAATTATTTGGCGTTTTTCCCATATTCATTCCGGTTTGTTCTATTATTTCCAGAATATGCCATCATTTTTCGGCCTTGATCTGGAAATTGTTTTCCCTCAGGACTGGATCTTATGCCGCTTTTCCACAAAATAAGCATAGCATAAAATTTCCCTACCGTCTATCACTTATTCAGCCAATTCTCCTGCCAAATTTGTCAAATTTTCGTTTTAATGCCTTTTCTACTGGGAAAATGGTGGCGATCATCACCACAACCTGGACCAAAACCACGCCCATAAGCCATATTCCCAGTGCTTGCGTATCTTTGCCCAGTGCGGGCAGCATGGCCAAAAGGCTCAGGGGCAGCATCACTATCCCTGCCCGAAACCACAGCTTTCCGCATACCTGGTGGGCATAATCCCAGGTCTGTTGGTTTTTCATAGAACGGCTGGTGCGGTAACCATAGAGGGCATTGATCTTTTTGGGCGGTCTGTTCAAAAAACGCCATCCAAAGTACAGCATCACAGCGGGCACCAGCAGGCACATGACAGTGCAGTACAGCCAAAAGCCCATCGTCCTCTCCCCTTTCGGTCAGTCATCCTTCTTTATGGGCTGGGTGATCAGTGCCGTTCCAAAGCCCAGAATGCACAAAGAGAGTCCGGTGGTGGACACACTGGCCACCAACCCGTCCGCAACCCAAAACGCAGCGATGGTAAACAAGGTGTCCATCGGAATGTAAAGTAAATTTCCCTGCCGACGGTCCACTTTTCCCATTCGATACAGCACCTTGGGCAGCGCTGTACTGATCAGATCCAGAGGCAGGCCGATCAGTTCCCCTAACAGGAAGTAGAGCAGCAGCTGTCCCACGCTGTCATAGCGAAACCCGAACAGCCTCATCACATTGCCGCCGACCAGAGCAACCACTGCAAACGTCCCGAACAAGAGCAAAATCATGATGCCGCTGCCCAACAGGCCCGCCAGCAATTTTTTCAGTTTTTCTTTCACAAAAGAGCGCCTCCGGGGTCAGAAACTCAGCTGGTCCAGCCCTCCGGACTCTCCGGGAACGCTGAGGCCCAGATGCTGATAGGCCTTGGGGGTAACACAGCGGCCACGGGGGGTGCGGGTAAGGAAGCCCAGCTGCATCAGATAGGGCTCGTACACGTCCTCCAGGGTCACTGCCTCCTCGTTGATGGTGGCTGCCAAGGTCTCCAGACCCACCGGACCGCCCCGGTAGTTCTCAATGATGGAGCGCAGCATCCGGTGGTCAATGGAATCCAGCCCCAGATGGTCGATCTCCAGGGCGGTAAGGGCCTCATCAGCCACCTTTTTGGTGATGACGCCTCCCGCCCGCACTTGGGCAAAGTCCCGCACCCGTCGCAGCATCCGGTTGGCAATACGGGGGGTGCCGCGGCTGCGGCGAGCGATCTCCATGGCTCCATCGTCCTCAATGGGCACGCCCAGAATACCCGCAGAGCGCTTGACGATAAGCGCCAGCTCCTCGGGGGTGTAAAGCTCCAGCCTTAACGTCACGCCAAAGCGGTCACGCAGGGGCGCGGAAAGCTGCCCTGCCCGGGTGGTGGCTCCAATGAGGGTAAATTTGGGCAGGTCCAGCCGAATGGAGTTGGCCGACGGACCCTTGCCGATGATAATGTCGATGGCGAAGTCCTCCATGGCTGGGTAAAGCACCTCCTCCACCGAGCGGTTGAGGCGGTGGATCTCATCCACAAAAAGGATGTCATTTTCATTTAAGTTGGTGAGCAGCGCCGCCAGGTCGCCTGCCTTCTCAATGGCAGGGCCGGAGGTAATGCGCACATTCACCCCCATCTCATTGGCGATAATGCCGCTGAGGGTGGTCTTGCCCAGGCCGGGCGGGCCGTGGAGCAGCACGTGGTCCAGGGGTTCATTTCTCATTTTGGCCGCCTGGATAAAGACCTCCAGGTTGCCTTTGGCCTTCTCTTGGCCGATGTACTCCCGAAGGGTTTTGGGCCGCAGGGAATACTCTCCCTCGTCCTCCCGAGTAAGGGAGGTGGTCACCAGAGGCTCGCTGAGCTCCTCCGGGTCAAATTCTGGATTGGAAAAATCGATTGCCATGGGTTCACATCCTAACCGCGCGTTATTATTGTAACATTTCAATCATTTCATCCCGTCAGCTGGTCGGCCAGCTTCTTCAAGACATTTAAAAATTCTTCTTCACCCCAGGGAATAATTTTCCCCACTCCCCCGCCTCCGGCGGCAGAGATGCCGGACAGAAACAGCCGCTTTCCTTCTCCTGCTAACATGACGGTCAGGCTGAGGCGATTGTCCCCCAGCAAGGTATACCGCTCATAGACATGTACAGCACAGCGTACGTCACCGCAGCGGTATTCACTGCCGCCCTCATAACTGGTGGAACTGCTGGTGTTTAAGATTCCATCATGGAGATAGCAAAGAACCTCATCAAAATCGTAATAACCGGGGATTTCCTGCTCCAATTTTGCCATAGCCCCCGCTCCTTTCTAACTCTCCGCTGAAAAGGTCATCAGTTCTTTCGAAAGCGGTTTCCGGTATTGGCGTAGATCACGGTCCCGAATGTCACTGCCAAAAAGGCAGCGATTCCCACCCAAAACAGCCACATGCCGACCACAAGTATCCCCAGTGCCATAATTCCCTGGCATCCGGCCAGGGCGAACATGATTTTGCCCACGAAGCGGCACAGGGCTTTCTCGTCATACCTGGCCTTCTCTGCCTTGGATGCGGTGTTGTACCCGGCGATGAGGAAGGCTCCCTTTCCCCGGGAGAAGATCAGCCCCAGCACAAGAAACAGGGCGATCATACCGAGAAAGACAATCAGCACGGGGCTCACCCCTTCATCATCTTTTTCAGGGCCTGCTTGATGATCTGCTCCAGGGTCAGGCTGTCCAGGTCGATACCCTTGAGGGCCACGTTGATCTCCCCCTGGGTGTAACCCAGCACCGCCAGGGCGGCGCTGGCCTCGGAGAGTTTGTTTTCGGGAATGACGGTCACTCCGGTGCCGCCGTAGGTCTCCCCTGCTCCGTTCAGCGCCTGACCCTTGGCCAGCTTGTCCTTCAGCTCCAGAATCACCCGCTGGGCGATCTTCTTGCCGATACCCTGAGCGCAGGTGAGTGCCTTCTCATCTCCGGTAATAATACTGAGGGCCAGATTGGCCGGGGTGTTGGAGGACAGGATGGACAAAGCCGCCTTGGGACCAACACCAGAAACAGAAATAAGCTGCTGAAACAGATTCAGCTCTTCCTGGGTGGCAAAGCCATAGAGCTCCATGGCGTCCTCCCGGACATTCAAGTGTGTAAAGACTTTTCCCTTTTCACCCTTTTTCAGTGCAGACAGGGTATAGCTGGTAGTGCGGCAGGCATAACCCACCCC
>UMHJ01047896.1_pt1 | contig 27920 bp, 23 predicted proteins | sample 1965511 | NCBI WGS metagenome assembly UMHJ01 (sample SAMEA4836096, study PRJEB28245) | human gut metagenome | biome: gut microbiome; material: fecal sample | place: Denmark | collected 2008
GTACCTATCAGCCCAAGAAGCGCCAGCGCTCCAAGGAGCACGGCTTCCGCAAGAGAATGGCCACCAGCAACGGCCGTAAGGTTCTGGCCCGCCGCCGCGCCAAGGGCCGCGCTCGCCTGACCCATTGAGGTCGCGGAAAGTGCATCGCGCATAAAGGATAGACCAGGGACGGTGGAAGGGAAAACTGCCGTCCCTTTTGGCCTATGCTCATTTCAGCCGCCGCACCGGCGGAGAAGGTGCTTGTTTTCATGAATCCTGCCGTCACGGTAAAAGAGAACTACGAATTTCGCCGGATCTACCGCAAGGGAAAGTCGGCGGTGTCGCCGCAGCTGGTGATCTATTGCCAGCGGAACCGCCGGGGGCTGAGCCGCCTGGGGGTCTCCGTCAGCACGAAGCTGGGCGGCGCCGTGGTCCGCAACCGGGTGAGAAGGCGCATCCGGGAGATTTACCGGCTGAATAAGCCGAAAATGGTCCCGGGATACGACATCATCGTGGTGGCCCGTGTCCGGGCTGTGGAAACCGGCTATCAAAAGCTGGAGAGCACCTATCTGCGACTTCTGAGGCAGCTGAATCTGCTGCGGGAGGACCCGTCATGAAGCGGGCCATCCTGCGGGCCATCCGGTTTTATCAGGCGTCCGTGTCGCCGCTGTTTCCGCCCCGCTGCCGGTATATCCCCACCTGCTCGGAATACGCCCTGCAGGCAGTGGAGAAATACGGGCCGTTGCGGGGCGGCTTTATGGCGCTGCGGCGCTTTCTGCGATGCAATCCCTTCCACAAAGGCGGGTATGATCCTGTTCCCTGAAAACCTCGTTTTTCCCACCCAACAAAAAACGGAGGTAACTACCCCATGTTTGCAAAGCTCGGATACTATATCTGTGTGCCCTTTGCCTTCCTGACCCGGCTGTTCTACAGCTGGACCGGGTCCTATGGCGTGGCCCTGATCCTGTTTACCCTGGTGGTAAAGCTGGTGCTGCTGCCCTTCCAGCTCAAGAGCAAGAAGAGCATGCTGCGCATGAACCGTATGCAGGGCAAGCTCAACGATATCAAGACCCGCTACGCCAATAACCAGCAGAAGCAGCAGGAGGCCATGGCGGAGCTGTATGCCAAGGAAGGCATCAACCCCATGTCCGGATGCCTGTGGTCCTTCATTCCCTTCCCTATCCTGATCGCCCTGTACTATATCATCCGCGTGCCCATGCGGTATTTCATGGGTCTGTCCGAGACGGTGATCGCCGAGATCACCACTCTGGCCGGCAGCCTGGGCTTCACCGTGGCCGAGGGCAGCCAGGCGTATGAGCAGATTTATCTGGCCAAGTTCATCCACGAGCACTGGGCGGATTTCGCCGGGAAGTTCGACGGCCTCATCGACCTGAACTACAACTTCCTGCACATTGACCTGGCGGCTCAGCCGTCCTCTCTGTTCAGCCAGTTCCCCGGCGGCGGCTGGCCCGTCTGGGGCGCGCTGCTGCTGCCCATCATTTCCGCCGGCATCCAGTTCGCCATGAGCTTCATCACCATGCGCACCAATGGTTCCGCCCCCAACGGGTCCACCAAGACCATGATGTACATGATGCCGCTGATGACCCTGTGGATGGGCTATATCCTGCCCTCCGCCCTGTGCATCTACTGGATTGCCAACTCCGCGTTCTCCCTGATCCAGGAGGTCACCCTGAACAAGTATTTCAACAAGATTCTGGACCGTGAGGAGACGGAGAAGGAAAAGGCCGCCCGGGAAAAGCGCTATGCCAAGTATCAGCGCCAGAAGGAGCTGATGGCCCAGCAGCAGCTGGCCAACGGCGGCAAGAAGCCCCAGAATCAGCAGGGTAAGAAAAAGCCCTCCGGCGACAAGAAAAAGTCCGCCGGCGGCAACGAAAACGGCCGCGTGGGCCAGCGTCCCTATGCCAGGGGCCGCGCCTATGACAAGAGCCATTACGATGACTAATGATGACTAAGGAGTTTTGTCTATGAGTTATATTGACGTAACGGGCAAGACCGAGGAGGAAGCCATCCGCAAAGCGCTCCAGCATCTGCAGATGGACCGCGACGACGTCTCTGTTGAGATTCTGGAGCGGGCCAAGAGCGGATTTCTGGGCATCGGCAGCAGCCCTGCCCGGGTCCGCGTGACCTATGGTCAGGAGGAGCCCGAGGCTCCCGCCGCCACGGTCCAGCCGGAGAAGAAACCCGAAAAGAAGCCCGAACCCAAGCCCCAGCCGAAACCCCAGCAGCCCAAGCCCCAGAAGGCCGAGGCACCCAAGGCCGCCCCCAAGGCTCCCGAAGCCCCCAAGACTGCGGAGGCTCCCGCCGCCCCGGTTCAGGAGTCCTGCCAGGACGACAACGCCCGCCGCATCACCGAGTTCCTGACGGGCCTGCTGGAGCATATGGACAGCCCCGCCCAGGTGAAGGTCACCGAGACGGAGAAGGGCCGCTACAGCGTGGTGCTGGAGGGCCAGAAGCTGGGCCAGCTCATCGGCCGCCGGGGCGAGACCCTGGACGCCATCCAGCAGCTGACCAACTACGCCGTCAATTCCGGCCGGGAAAAGCGCATCCGTGTCCATGTGGATGCCGAGAACTACCGGGCCAAGCGCGAGCAGAGCCTGGAGTCCCTGGCCCGCAAGGTGGCCGGAAAGGTCACCAAGTATCGCCGCAGCGTCACCCTGGAGCCCATGAACGCCTATGAGCGCCATGTGATCCACGCCGCCCTGCAGGATGTCCCCGGTGTGAACACCTACTCCATCGGCACCGAGCCCAACCGCCGCGTGGTGGTGTCCTACGACCGCGACAAGCGGTAAACGCAAAAAAAAGAACGCCTCGGGGCACCCTCCGTAAGGAAGGTGCCCCGGGGCGGCTCTTGTATCTCAGGTTAATTAGTTTTCGGAAACGGTGTAACCCTTGCGGTTACGCCGTTTTCTCTTTGTTACGCTGGGCGAGGTGGTGCTGGAAGGCTTCTTCCATTTCCTCCGGGGTCAGCTCGTGGAGAATGCCCACGCCGCTGTAATAGATGTCCAAAAGCTGCACTCGCTTGCCGTCAAGGTATCTGGGCGCATACACCACGATTTTATCCACAAACTCGTGGATCAGCTCCGGGGTCAGGGCCTTCAGCTCTGTGACTTGTTTCACCTTCTGAATGAACCGCTGCAAGCTCTCGGTCTTATCCGTTTCGGCTTCCAGATAGGCCTGCATCTCCGGAACGGCTGCTTTCAGCGTTTTCTGCTCCTCCTCATAGGACAGGGACAGGGTGGCATAGCGCTCGTCAGACAGCTTTCCACTGGCGTTGTCCTCGTAGATCTTCTGAATCAGGGTATCGATCTCCGCAATGCGTTTCTTCACTTTGCCCAGCTCCCGGCGCTTGGCGGCAAGCAGCTTCTTCTTGTCCTCCGTGTAGCAGTCCATCTGCTTGCGGGCAAACTCCTTTTCAAACACCTGCACATTTAAGAGAATGCGCTGCATACTCTCTAAGACGATTTGCTCCACCACTTTCTCACGGATATAGTGGGCAGAGCAGACCTCAGAGTTCTTGCGGTAGGAGGAGCAGAAGAAGTACGCCTGCTCCCGTTTGTAGCTGCCTGTGACACTGTAATACAGCTTCTCTCCACAGTCGGCGCAGTAGAGTAGGCCCGAAAAGGGGCTGACGATGCCGCTTTTGGTGGGTCTGCGGCGGTGCTTGCGAAGCTCCTGCACCAAGGCGAAGGTTTCCCGGTCGATGATGGCGGGATGCGTGTCCTTGAAGATCTGCCATTCCTCCGGCGGACGCTCGATTTTCTTTTTGTTCTTGAAGGACTTGGTGGTGCTGCGGAAGTTTACTGTATCGCCGCAGTACTCCTGCTTGCCGAGTATATCCGCCACGGTGGCAGAACACCAGTTGTAGGGCACAGCAGGCGGCTTGCTGCAATTCCGGCCGATATTGCCCCAATGCTCGGTAGGTGTCGGCACCTTGGCAGCCTTCAGCTGTTTGGCGATCTGCGTAGGACCGAGGCCGTCCACACACTAAGCGAAAATCTGCCGCACGGTCTTTGCCGCAGCTTCATCCATCATCCACCCGTTCTTGCTCTCCGGGTCTTTCAGATACCCGTAGGGCGGATTGGTGGTCAGCGGTGCGCCGGACATTCCCTTGCTCTTGAACACATTGCGTACCTTCTGGCTGGTGTTCTTAGCGTGCCACTCATTGAATAAGTCCTGCATCGGGACAAGGTCGCTGATGCCCTTGGCAGTGTCAATGTTGTCCATAATGGCAATATAGCGAACGCCGAGACTGTCGAAGCCCTCTTCCAGAAGCTGTCCCACGATGAGGCGGTTACGCCCCAAGCGGGAATGATCCTTCACAATCAAGGTGCCGATGCGTCCTTTTTCCGCCAGCTCCATAATTTCCGTGAACGCCGGTCTTGCAAAATTTGTGCCAGACCAGCCGTCGTCAGCCACTGTCAAGTGAGGACTAAATATTTTTTTGAATTTTTTTGTTATGGAGCGTCGATAGGCGCTTCCGCCTCTTTCAGCATTGCTTCCAGCTCATCCCGGTAGTTCAGGTTAATATCCAACCTGCCGCCTGGGTACACCACCACATTTCTAACCAATTCTTTGGCGATGTCTGCGGTCAGCTCCTGAAGCTGGGCGTATTCCCGGTACTTTTCAAGGATGGACTGCCCGTTGGCATCCGGTTCTCTTGCTGCTGATTGCATCGCGGCTGTCTGTTCCTCCAGCTCCTGCATTTGAATGTTGATACTCTGCTTCTGAGAGAGGTAGCTCTCCCGGCTGATACTGCCATCGATCAGTTTCTCATACAGGTCCTGCATCGCCTTTTCCAGCTGGGCACGGCGGCTCTGCAACACCGCAAGGTCTTTCTTTACCTGCTTTTGCGTGGCCCGTCTGCGCTCGTTCTGGAGGCTCTGCAGGCGTTCCAGATCAACGGAATACTGCGCGTAGGTTCGGATTAGTGTAATAACCGCATCATGGATATCCGATTGCGGAATCCCCTCAGAGGTACATCCATAGCCCGTCCCCAGGCCGACACTGCGGCAGGTATATATTCTATTTTTACCATTGGACAGCTCCATGGCATATCCGCAAGTACCGCAGATCACTTTTTTGCGAAGCGGATTCTGTTTGGATGGGGCAAACGTCTTTTCCCTGTATGTCCGCATTTCGGACTGTGCTGCTTGAAACAGTTCCTCCGGGATAATACTCTCATGGGTCTGCTCAACTACGATCCAGTCAGCTTTGGACACCTTCACAGTATGAACCAGTCCGACCATATCGCGCTCCCGCTTGCCATAGACGGTCTTGCCGGTGTAGCGCTCGTCCCGCAGGATTTTGGAGATCATCCCCGGCATCCAGCAGTTTTCCTCGTGGATGCTGGGCCAGTGGTCCCGGGAACACCCGTTCCGCCGCTTATACACCATGGGCGACGGAATGCCCTCAGAATTGAAAATCGTGGCAATCTCTTTGGCGCTGTGTTTTTCTGCTGTCAGGCGAAAGATGCGCCGGACCACCTCTGCCGCTTCCTGATCTGCCAGGAGGCGGTTTTTGTTCTCCGGGTCTTTCACAAATCCATAGGGAGCAAACGGGCTGAGAAACAGCCCCTTTGCCGCCCGCTGGCGTTTTGCGTTCTTGACCTTGGAGGAAAGTTCCCGGCTGTACAGGTCATAGATCAGGGTTTTGAAAGAGGTATCCAGGCTGTCGATGTCCGCCTGCCGGGAGCTGTCAAAACCATCGTTGACGGCAATAAACCGGACGCCGAGGAACGGAAAAACCCGGCTGATATAGTTTCCAACGGTCAGATAGTCTCGTCCAAATCTGGACAGGTCTTTCACCAGGACGCACTGGATCTTGCCTGTTTTGACCTGCTCCATCATGCGGGTGAAATCCGGCCGCTCAAAATTCTTTCCGCTCCAGCCGTCATCACAGAATTCCAGCACGTCAGCGCCGGCAAACTCCGGGTGGCTGCCGATATAGTTCGTCAGCAGCCCGCGCTGGTTGGAAATGCTCTCGGACTCTTCCTTTCCGGTATCCTTGAGATCATCATCCTCACTGGATATGCGAAGATACATGGCAATGGTCATACAGCAGCCCTCCCTTCCAGATAGCATAGCAGCGCCTCATATTCGTCCCGGTAACGGAAGCGGATTTCAATGTGTCTCTGCGCGTCAATGGAAACGCGATCAAGCAGTGCGTGAGCCATTTCACAGCTCAGCGTTTGCTGCCCCTGAAAGGACTGGAAGCTGGTCAGATACGAATTTTCAGGCGTCAGCTGCTTTTCCTGCTGTTCTTTCTGTTCCAGCGCCGCGATCACGCGCTCCGCATCTTCCGTCTCTGCCTTGTACCGGGCCTTTAAGGTCACATAGTCGCGCTCCGTTATCAGCTGTTCCACATAGTTCTGATACAGGCTGTCGTAAAGGGACTGACTGCGCTTTAAGGTGCGCCTTGCCGTTTCCAGCCTGTCCTGTGCGGCGGAACGGATTTTCAGGAACTCCGGTGAGGCATTCTTTCGAGTCACACGTTCCCGCATATCCGCAGCCAGTTCGATCTGCGCCTGAATGGAGGATGTCAGTGCCGCCGTCAATTCCTCCTCCCGGATGCTGACGAAGGGACACCGCTGCGGGTCCTGGGTATGGGTGGGACAGATGAAAGTGTACCATAGTTTTTTCCCGTGGCTGACGTTCTTATATCGCACCAGTGGCCTGCCGCAATGCTTGCAATAAATCAGACCTTGCAGGATATTTTCACTTTCTGTCAGCGCACCGAATTTTCCGAGACGCTGATGGTATGCTTCTCTCTGCTCCTGCGCTATGGCTTGTACCGTATCAAAGGTCTCCTGGTCAATGATGGCCTCATGGGTATGGCGAACAATTTTCCATTCGGACTCCGGCACATATATTTGTGCCTTGCCCTCGTAGAAAGATTGTTTTTTCCGGCCCTGCACCATATGTCCCAAATAGACCGGGTGTGCCAACAGGCTCTTGATAATCTGTGTGTGCCAAAGCACATCCTTGTATTTCTCCGTTTTTACCGCTCCGGTCAGGTAGAGGTAGGCGGAGGGAGATGGAATACCGGCGTCGTTCAGCCTGCGGCCAATCTGCACCACACTGATACGCTCTTTTCGCCACGCAAAGATCTGCCGTACTATGGGAGCCGTATCCGGATTGACGATGAGATGGTTTTTGTTTTCCGGGTCCTTGCTGTACCCATAGGGTGCCCATGCGCCAATGAACTCGCCTTTGAGCTGCTTGGTTTCCAGAGCGGAGCCGGATTTTCTGGAAATGTCCTTGCTGTAAACCTCGTTAATCAGGTTTTTCAGCGGGACGATATAGCCGTCCTGGGTGCGTTCCGCTGTCAGCGTATCAAAATTGTCATTGATTGCAATGAATCGTACCCCAAGGAACGGAAAGATACGCTCCAGGTAATTGCCGTTTTCCTTATAATTGCGGCCAAATCTGGAGAGGTCTTTTACCACAATGCAGTCAATTTGGCCTTTCCGCACCAAATCCATCAGCTTCTCAAACTGCGGACGCGCAAAATCGGTACCGCTGCGCCCATTGTCACAGAACAGGCCCACCAGCTGCATATCCGCCTGTTCCGCGATGTAGCCGCCGATCAGGGCTTTCTGCCCCTCCAACGTATCCGCGCCGGGCTTGCCGCCGTCCTCCACGGACAGGCGCACATAACCAGCGGCTTTGTAAACTCTTGCTGTAGACGTCGCTGGCGTCAGCTCCGGCACAAGCGGATTGGCTTTTCTCTTTGTCCTTGCCATTATACTGCCTCCCGTATCTGTGCCCGGCGAAGCACATCCAGCTGCCATGCAAATTCATCCTGCCAGCGGTAGATGATCTCGATGGTGTCATCCTCGTGAACCAGAATTTTTTCAATCAGAGAGACAACAATGGAACGGTCCAGTGCCGTGATGCCCCGGTGCCGCTTAAATTCCTCCATCCATGCGTTTTCAGTCCCGTGTTCCCGGATATTGGTCAGGGTATCCCGCAGGGCATCCATCTGCTTTTCAGCTTCGGAGGCCCGGGAAGAAAAGCTCTCTTTCAGCCGGATGTATTCCTCCCGGTCGAGAATGCCGCCCACCAGGTTTTCATAGAGCGACATGAGCAGCTTCTGGAGCGTTTCATATTCCTCGCGTTTTTTATCCAGCTGGCGCTGTATTTTTTGCGCCTCTGCCGTCCGCAGCGGCGCGGTATCCGTCATGGCCAGGAGGTCGCTCATGTCAATGACATCCTGAATATGTACTTTCAGACTGTCCAGAACGATCTCCTCCAGCGCATTGTCCCGGATACGGTGCGGCGAACAGGCGGTTTTATCCTGCTTGTTGGCGGAGCAAACGTAATACACATATTTTCTGCCGCCTGCGGGAACCGTTTTTCGGACCATGCTGGCCCCGCAATCCCCACAGAATACCATTCCGCTGAACAGCGTCACCGCCTCGTCCTCCGGGCTGCGCCGGGTATCCAGACGCAGCACCTTCTGAACATTATCAAAGAGCATTTGACTGACGATGGCCTCATGGTTGTTTTCAATGACGCACCATTCAGATTCCGCTTTGGTCACACGCTTATGCACCTTATAGCTGGGTGTCGTCGCTTTGCCTTGAATCAGGACGCCGGTATAGACGGGATTTTTGAGAATACGGATCACCGTCGCAGCGGACCACACGGCCTTTGGGTTGGTTTTGAAGGGCGTTGTAAACTTCATCCCCAGGGAACGCTTATATTCCATGGGAGACAGAACGCCCAGGCGGTTCAGAGTGTTGGCGATATCCTGGGGGCTGACGCCCTCCAGCTTCCACTGAAACATATCCCGGACAATATCTGCCGCAAATTCATCCACTACCAGCTTGTTTTTATCCTGTTCGTCTTTCAAATACCCATAGGTGGCAAAGGAGCCGAGATACTGGCCCTTTTTCCGCTTGATTTCCAGCTGGGTGCGGATTTTGACCGAGATATCCCGGCAATAAGCCTCGTTGATAAGGTTCTTAAATGGGATAATCAGGTCATCGGAGGATTTCTTCCCGCCAAGACTGTCGTAGTTATCATTGACGGCAATGAAGCGGACGCCAAGAAACGGAAATATCTTTTCGATGTATTCCCCGGCGTCCAGGTAATTACGCCCAAACCGCGAGAGATCCTTCACTACGATACAGTTTGTCCGTCCGGCTTTCACGTCCTCCATCATTTTCTGAAAGCCAGGGCGCTCAAAGGTCGAGCCGGACCAACCGTCATCGACCCGGATAGTATACTCCCGGATGTCTGAATGGTTTGCTAAAAAATCCCGGAGCAGCTCCCGCTGCCCGGTAATGCTGTTGGATTCCTCCTTATCTCCATCGTCACGGGACAGACGGAGGTATAGGGTGGCGTTCCAGATTTTCGTTGTTTCCTGCATCATGCACACTCCTTTTCTCAGTATTCAGCAAAACTACCGATCAAAAGAGCGTCGTTTTAGTCCCACTGATATTGTATCTGTCTGTCCCATGTTCGGCAAGGATGTCAGGCTTTGGAGGCGATATATCCGGCCAACCGCTGCATCAGAGAGGTTTCCGTATCCGAAAAGCCAACCTTCACAACATATTTCCCGTGCTTGTAGCAATAGGGATTGCCGATCTGCCGGATAAAATCCAGAGCACGTTCTTTTGCCGGGAGGGCTGTGTTGACCTGCACATCCCGGATGTCCACCAGCGTATCCCGATCAACAGAAGCAGGATCAACATTCCTCAGTGCGTTCAAATCTATGGTATTGGGCATAGCAGCGCCTCCTTTCGGTTATACCATCCTATGCGGTTTTGGAAAAATTCATGTGTTTCAAGGTCACAACAATAGGCTGACGGAGATCTGCCCTGTACGAAATCCAGCGGTACACCGTATTCCGTCAGCCCATGACTTCTAACCTTGATTACAGCAAGGTATCAGCGGCGATCCTGTTTGCGGCGTCGTTTCGATTTATGACGCTTTTTCCGTTTACCGCCGCTTTGGGCCTTGCTGTGCTCTCTTTCCTCGCGCTCAATATTGCGCATGGCGAGGAAAGCGGTCATGTCCAGACAGCCGGAGCTGTTATACTTGTCTTTTTTGTCCATAATCTTTTCCTCATGTAGAGATGTGTGGAGGCAGACTTCGCCCGCCTCCACAGGTTTTCAATCGTTTTATATTTCTGCTTCATCCAGACTGCCTTACGTTCTCGGCACTCGCTTCACGCCTGCAATTCACTTATGCAGCCTCTCACCGGATTGCCTGCGACGGTTGTTATCACGCTCGGACTGTCCCTGGTGGGGAGTTTCTCCTCTCTGCTGTCATCACCAACCGGGAACTGCCCGGCTTTTCCGAAGCTGATGTGAATCGCTCGTCCCAGGCTGGGAGTCCCGGCGCATCCTTCGGCTCGGCTATCACAGAGAGGTCGTTATCTGATAAAGGTTATTCAGTTTTCAAGGGACACACGCACCGCTGGGATTAAACTGTTACCGGCTCTGGTACGGGAAGGAAGTGTTGATAATCTCCCTTCACTCACTACCTCACAAGAAAGGCCAAAGTTAGGGCCGTTTTCAGAAAAAAGCAGCAAGTTTTTTTCGTGCAGCGTCAATGGATTGATACACGGTTACTTTTGCGCAGCCCTCCATATCCGCAATCTGCTGATAGGTCATCCCCTCAAAGTAGTAGAGCCGGATGCGGCGTTTCTGCGCTTCGGGAAGGGCATCAATGGCAGTATGTAACAGTTCCCGATCCAAGCTGTGAATCGCTTCCTCCAGAGGGGATGCAACCGTAGCAGCTGCTGCATCGGCATCCAAAGAGCCTCCATAGTGACGGTCTATTTTATTCAGTTCGGACAGGTCCTCCAGTTCAAATTGGTCAAAGGTTTCATATAGCTCCTTGCTGAGTTCCATAAACTGTGTCACGCCCTGACCATCCTGAAACTCAAGGAAGTACCTCGGATGGTCCGTATGGATGCCGGATGTGCGGATGGTGTATGGATTGTCTTTGTGTTTTCGCCGTTTGGGCGGCGCGTCGAAAGGGATGGAGTGATTGTTCTCCATAATGTGTTCCTCCGTGAAATCTGAATTTTGGGAAAGGCCAAAATCCAGCGGAGGACCACGGCAGCGCTGCGGGCCGCGGCATAAAGCAGAAAGAGGGGGAACGCTTTTACAGCTTCCTGCAAAAGCGTTCCCCCTCCAAGAAAAGGCTGGGAACATAAAAAGAACCCCCGTAAGCTATTTTTCAAAGGCAATTATCTTTTGCCCTGAAAAGGTAGCTTACGGGGGTTAGATCATCGTTTTCGAGCGTTAAACGAACATTAGATAGGGGCTTGGGGCGTTAGTTTTTCGTTAGTCGGAAAAAATCGTGTTCTATCAGCGTTTTTTCAGCGTTAGATGGGCGTTAGATGCCGGCATTACCTATGCGTCAGGCAGCTTTCGGATATAAAATAGATCTTCCGGGGCCAGACTTCTGAGATTCTGAAGCATATCCGTCAGCTCCTTATATTCTTCGTTCGTCAGGTATCTCTGCGCCATCTCATACTCGGATTTCGCCAAATCAAAGGAGCCGAGATGGACCATGGAATAAATCAGCCAGTAATAAGCGTATATGTTGCCCGGTTCGATGGACAAAGACTGTGCAGCGTATTTATGAAGGTCATGGTAGCATTCCGCATCTGCCAGCATACGGAGAAGTTCATTTACGATACCCACATGGACAACGTAACAAAGGCAAGCATTTTCAAAAGGCTGCTCTCTGTCGTATTTTTCCTGGGATTACGCACCACTAGGAACCCCAGTGGTCTCGGCTTCACCGGAACAGCAATAAAGCTCTGAATAGACAGCTTCTGATAGACCGCATATTCTCTCGGTTCCTCATGTTTGATACTGCTCACATCCGGGATAATCAGTGCGTCGTTGTTTTCCATGGCCGCCAGCCACCGCTGCATAATAGCGATTTCTTCAAAATCACGAACCAACTCCTTTGTACGGTCATGTGGATTTGTGTTGAACCAGACATACGGTGCCCAAACACCGAGATCCATGTCTATCTCCAGAAAGCCTGCCCAGTTGGCATTGTAGAAATCGCAGGCTGTAGACAACGTGCGTGAAATAATATCGTCCGCGTTATCACTTTCGTGAAGCCTGGCTTCCAGATTACGCAGCGTCCGTTCAAACTCCACCGCATACCGAACTTCTTCTGTCTGCGGCTGTTTGCCGAGTCTTTGCCGCAGAGTCTTCCATAATCCACACTGATTGTTTTCCATAGCTGTTGACTCCTTTCTGAAGATGTATAAGATAATGAAAAAGCCGCAAGATGCCGGAAGCAAATCCGACAGCCTTGCGGTTCAGGGTTAATATGTGGGCCATCGGATCTACGCGATCACGTTAGCCTTATACGGTACATTTTTCTTTCATCTGACAATATGTACAATCATCAGATGGCATCATACTTTGTTGATAAGAAACCATGCTTTGTGCAAGCGTAGCAATGACCATCAACGATTGAGGGGAACATTTTCTCAGTGTTGCTGCCAGCTCTGAGTTGATACTGTAGCTTTGACATGAGTATGGATTGTCCATCAGGAAATAGTCAACAGGCGTATCAAGGAAAGAACTAATCCGCATAAGCAATTCCAAGGACGGCTTCTTCCTCCCACGCTCAATATCGCTCAGGTGATTCGTTGCAGTCCCGATTGCAATCGCCATATCCTTTTGCTGAACGTTCATGGCTTTTCTCTTTTCCCGCACACGTTGGCCAAGCTGCTGATAATTGATCTCGGTCTGCATCAAAATCACCTCCCTGCGTTGCATTTTTGCTATTTTCTCTATTTTTATTATATAGCGGCAACCATAAATCATAAATAATCCAGTAAGTCAATAACAATGCTATTAGATTAAGTTTATAAAAATATTTCTTCACTTACCAAATGATAAAAAGGCTGGAAATGAAGTATGAACTCCACTTCCAGCCTTTATATTGGTTATATCTGATTTATGGTTTCTGTTTTTTCGACGTCGCTTGTATGTACGGGCTTTTTCTGATACGTTTGATAATACCATTCCAAAAATTCGCCATAGATGCGATCCTCCGCTTTTTTACGGGCATCAACCGCATCCTCTATCCGTGAAAACGACCCAAGGTTATAATTTTTTCCCTTAAAACCAATTTGAGCTGTCCACTTTTGAGTTCTGCGGTTGAGGTACACTCCGTTATAGCCGCTGCTGTTGTTCTTTAACAGCCGCTTTCCTGCTTTTTCAAGCAGGGTGACAGAGGTTCCATCAACAAACTTCATATTGGTTTTGATGATACTGTTTTGCAGGCATCCGCAGCTTTTGGTATGACCACTTATCAGATAAGCGTACCGAACTTTTGTTTCATTTCCGCACTCACAGCGGCAAAGCCAATAGCTTGTTCCGCTTTTCCACTCTGCCAGCTCAAGCACTGTCAGTTTCCCGAAGACCTTGCCTGTCAAATCCTCCATTGGTGGACTTCCATTACAGCCGCAGCTTTTGGTCCTGCCGCTTTGCAACAGAGTTTGTCCCACAATCGTTTCATTGCCGCAGTCACATAGACAGCGCCAGCGGTGCATACTGTCCCACTTCCCAGCGTATTCCAACACGGTGAGCATTCCAAACCGCTTGCCGACATAGTCCTTCAGCGGCGGATGACTCAGGCAGCCGCAGCTTTTCTTGTAGCCGCACAGGAGTTGGTGGGTGGCAGCAAGGCATTGCTTCCCGCAGTCGCATTGACACAGCCATTGTGTTCCGCCCTGTTTGTTCCGATGGGGACTTGGCTCCAAACATACCAGGCGTCCAAATCTCTGCCCGGTCAAGTCCTTTTGACCGGGCTTCACCTTCGTCTCACAGCCGCAGTCCCGAACCGTACCCCGCTGCAGAGTGCGGGTGTCCAACTGGATGGCTCCTCCGCAATCGCAAGTGCAGTTCCAGACCATATAGCCGTTTTTCCGTTCCCCAGTCGGTTCCGATACTGTCAGCTTTCCAATACGGAAGCCGATCCCAATTTTGGGCTTCACTCATTCTTCCTCCCGTTCAAACCGGATCGTCACACGACTTTGCCCGCCCACGGTACAAGTGAACAAGGTCAAATCCCAATCTCCGCTTTCCATTGCCTCAATAGAGGTTGGCAGTAACGTCTCCTGCTCCACCATTTTGTAAGTGAATACATTTCCGTCCATATCTGTGAAGGTGGCAAGATCGCCCTCCTTCAGATTTTTTAGGTTGCCGAAGTGGGAAGTGTAGTTATGTCCGCAGATAATCAGATTGTTCAGATAAGCCGACCCGCTGTACCGGCAGGGAGCGGTTTTCAAATTGGGATAACTCCATTCACTGATAACCGGCAGTTCCAGCTCCAAGGCTGGGATTCTTAAAATACCAATAAAATCAATCCCGTTGATGGTTTCCACTGGCATTTCCATATTGGGGGCTAAAACATAGTCAGGGATAACTGTCCGCTCGTCACGCAATAAAGGGTCCGGTTCTTCTGTTGCGGTCGTGGGGATTTCTACGGGTGGTTCGGTCACAAGGTATTCCTCAATACAATTTAGTGCCTGACTGGATGCTTTCTCTGCCCGCAGTTCATCGTACAGGTTGAAAGCTGTTATAAAAAGGGCCGCTGCAATCAGCAGCAGCCCAAGCGCAATCCAGAGGAAACCCTCTTGTTTCCGGCTGTTTTCTTTCTCATTTTTCATCTGCGGCACCTCGACGGCGTAAAAGGCCGATCACGATAAAGAGTAAACCAGCAGCAATCAGCACCGGCACCGGCCACCAAAGCTGGCCGGTCTGGGGAAGCGTAGGCTTTCCAGGTGTGGTGGGCGTATCAGGTTTCGTCGTAGGAGTTGGTTCGTCTGGGATATCCTCAGAGAAGGAATTTGTTACATAGAACGTGTTGCCTTCCCGCGTGACCTCCGCAGTGTATTCTTCCATTTCTTTTTCCACTACGGTCCAACGATATGCGTTGTCCAGGTTCGCCCAGGTATACCGCCAGTTATTCTTACTGTTCAATGTGACGGTATCATAAACAACTCCGTTTTTCAGAAGCTGTACCATCACTTCTTTCGGACGGGCCTTCTCATGACCTTCATCGTTCCAGATTTTCAGGACTTTGCAGGAAACCGTATCAGGTTTCTCTGGAATTTTGGAAGAATCAAATTTTGCAGTTGCAGTCACAGCATAGATCCATGTATTGGTTTCGGCGTCCAGACTGGGAAGCATCACCATAAACGGCGTAGCATCATAGCGGAAACCGTCTTGTGTATGGCGTTCTCCAAGCACCAAATATAAACCTGCTGTCAGCCGCTTTCCGCCTGTTGGAAATGCTATTTGGCCGTTCCGATCTGTTTTGCCGCTGTCGGTAGCCACGATGTTATCCCGCAGGACATATCCTTCCAGCGTAGAAGCCAATGCCCTCCAGGTATCGTCGGCTTTCCCGGGGATATCCACGTTAAAAATCTTAAATTGCTCTGTTGTCTCCAATTCACCATATGCATCCACTGTCGCAACAAGATAGATGTTGAAAACTGCACCGGACAGCGGCGTTCCGTGATCCTGATACGTAATTGTGAGACCAACATCCTGATCCAGGTCAATACGACCCGCAGCAAGCGCGGAAACAGGCAAAAGCATGAAAACCAGCAATAAACTCAGGCAAATGGAAATCAGCCGTTTATTCATTTTCATCTGGGTCACCTCCGGTTTTTTTCTTTGATTTTTTCGGCAGCAGTAAAATCACCAGCAGAATCAGGAGCATGGGAATCGCCACAATGGGTGCCACCAGCAGCGGCTCGATTTGCATGGCATCCGCCGTAATGCGGATGGCCTGCGCCTCCTCCTGGTTTTCGATCCGGTGGCCCCGGACCAGCAGGCGGTGTGAATTGATTCCATAGGGGGTACAGGTTACCAAGGTACAGTAATCTTTTCCTTCCTCGATTTCCAGGTCATCCAGCTCATACGGAAGCACAATGCGGATTTGATCCACTTCATAAGTCAGGGTTTCATCCAGAACCCGCATCAGGAAGGTATCGCCTATCACCATCTTGTCCAGATCCGTAAAGAGCCGTGCGGACGGCAAGCCACGGTGCCCGGACAGGACACAGTGGGTCCCACTGCCGCCAACCGGCAGAGAAGTACCCTCGATATGGCCTACCGCGATTTGCAGAATCGCTTCATCCGTGCCGTGATAGATCGGCAGGGAACAGTTAATGGAGGGAATCTCAATGTATCCGATGATGCCATTGCCGGACACATTCAACAGACTTTCGTATTTTGTCCGTTCTTCGTCTGTCATATCATACCGGTCGGCTTTATCGATCAGAGATTGATTGTACGCTTGTGCATCCGCCCAAAGCTGTTCATAGGTGTCAGAGTCGATCTCTGCCACCTGCTCCGCGTAAGAAGCGATAGCGCGGGACTGGTGTAAAGAATTCCAATAGTCGCTGACTGTGGGATACAGCAGCAAGGACAGCCCTGCAAGAAGGATGAAAATCAGAAATAATGTAATGAGATTACTTGTTCGTTTCTTCATGCAGGGATCTCCTTGCTGTTGTATTCCGGGGAGGCGGGGACCTCCCCGGTTAACAACAGATCAATACTTCAAAATCTTAGGATTGTGCTTACTTCTCCGCACCGCTCATGCGCTTCTTGGTCACCAGCAGCACGACAGCAGCCAGGACCAGAACGCCGCCCAGCACATAGAAGATGGTGGTGCCGATGCCGCCGGTGCTGGGCAGCTCGGAGCCGGACTTGTTGACCACGGTGGTGGTGATGGAACCGGCCGTCAGATCAACGGTGCCCAGGTCGATGTTGACGGTCCCTCCATCCTTCACTTCGGTCTTCTTGTTGCCGTTCTCATCGGTCAGATAGGCCTTCAGAACCGTCAAAGCGGGGGTGTCAGCAGTTGCGTCATGGGTAGCCTCGATGACGAAGTAGATGGGGTCAATGGTATTGTAGCCGGCGGGGGTCTTGGTCTCGGTCAGTTTGTACTGGCCATCGTCCAGGCCGGAGAAGGTGAAAGAGGTGGTAGTCTCATCGACGGTGAATTTCTTGACCGTAGTCCAGGTGTCTGCAGCACCATCTTTGCCCTTGATCAACTTCTCCAACTTAAAGGCAGCGCCGGTCAGAGGCTTGTTCTCGCTGTCCACCTTGTTGATGATGGTCTGGTAGGTGAACACGATAACGGTATCCTCGGGGGTTTTGCCGGTTTCGTGATTTTCACCGGACTCGGATTTGTTAGGGTTGTTGGAGTACTCCAGATAGACCTTGTTGGGGTTTCCGGCGGAGCCGAGAACGGCATTTTCATTCAGCTTTGCGGTGTACTCCACGGTGATAACGGAGCTGTTGCCCGCACCCAGAGCCTTGACATCATCGCAAGAGACGGTCAGCGTGGTGGTGCCGTCGGCGTTGACGGTGGCAGTGACGGTAAATCCATTGGTCTCGGTGCCATCAATATAGACCTTGGCATCTTTGTTGTAGGTCAGGCCCTTGGACAGGGTATCGTGGAACACGACCTTGTAGGTGGTGTAGGAGGAGACATTATCCGCCAGAGTGGCCTTGAGCTGGAAGGGGACAGAGTCGCCGATGTCATAGTCGGCGGAGTCCTGCCAGCCGGAGGTAACGCCGGTGGAGTCGTTGGTGTCCTTGACCTTCTTTACCACGGTGGGAACGTCGGACTTGGGATCGGCAGTGACGTTGCCGACCACCTTGACGATGTACTCGGTGTAGGCGTCGCCCTTGTCGGTCAGGGAACCGTCCTTATCCTTGACCAGATAGTAGCCGGCGGCCAGGCCGGAGATCACATAGGGGTTGGAAGTTTTACCGCTGTCAGCCGCGGGGTTGCCCAGGGTGATCATCTCCAGCAGGTCGGCTACAGTCATTTTGTCGGTGTCGGTGTAGTTGGTGTCCAGCTTTTCAGCCACAGCAGCGGCGTCGCTCAGACTGGCAGCGTTGCTGACGCTGGAGCCCCACTTGATGTTGGACAGGACGCCCTCGTGGAGGTCACCGGTGAAGATCTGATAGGCCTCGTAGGTGTGGCCTGCAGTGGAGTTATTGATGGTAATGGAATAGGTGGTGGACTCGTCCGCGAAGGCGGTGACAGCCAGGCTCAGTGCCATGACCAGTGCCAGCAGGAGGCTGGCAAGTTTTTTGATGTGCTTCATTGTTTTGTTCCCTTTCTGCTTTTGAATTTCTGGGTGGTATATGTGGTATATATTTTTGCGCTCAGGAGAATGTGGATTCCCCCTTTCTGCGCTTGCTATGGGTATACAACAAGATCGCCGCTGCGAGCATCAGTGTCAGTCCTCCGATGGTAAACATTCCGATCCCTCTGCCTCCGGTTTCGGGAAGCACAGGATAGGAAATATTGTTGGTCACAGTCACATTGCTCTGTGCGGTACCAATTGTCACCATGGCACTATCCGAATAAGAGACCTTGAACTGATTTCTATTCACAGTTCCGACCCGTTCGTTCAGGATCGGTTTCCCGGCATCATCCAGCTCGAAGAGATAATAGGTTTCCCCCAGTACCAAATTGGTAAACTTTGCCGTTTTGGAACCGCTGTCACCATCTGCAAAGGAAATCGAGACGGTCTGCATGGGGTCTCCCACAGGATTGGGCGTATCATAGAGGCCAAAGCGGTAGGTTCCGCTTACCGGGGACTCATCGCCCTCCAGTCCGGCAAAGCACTTTGTGACACTGGCCTCGCCCCGTCCGTTGCCCATGCGAAATTCGTATGTATCACTTTCGTACCACACATCCACACCGTCCGGGTATTCGGGGTAACTGCCGTCAGCATTCGCTTTGGCAACAAGGAAGTAATGGGGAGCTGCGTCCAGCACATAGCCATCCGGTGCCTTCGTTTCGACAATTCGGTAGACTGTGTTGTACGCCATAAGCGGATCAGCTCCGAACACAAGCACGCCATTGGCATCCGTTGTTCCGGTCCATGTTTTGCCCTCTGTTGGCGTAAAGGTGCCATTGTCCATGGTCCCCTCTGCCATTTCGAATTCTGCACCGGGCAGCCGGGTGGTGACCGAACCGCTGTCATACTTGATGATCTCCACAGTCGGTGTCGAGGAGCCAACGGCGGTTCCCCCGGCAGCATAGGCGTAATCATCGTCAATTATGGTTCCGGACGAGGTGGAGGCATACCCCTCCCAGTGGGCATCATTGCGGATCGCTACTTTTACCCCCGGCTTTACCTGCACTCTTGCTTTGTAGCTTATGGTGATGGGGACGCCGTCAGGAATAGTGATACGAAGGGTGCTTCCCTCTAGCGAAGCGGTATAGGGGACGGAGGCTCCGGTATTGGTATTCGTTACCGTAATGGATGTGGGGTCCAGCTGTAAGGTCTCACTAAGCGTATCCACCACTGTCAGATAGTCCGTACCCGCCAGCAGATCTTCCCCAAGGCTGTTTACCTGAATCGTGAACGGGAGTGTTCTGGCCCCTGTTTCCGCCGTCTTTTTCAGCGTGGAGGTGGAAACCTTAACAGACTGAGAATCAATGTCCCGCTGGCGGCCGTCCTCCCCGTAAAGGATAACCTGATTGTTAAACTGCTTTTCCTCGCCGCCCAGCAGGACAGCGGGGTCTGTGACACGGCAGACGATCTGGAAAGTAACCGCACAGTTATTTACAACCCTTCCCGCCACCAGATTGTCCACATCCCATACAAGGGAGTTTCCATCGGTGTAGTAGTACGCTGTAACGGAATTGGCCGTGGTCATATGTTCGGTGTAATCCGCACCGAGATCGGTGAGCCGGGGAACAGTTGTATTCTGAGCCTGGCTGCCACGTGACAGAACCCGAAGATAAGCAAGCTCCATACCGTCGGGTATGGTATCTTCCAACCGGTACCTGCCGGACAGTTCGCCGGCATAGTTCACGGTTATCTCCCATGAAACAAACATACCCGGTTGTCCAAGCTCCTGGGTCAGAATGGTTCCCACGCTTCCACTCGTGGTTTCCTGAATTGATTCACCGTTAAACTTGAATACGGCACCGACTTTTTTCCATAGATTGGTTCCCTCATACAGGATATCTTGCGCCCTGCCCCGCTCATTCCAGTTTTGGCCATCATCGCTTGTTCTGAGATAGTTGTAATAATAAAGAGGACTACCAAACCAGGGGTGAGGGGGAAGAAATGCAGGAGCAGTTTTTATAATGATATACAGCGATTCTCCATCCAGCGGCAATGTCTTTTCCATCTTTATTGTGACGGAAGAGGTGTCCTGTGTTCTCTCACCGATAACATACTCTACAGAATAAAAATCGTTTTCAACTTCAGTCAACTGGCCGCTGTTCAGAGCCGCGTTCAAATCGGTGAATCCCGTCAAATCACTTTCCGACAAGGGACTGGTATAGAGGCCAACCAGAGAATCCGCACGGATAAAGGAATAGTCAGAACCAGTTCGCAGATAGTCCTGCATATAAGTTCCTGCACGGACAGAATCCCCATCCACCTTGATCGCCCAATATATGGTTCCCTTTGAATAGCTCCCTGAACTGCTTGTGGGGCCCTCGTAATACCAGGAGAGCTTCTTTGCCTCGATGGTATTTCCACCTTTCAGAATTACGTCCCTGGAAGCCGTTACTCCGGTCAGCGTAAAGGGGTCTCCGGTTCCGGGAATGATCTCGCCGGAGAGAGTAAAGCTGTTTTTGACAATTACCGCGGCAGTTCCCTCAACGGTTTTCGGCTGAGCGTAATAGCTGAGCCGGTAGGCATAGTTGTTCCCGGTCCGCCCCAGCTGTGCCATGGTGAAGTTGAAGCTGGTATTGCCGTCTACCTTGACCCATAGGGTATCGACAACACTGTTTCCGTTTTCAGTGTCCAGTGCTTCCACCTTCACATATCCCACAAACTGCATATAGGTGCCGTCAATCCGGTCTGTCATGCTGGCGGAGGTCACATCCCAGTCGCCCAGTTCGTTGACCAGAACCGTATACAGGTAGCTTCCGGCAGGGGCAGTGAAGTTTTCCGGCGGATTGATTTCCTCAACGGGCTCTGTTCCGGTGGCGTCAAAAACCCGGCCACTGATGGAAATATCAATGTCCTCTGTCAGCGCTTCCCCCACAAGTTTTTTTGCCCAATGGGAATACTGCAGGAATTTGGATTGCTGACTGGTTGCGAGATAGTCAAAGTCATCCTTCTTCGCGTTGTCGGAAAAAGCTTTGACGCTGTTATTGATGTACAGCTCCTTACCACCCGCCGCCGTCAGCGCTTCCAGCCCGACATGGACCTGATACTGGATGGTGAGGGCTTCTCCGGGAGCAAGATCGCCAAGAACCGCCGAGAACCCTTTGCCGTCCTCGTGCATAGTGGGCGTAAGGGCGGTGCCTGTCCCGCTGGCACTGGTTCCGATAAAGTACTGGAAAGAGCCATCCACATAATTCATGTAGGGCAGATACGCCTCGTTCGTCGGTTTTTCCGGGTCGTTCAGGCAGTCCTCAACCCGTACATTTTTCAGAGTAAACAGATTGCTCTTATTTGCCTGAGCCACCACCGTATAGGTGATGGTGTAACTTCCGTCCTCATTGCGGACCGGGCTTGCGGCAGTCTTTTTTAGGTTCAGTCCGGCCTTGGGCTCCAGATTCGCCGTAGATTTTTCTTTGGGGTACTGGGCGGCATAAGCCTGAGCTTCGTTGGAGATCAGTTTCTCTTCGCTGTTCTGAAGATAGGTGTAGTTTTCCCCCAGCTTTACCCGGTAGCGGAGTGTGCGGGTCTCGTTGGCAGTCATATCTCCGATTTCCCAGACAAGGTCTCCGGAATCATCGATGCGGACGGTGCCGTGAGCCTTTCCTACCGCAATGGTTTCCCCGGGACTTCCGGTGCTAGTCAGGGTTTCCGCCTCGCTGCCGACCCCAAGGTAACTGACGAAGTCACTGTTTGCGGTAAAGTGATCGACCACCCGAACCTGCGGGCAGCCTTCCTTGCCAGCGGTCACGGTCAGTGTGTACTCCGCATAGTTTCCGTCCTCAGACTCCACAATTTTCGGTGAAACCGATTTTGTGAGGGCCACCGTGCCGTTTTTTGCCGCAATGTCTTCCTCAAATTGGGCAATGATGGTTACATCACCAAGTACAAGCGTCCCCTTACTGTCATCATCCAGCGCGGCAGGATCCACCCTGCTGGATACATTGAAGGAGCCGCTGATAACCGTGACATTGTTTGCGTTCTGCACTTGCAGCCATTCATCATCGAAGTCAATCGTCAGTATGCCGTTCTCTACGGAAACCGGGCCAATTATTTCGCCATTTTCATCTGTCATATCGCCGTCCTTCGCGGGGTCGAGAAGAAGCTGCGGTAGTTCAAATTGGAGAACGCCTCCATTGGCAAGCAAATCCGAAAGAGGCACATTGGCAAAGTTCGCAGTCAGTTTTAATTTCGCGTCTCCGGGGATAACCACACCGTCAGTGACCTCAATCCATTCTTCGCTGCCCGCCGGGTGGTAGAACAGCTTTGCCCCAGTGATATACTGAGAAACATCAATGGAATTGCCGTTGCTGGCGGCTCCGGAATCCTCCGTCAGCAGAACTGCATCATGCTCCGATGCCTCCGCCGCGCTCTCTGGCATGGATACAAAGCCAAGAAGCTCCGCGTCCCCGGCGGCAACGGAGACCTGCGTGACACTGTTATCCCAGTCTCCTGCAATGACCCTTACCGCTCCGCTCTCGGAAACCGAAGCCACAAATCCGGCATGGTCTGTGGTGCCGTCATGATCCCGGTCCAGGAATACAAGATCGCCACTGGCCGGGGCAGTGCTTCCCGCTTCGGTGTACAGCCCACAATCGGCCATATCCGTGAGCCATTCCTCACAGTCGCTCCCATAGGGGAAAGCATTGACGGGGATATCCGCGTAGTACAGGCAGAAGGAGGCGAACATGGCGCTCCAGTCTCCATAGGGATCACCATACCACTGGCCGTATCGGGTAATGCCTTTCATTTCTCCATCTTCGGTGACAATGTAGTTTTGGATGCTTTCCTCATACCCAAGCTGCGTCTGCGCGATGGAGACAATATCGTCTGCCCAAATACCAGTCAGTTCAACACCCGAAACACTGCGTTCCCATAGGCCAGCAGACTCCAAATCTGCTTCCGGATTGGAGTAGCAAGCCAGGGAGTGTTCATGTTCCTCCAGCTGGCAAATCAGAACTTTCTCATAACAGTCGTCTGTATGGACATGAGCCTCTTGCCCGGCAGATTCAGATGATTCGCCTTCCGGGATATCACAAATTAAAACCTGTTGTGTTTCAAAGCACTCGGGCCCATGGAGGTGTGCGCCGTCTCCTTCAGTCATCCCACATATGTACGATACAACGGTTTCATAGCAATCGGTTGTATGCTCATGATCCTCGGAACAAACAAGCTGCTGCTCTGTATCAATACAGCTCTCGTCATGGATGTGACCGGCAGACTCCTCCTGATTGCAAATAAGTACCTGTTCCTCGTCATAACAATCATCTGTATGTATATGGCCATCATTACTCAGCTCGTCATATCCGCAAACCAACTGCATTTCGTAACAGCTATCGCCATGCTGATGCTCTTCGATGCCACACCAGGCTGTCTGCTCCATGGTAATCGCAGGCAGAATCAATGCGTAGACCGTGCAGAACACCACCACACAGGCCAGGCCCGTCACAACCTGGTACCAGCGTTTCCTTCTTTGATGTGCCTTAGTATATTTCTCTGCGCCTTGCAGAGCATCCTGCTTCATATACCAATCACCATCCTTCCTATCTCAATGCTCCAAAGTCAGGCAGGGGCCAGACCCGGAATACAATTTTTCCAACAATCTGTTCATCGGAGACACAGCCAACCGTTGTGCTGCGGGAATCCACCGAAGTAGAGCGGTGGTCGCCCATGCAAAAGTACCGGTTATCCGGCACCTGGTAGGGTAATTCAATGTCACAGTCTCCAAGGGCTTTTTCTGTCAGGTAAGGCTCGTCCAGCAACTCACCGTCCACATACACATTTCCGTCAGCATCAATATCCACCCACTGACCGGGACCGGCGATACAGCGTTTGACCAAAATCTTGTTGCCCATGTAAAACGCCACCAGGTCGCCAGGCGCAAAATCCGATCCTTTGACGGAGATCACAATATCCCCCTCGTCCAGCGTTGGGGCCATGGAGGCTCCGTAAATTTGCAGCACAGGCATCCAAATCGTGGCCACCAATACAGCCACCGCAGCCACGACGATCAGGGTGTAGATGGTGCTTCTCAAAACACGTTTATATCGTCTCTTATATTTTTCTCTGCCAAGCTCTGCCGTGAGCTGCTCCATGGTTGGAAGCTCGCGTGGCTGCATTGTTTTACTTTTCATCTGTCCCAACCTCTCCGGCTGCCCGGATCATTTCTCGGAGGGCTTCCTGATCTGCCAGCAGTTTGGCTGCTTTGGAAACAATCTGTTTCCAATAGGCATCCGCTTCCGCGTGTGCTTTTTCGCTGTATGCCTGCGCCTGCTGCCGGATCTCCGCAGCTTCTTGTTTTGCCTGTTCCTTCATATCACGACAGATTGCATCCTGTTGGCCGCTTATCCGTTCGATATTCTCAAGATACTGCTGCGCTGCGGCTTCCGCTGCCTGAAAGACACCATTGAGAGACAAAGCAGCTTCTGCCAGGGAACCAGCGTTGCTGATCGCGATTTTGCGATCCCGGAGCTGTGCTTCTGCCTGCTCTAATCTGTTTTTTAGCTGGTCATTTTCCGCTGCCTGAGCAATCAGCATTTCCAGCAGTTCTCCCCGACTTAAACGCCGCAACTCTTTATCCGTCATCAAGAGCCTCCAAATCTGTGTCACAGGACACAAATGCAAAAATGGGCATCGGTCATTTCCGCCTGCCCCAGAAGATCCTTACACCGCAACGCGGTCGTAATCATCCTTATTCTGTGCTGTGAAACACATACCTCCATGATGTTTAGCCATGAATCAGTAATCTGAAACAACTATCAAAACCAACATTAACATTATTTCCATAATGTAGTGAAACGTTTCCGGCAGATTCCGTCAATAAATACATATCCAAAATCTAAACAGAATAAGCATAGCACAAGAACGCAAAAAAATCAATAGGAGGCGCAGGAAAAGTACGTAAAATAATGGAAAAATCGGAGTTAAGAGAAGCAGTACAAAAAAACTTGGCAACACGAATTCACCCTCAAATTCATTTTTGAAAAACGTGTATGAGGGTGTGCTTAAACTGTACCCTGCAGAATAGACACTCATAGTTTAGGGGGTGTCCTGATCTTCGGACAGGAAGATTAGGGGGACGCCCTTAACGGTGGACGCTTCTGCGGGAAAGATTTGTGTGGTAAGATGTATCCATGAAGAGGACAGAAAGGCATGGATATTATTCGTTCTGCCATTTTGGTTCCCTCCTAAGTGCGTTATTTGGATTTTCATACTTATTGTATCCAATTCCAAACCTTTTTTGCACAGGACGCACAGAGGGAAAAGTACGTAGAGAAGTTTTATTTATTGGGTAGATAGATCTGCAAGATTGACGATCCGCTTTTGCTGCTTTCGGGCATACTGCACCGTCTGATAGGCTCCGCCGCTATCATGCTCAATGCAGCAGACGATTAAATCCGACCGGTCAATCATTTGCCGGTTGCGTATCTGAATTGCAGACTTGTAGTGTGCCTCGGCAGAGTTTTGACAGATTTCAATTTCATCATAATAATCACGAAAGCTATCCTCATTATTCCTGTATTCCGCAACGGAATACGGCAGCACCAGAACATGGGCGCTGTTGTCATCCCGAAATGCCCGCTTAGCCCGTCGTATTGCGGAGGACGCAAGCTGATCAAATTCTCCATTCCTTCCAACGAGGAACTCCACATATTCCTGCTCCGACAGTAAAGAACGAATCAGCTTATCCAGCTTCTGCTCTATTTGTCGCGGTGTATTCACCACTCTATGCCCAAAGAAAGAAACGCTGTATATTTTCAAAGTCAATCCATCGCTCGCCACTCATCACCCCTCCAGACGAGACATTTTATATGTGTAATGTGACAATATACACATTACACATTATACCTTGTCGCATTTCACATATCAAGTGTCGCATCTCAAACAATTTATACTTTCTATGGTTTTCGGTACAATATTTAGGGGTGCATGAAATGTCTGAAACCAGTGAAAAACGCTTTGATAATTCCGAGAGATACAGAGATCTTGGATATGCAATTTCTTATTATCGAAAGCGCAAGGGACTTACGCAGGAGCAGCTTGCCGATCAGATTGGTGTCAGCCGACAGCACATGGGGGCGATTGAAGCACCCAACATGGTGCGGGCAATCTCCCTTGATGTGCTTTTTAATATTGCCACTATTCTGGAAATTGAGCCGTATATGCTTTTGAAGTTTTCTCCGGACAAGTAGCCCGGCGCAGAGTACGAAGTATTTGGCAAGCAGGGCAAGTGTTTATACAAACCCTTACAGCAACGAGAGGCTGGCATGATGCCGGCCTCTCGTTGTGCTTGTTGGGGAAAGCTCCCCAAGCCCCTGAATACATACAGCAAGCTGTATGGCTGCGCACCGTTCCGGTGCTTAAAGCAGGATGATCACCGCTCATCCTGCTCTTTTCTTTTGCCCCTTGGCTTTTCCTCCGGGGCCAGGATCGGACGTAGGTTTTCACGATGGATCAGCAGCTCCCGCCGCTCCGCTTCGGCAGTACGAAGCTGGGCATAGACTGACTTTTTGGCAGCAAGCACTTGGCTGTATCCACAACAGCCAGGTGGAGCCGCGCAAGCAGATCAAGCTGGGCTATGTCTCCATCACTGACCCCAACAACAGCCTTTACCGCTGCACCAACTACGAAAACACACTGGAAGCCATCCGGGAGAAGCTGGTGAACCGCCTGGGCGGTTATCTTCGCCTGCGTCATGTGGGTGACCAGTTGATTCTGGATTGGGTCAGCATCGAGCAGTACGGCAGCTACAGCACCCAGCCCATTGAGTTCGGACTGAATCTGCTGGACTACTCCGAAACCACCTCCGCAGAGGATGTGGTGACGGCACTGATTCCTCTGGGTGCGACCCTGGAGGGCGAATCGGAGATTGAAGCCCTGGAAAAGCGGGTGGACATTACCTCCGTCAATGATGGGAAGAACTATGTGTTTTCGCAGGACGCAGTGGATCAGTTCGGCTGGGTCTGGGCCACCAACACCTGGGACGATGTGACCGTCCCGGCAAACCTCAAAGCCAAGGCTGAGGAGTGGCTCTCCAGCACCCAGTTTGAAACCATGTCCCTGACGCTGACGGCGGCTGACCTCTCGGAATTGGGTCATGACTATCTGGAACGCATTGATAAACTCCACCAATGTGGCAAAGTTCTGTTCTTCCGGCGGAGCTTTGTAGTAGATGTACCCGATGATTGCGGTATACAGCAGGGTCTCCGCTTTGAGCCAGAAATCGTCACCACCTTTTCCCTCACCCTTGGTATTGGCAATCAGGCAGGTCACCAGCTTCAAAATATCCTTTTCCGAATGGATGTACGCGAAGGGATTATAGTGCATGGATTTTTTGAAGTTGATCGTGTTGAATATTTTGATTTTGTAGCCGTTCTGCTGGAGCATTTTTCCCGTTTCCAGTATCAGTGTACCCTTCGGGTCGGTGACAACATAAGAGCTGTGCATCTGCATGAGATTGGGCTTGATAAAAAAGCGGGTCTTACCGGAACCGCTTCCGCCGATCACCAATACATTTTTGTTTCTGGCATCCTTGGGATTCTTGGGTCGATTGGACATCATCAGCCGCTCCGTCTGGGTCAGAAGGATATTGTTCTCAAACACCGGATCGATGAAGGGCTTGATATCCTCTGCGGTGCCCCACCGGGCGCTGCCGTATTCCATGTTTTTGCGGTACTTCTTCGCGTTCTTGCCCTTGATGTATACAGCCAGGCGAATCTTGAGAGCCTCGGAGGATTACCTGGAAACCATGCTGATGATGAAGG
>UMHJ01022159.1_pt1 | contig 27326 bp, 25 predicted proteins | sample 1965511 | NCBI WGS metagenome assembly UMHJ01 (sample SAMEA4836096, study PRJEB28245) | human gut metagenome | biome: gut microbiome; material: fecal sample | place: Denmark | collected 2008
AGTTCGAATCTGCCTAGCAGCTCCAAAAGCCTTGAAAACTTCGGTTTTCGAGGCTTTTTTGTTTTTTAAACCGCATGGATCATTTTAGCTGCAGGAAAAACAAATAGAATGCAAGCGCACCAGACAGGAACTGCTTCCTGTCTGGTGCGCTTTTTTCTTTCAGCTATATTATCTACTTCATCTACTTCATAAAACTTGCCCATGGTGGTTGCCGACTCGTCCTGCTATGGTTTTGGCATCTGTTTTTTTGCGCCCTTTATTTCATCTTAATCACATAGGCACATGATTTATCATTTCATAATACTGGCTGTGATAGGATAAAAATAATTTTTGAAAGGACAGGAGGGAAGTGCATATGGGCAAAGCAGAGAAAGACTTGGAATATGGATCATCTTTTTGCAAAGATTCGGTTTCTCCCGGCAGATTAAAGATATTTTTTGGTTATGCCGCGGGGGTTGGGAAAACCTACGCGATGTTGGAGGCAGCCCACCAGGCGAAAAAAGAGGGAATGGATGTTATGGTGGGCTATGTAGAGCCTCATGCCAGGCCGGATACACTGGCACTTCTGGATGGACTGGAGGTCTTGCCCTGCAAAGAGATCGACTACCGTGGGATCAAACTCAAGGAGCTTGACCTGGATCAAGCGCTGCAAAGAAAGCCACAGATGATTCTGGTAGACGAGTTGGCCCACCATAATGCACAGGGCTGCCGCCACACAAAGCGGTATCAAGATGTGGAGGAACTGCTGCAAGCTGGGATCAATGTGTATACCACGGTGAATGTGCAGCATTTGGAGTCGCTGAACGATTTGGTGTCGTCCATTACGGGAATCGCAGTGAATGAGCGGATACCGGATCATGTTTTTGACCGGGCCAACCAAATCGAACTGGTGGATATTGAGCCGGATGAATTGGTAAAGCGTCTTCAGGCGGGGAAAGTATATCGGCAGCGCCAGGCAGAGCAGGCCCTTCAGAATTTTTTCACCCCAGAGAATCTGGCTGCTCTGCGTGAAATTGCAATGCGGCGTACCGCAGATCAACTGAATCACACGGCCCTTCACACGGGCAAGGGGAAAAGCGCAAAGGCGGGAGAGCATATTTTGATTTGTTTGTCCTCGGCTCCGTCAAATGCTAAGGTAATCCGGACAGCGGCGCGTATGGCGGAAGCCTTTCACAGTGGGTTTACGGCACTGTTTGTGCAGACACCGGAAACGAAGGAACTTTCCGGAGAAAATCTGAAACGCCTTCGCAGCAATCTGCGTTTGGCCGAACAGCTGGGAGCGCAGATTGCCACCGTCTATGGTGCGGACCCTGCGGAGCAAATTGCGGAATATGCCCGGGTCAGCGGTGTAACCAAAATTGTGATGGGCCGTATGAACCATAAGCAGAATTGGCTTACCGGGAGAAAGAGCTTGGCGGATCGCCTGATCCAGTTAACAGACCTGGATATTTATATTATCCCGGATCATCAGCCCTTGTATAAAAAGCGTATGGGCAGAATTCGGATGTCCAGCCCGACGTTTAGCTGGAAGGATACCGGCATTCTGCTGCTATCCCTGGCATTATCCACTGTGGTGGGTTTGGGATTTTTCTGCGCAGGATTCAGCGAGTCAAACATGATTACGGTGTATATCCTGGGGGTGCTGCTTACAGCCGTTTGGACGGGCAGCCACGTTTATGGAGCGATTGCGTCCTTGTTAAGCGTTGCCGCGTTCAATTACTTTTTTACCATCCCACGGTTTACCTTTCAAGCCTATGACCCCAGCTACCCGGTCACGTTTCTGATTATGCTCTGTTCCAGCATGATTGCCAGCTCTTTGGCCAGCCGGGTAAAAGCGCAGGCGCGCTTGGCTGCGGAAAAAAGCTATTATACAGAGTTACTGCTGGAGAGCAGTCAGAAATTGCAGAAAGGCCGTACGGAGTGGGATTGTCTGCGCATTGCAGCGGAGCAGCTGAATCGGATGTTTGACCGGCCGATTCTCTACGCGCTGAATGAAGCGGGAGGATACCTGAATTTCCGAATTGAGCCGGAGGATGAAACGGCTGTGTTGGCCGGATTAAATTCAGAAGATCTGGGTGTGGCCAAGTGGGTACAGAAGAATAATAAGCATGCAGGGGCGACCACAAATACGCTGCCTGACGCCAAATGGCTGTTTCTGTCGGTGCGAGGAACACAAGGCGTGATGGGCATTGTGGGGATTCCTATCGTGGGTTATTCTGTTCCGGATACCTTTGAGAAAAATCTGATGATTGCGATTCTGAGTGAGTGCGGCCTGAGCCAGGAGCGAATTCGGCTGCAGGAGGAACGAAACCAGGCAGAGTTTCAAGCACAGCACCGAATTGCAGAGTAAAGATGCCTCCCAAAAACAGATCGACGTTAACGCTACGTTAATGTCGATCTGTTTTCCTTAATCCCTATTTATGACTCCGGGGGGTATCCTAGGAAAGCAAAACAGAGCGGTGCTTGTTTTGCGGAGTGTCAATTCGGAAAGGAGTTTTCGACAATGATGGATCTGTTAATGGTCGGAACCTTATTCATCTCATTTGGACTGGTATGGCTTCTGATAAAGTGGTGCCAGAAGCAAATAGATACCCAAGAGTAACCAGTTAGGAGGGAACCCTATGATCGCGTTAGGAATCCTTATTGTGCTGCTGGGTGGATATCTGGTTTATGCCCTGGCCCACCCCGAGCGTTTTTAAGAACACACAGGTTTAGGAGGAATTACCTATGGTACAGCTGGTACTGACAATTCTCATTTATTTGATCATTGTCATTCCGGTGGGGCGGTATCTCTATCATATCGCCGCAGGAAAACATACCTTCGCCGACCCGGTGTTTGACCGGGTGGACGGAGTAATTTACAAAATTGGCGGGGTCGACCTGAAGAAAGGAATGAATTGGAAGCAATATGTGCTGGCCCTCATCGGGACCAACGCGGTGATGATTGGCATGGGCTATCTCATTCTGCGCATCCAGAGCATTTCCTTCTTCAATCCCAACGGCATCGAGGGCATGGAACCCACCCTGTCCTTTAACACCATCATCAGTTTTATGACCAACACCAACCTGCAGCACTACTCCGGCGAGAGCGGCCTGAGCTATCTCTCCCAGATGCTGGTCATTATTTTTATGATGTTTGTCTCGGCGGCCAGCGGCTATGCCGCCTGCGTGGCCTTTATCCGCGGGCTGGCCGGACGGACGAAGGACAATGTGGGCAACTTTTTTGTGGACCTGGTGCGCATTACCACCCGTATCCTGCTCCCCTTCTCCATCGTGGGCGGCCTGCTGCTGGTGTGGCAGGGGGTGCCCCAGAACTTTGATGAGAATGTGGTGGTCAAGACCCTGGAAGGTACTTATCAGGTTATTGCCATGGGTCCCATTGCCGCCCTGGAAATCATTAAGCATTTGGGCACAAATGGCGGCGGCTTCCTGGGGGCAAACTCCAGCACCCCGTTGGAGAATCCCACGATTCTGTCTAACCTTATCGAGCTCTACTCCATGATGCTCCTGCCCGGCGCCTGCGTCATTACCTTCGGCAAGATGGTAGGCGACAGCCGAAAGGAGCACCTGGCTAAGCTGGCTCCCGACAATGCACTGCCGGAGCATCGGGAGGGCATCACCGCCAAGATTTATGGCCGGGAGGGCTGCAGCATTTTCCTGGCGATGGGCATCCTGTTTCTGGTCGGCCTGAGCCTATGTTACTGGGCGGAAAGCCAGGGCAATCCCCTGCTGGCCCAGATCGGCCTGGACCAGTCCATGGGCAGCATGGAAGGCAAGGAAGTCCGCTTCGGCATTGCACAGTCGGCCTTGTTTACCACCGTTACCACCTCCTTTACCACCGGTACCGTCAACAACATGCACGATACCCTGACTCCTCTGGGCGGCATGGTGCCCCTGCTGCACATGATGCTCAATGTGGTCTTTGGCGGCAAGGGCGTGGGCCTGATGAACATGATCCTGTACGCCATCCTGGCGGTGTTTATCTGTGGCCTGATGGTGGGCCGCACCCCCGAGTACCTGGGCAAGAAGATCGAGGGCCGGGAGATGAAGCTCACCGCCCTGTGCATTATTATTCACCCCTTCCTGATTCTGGTGTTTTCCGCTGTGGCAGTGGCAACTGCCGTCGGTCAGGCCGGCATCACCAATCCCGGCTTCCACGGCCTGAGCCAGGTGCTCTATGAATACGCCTCTTCCGCCGCCAACAACGGCTCCGGGTTTGAGGGACTGGCGGACAATACTTACTTCTGGAACATGACCACCGGTCTGGCCATGTTCTTCGGCCGCTACCTGTCCATTGTCATCCAGCTGGCCATTGTAGGTTCGCTGATGAAAAAGAACTATGTCAACGAGTCGGCCGGTACCCTGCAGACCAACACCGTTTCCTTTGCGGTCATTCTGGTCTTTGTCGTTTACATTTTTGCCGCGCTGACCTTCTTCCCGGCGCTGGCTCTGGGCCCCATTGCCGAGCATCTGACCATCTGGGGCTAAGGAGGATTTGTCCACTATGAGCAAGAAGCAAAACAAAAAGCTGCTGACCCCTGAGATCCTCAAGCAGGCGCTCATTGGGTCGGTGAAAAAGCTGGATCCCCGGTATATGATGAAAAACCCGGTTATGTTTGTGGTTGAAATCGGATTTCTCATTACTCTGCTGCTGACCTTTGTTCCCACCCTGTTCGGGGAGACCGATACCAGCCTGCGTACTTATAATCTGATCGTATCCATCATTCTGCTGGTGACCGTACTCTTTGCAAACTTTGCAGAGTCGGTGGCCGAGGGGCGGGGCAAGGCCCAGGCGGCCAGTCTGAAGAAGACCCAAAAGGATACCGAAGCCCATCGGCTGGATGCGGATGGCAACGAGACCATTGTCTCCTCCAGCCAGCTGAAAAAGGGCGATGTGGTCATGGTGGTGGCCGGGGAGGTCATCCCCGGTGACGGTGAGGTCATAGAAGGCATTGCTTCCGTAGATGAATCTGCCATTACCGGTGAGTCCGCCCCTGTGGTCCGCGAGAGCGGCGGCGACTTCTGCTCGGTGACCGGCGGCACCACCGTGGTGTCCGACTGGCTGAAGATCCGGATTACCTCGGAACCTGGCAACAGCTTTTTGGACCGGATGATCGCCCTGGTAGAGGGCGCCTCCCGGAAGAAGACCCCCAACGAGATTGCCCTGAACACCCTGCTGGTCTCTCTGACCATCATTTTTCTCATCGTCATTGTGACTCTGTACCCCATTGGGATTTACAGCGGTGTGCAGCTGCCTGTTTCCACGCTGATCGCGTTGATGGTCTGTCTGATTCCCACCACCATTGGCGGCCTGCTCTCCGCCATCGGCATTGCCGGTATGGACCGGGTGACCCGCTTCAATGTGATCGCCATGTCCGGCAAGGCGGTGGAGGCCTGCGGCGATGTGGACACCATGATCCTGGATAAGACTGGCACCATTACCTTTGGCAACCGCCTGGCCGCGGACTTCTTCCCCGTGGAGGGGGCCGAACGCAGCGAGCTCATCCGCTGTGCGGCCCTGACCAGTCTGCACGATGAGACCCCCGAAGGCAAGTCCACTCTGGAGCTGGCCCGCCGCCTGGGTGACACCAGTGAGGAGCAGCCCGGCTCCACCTTTCTGGAGTTTACCGCCCAGACTCGCATGAGCGGAGTCAATCTGCCGGACGGTACTTGTATTCGGAAGGGTGCTTCCGACGCCATTGAGCAGTATGTCAAAGAGCAGGGAGGAACGGTCCCTGCTGACCTGCACGCCTATGTGGAAGAAGTGTCCTCCCTGGGCGGTACGCCTCTGGTGGTGTGTGAGAACGATCAGGTGCTGGGTGTCATCTACTTAAAGGACACCGTAAAGCCCGGTATGGCAGAGCGGTTTGCGCGTCTGCGTGCCATCGGCATTAAGACCATCATGTGCACCGGGGATAACCCCCTGACGGCAGCTACCATTGCCAAGGAGGCCGGTGTGGACGGCTTTATCGCAGAGTGTAAGCCGGAGGACAAGATCAGCGTCATAAAAAAAGAGCAGGCCGAGGGTAAGATCGTAGCTATGACCGGCGACGGGACCAACGATGCCCCCGCTCTGGCCCAGGCCAATGTGGGTCTGGCCATGAACTCCGGCACCAGCGCAGCCAAGGAGGCGGCCAACATGGTGGATCTGGACTCTGATCCCACAAAGATCCTGGAAGTCGTTGAGATCGGCAAGCAGCTGCTCATTACCCGCGGCTCTTTGACCACCTTCTCCATTGCCAACGACATTGCCAAGTACTTTGCCATCATCCCCGCCATGTTTATGGCGTCCATTCCCCAGCTGGGTGTGCTGAACATCATGCATCTGACCACAGAATACAGCGCCATCCTGTCGGCTCTGATTTTCAACGCAATCATTATTCCCTGCCTCATCCCGCTGGCGATGAAGGGCGTCAAATACCGTCCCATGTCTTCCAGCAAGATGCTGGCCCGGAACATGATGATCTATGGTTTGGGCGGCGTGATCACTCCCTTTGTGGGGATCAAGCTGATCGATATGATCATTGCCCCGCTTCTCACTGGCCTTGTCTAAGGAGGTTTCTGTTATGAACAATACAAACAAACAAACTGCGGTGCACTGGATTCGCCAGTCCGTGGTCGTGACGTTGATTTTGCTGCTGCTGTGCGGCTTTGGCTTCCCCGTGGTGCTCAGCGGCCTGTCTGCGGTGATTTTCCCCAGCCAGGCCAAGGGCAGCCTGGTGACGGCCGATGGGGAAGCGGTAGGCGCTGCCAACGTGGGCCAGGACTTTACAGAGCCTTATTTTATGAAGTGTCGTCCCTCCGCCTGCCATTACAATACCTATTATGAGGACGAGGAGGGCAGCCAGTTCTACCATGATGGCAGCGAGTTTGCCGGTCTTGCTTCCGGCAACAACAACTATGCTCCCTCCAACCCCGCCCTGACGGAGCGGGTCGAGGCCGACATCGAGGAGTTTCTGGCTGCCAACCCCGGCGTGAGCCGGGAGGAGATCCCCGCCGACCTGATGACCGCCTCCGGCTCCGGCCTGGACCCCCATGTCTCTCCCGAGAGCGCCCAGGTGCAGATCCCTGCCCTGGCTGAGGCCTCCGGCCTGAGTGAGGAGGAGCTGGGGCAGATTGTGGCGGACAATACCACTGGCAAGCTGCTGGGTGTTTTCGGGGAAGAGACCGTCAATGTGCTGGGTGTGAACCTGGACATTGCAAAGGCCATGGGTCTGGTAAGCCAGACAACAAAATAAAGAGCATTCTCCCAGTTTTCTGATTGGAGACAAACGAAACGATCATCGGCCTGCGTGTTTCAGGCAGGCCGATGATCGTTTATTGCTTCTTAATTTCATACGTACAATCTTTTTCCCGGTTTTAGCTCCTGCACGCTATGATAGTGCCATGAGGAGGGGACAGATATGCTTACATTTATGAAACGTGTCTCTCGCTTTGAAAAGCAAATGGATGACTCAATGGAACGGTTTATGTTCCGTCACAGAGTTTGGGGCTTTTGCATGATGTTTATCGGAATGCCTATCCTTACGTTGGCCGCGGTGTGCACCTGTACGATTATTGTTGTTTTGCCAATGTCGCTTGTATGCGGATGGATTTAATGAAAACGGACGGTTCCAAACGCGTTCCATCATACGAATAGTCCAGACAAAGGCGGCGTCTTAATGCCGTCTTAATATATGCCTTCATACGTTAATACCTCCTTTAGACGATGTGTAGATAATAAGAGTATAAAGATGAGATAAAGGTGTATTAAGAGGTGGAGGCTTATGTGGCGGCTTTTACATAAAAACAATAAGTCCCCGTTCCGGATTATTATATTTGGGTTTCTGCTGGTTATTTTCATGGGAAGTTTTCTGCTCATGATTCCTGTATCAACAAAAACGGGGGAGTGCACCCCCTTTTTGGATGCGCTGTTCACTTCCACGTCTGCCGTTTGTGTGACGGGATTGGTGATCCATGATACCGCCACCTATTGGTCCAATTTCGGGCAGTCCGTCATTATTCTGCTGATCCAGATTGGCGGCCTGGGCGTGATTACGGTGGCGGGTGCGTTCGCGATTCTCTCGGGCAGAAAGATCGGACTGATGCAGCGCAGCACCATGCAGGAAGCGATTGCGGCGCCAAACGTGGGGGGAATTGTACGGCGGACCGGGTTTATTCTAAAAACGGCCCTGGCGGTGGAGCTGTTCGGCGCGGTGCTGCTCTTTCCGGTGTTTTTTCGTGAGTTTGGACTTTTAAAGGGCGCGTGGTATTCGCTCTTTCATTCCATTTCCGCCTTTTGCAATGCAGGCTTTGATTTAATGGGGGTAAAAGCCCCCTTTTCTTCCTTGACGGATTATGCAGATAATCCTGTGATCTCCATTGTGATCGCACTGCTCATCGCCATTGGCGGCATTGGCTTTTTGACCTGGGAAGATATCCGGACAAACGGCCTGCATTTTCAAAAGTATCGCATGCAGAGCAAAGTTATTCTTACGGTGACAGGCGCTTTAATTCTGATTCCCACCATCTATTTTTTCCTGTTTGAATTCACCCAGGCGCCAATGGGGGAGCGGGTCCTGTTATCCTTCTTTCAGGCGGTTACACCGAGGACCGCGGGATTTAATACCGCGGATTTAACGGCCATGAGCGAGACCGGACAGTTCGTCATTATCATTCTCATGTTGATTGGCGGCTCTCCCGGCTCCACCGCAGGCGGCATGAAAACCACCACCTTCGCGGTCCTGCTGGCCAACACCCTGGCGGTGTTCCGGCGCAGAGAGCATCCAAGCTTTTTTAACCGCCGGTTATCAAACGAAGTGGTATCCCAGGCATCGACCATTTTGATCATGTACTTAGTGCTGTTTTTAACGGCGGGACTGGTCATCAGCCGGGTGGAAAACCTGCCTGTTCTCACCTGCTTGTTTGAAACAGCATCGGCAATTGGCACCGTGGGACTTTCTCTGGGCATCACCCCGCAGCTCAGCAGCATTTCCCATTTGCTTTTGATCGCACTCATGTTTTTTGGACGCGTGGGAGGTCTGACCTTGATTTTTGCAGCCCTGTCTCATGTACAAGGCAACAGCGCCAGACTTCCCCAGGAACGAATTACCGTAGGATAACGGTGTAACGGAGGAGTTATGAAAACAATTTTATTGATTGGTTTAGGCCGCTTTGGACGCCATATTGCGATGAAACTGAACGAATTAAATCACCAGGTCATGGTGGTAGACAAGGATGAAGCCAGAGTCGATGCGGTTCTTCCTTTCGTCACCAATGCCCAGATTGGAGACAGCACCAGTGAGGAGTTTCTTACTGCCATAGGCGTCAGAAATTTTGACCTGTGTATTGTGGCGATTGGAGATAACTTTCAAAGTTCCCTGGAAACAGCCTGCCTCTTAAAGGAGTTAGGCGCCAAAAAAGTGATCGCACGGGCAGAGCGGGATGTGCAGGCAAAATTTCTGCTGCGCAATGGTGCCGATGAAGTGGTCTATCCGGAAAAGCAGATGGCCATTTGGACCGCGATCCGTTATAGCTCGGATCATATTTACGATTATATCGCCCTGGGAGATGACCACGCCATCTTTGAAATCGAAGTTCCAAGCAGCTGGGTAGGGAAGACCATTGGACAGCTGGATGTAAGAAGACGATACAATGTAAATATTATGGCGGTAAAGCAGAACGGAAAGTTTGCTATGACGGTGATCAAACCCGATACCTTCTTGCCCGAGCACAGTACCGTTCTGGTTTTGGGAACACAGCGCGATATTCAAAAATGTTTTCACATATAACAGCTGCCCGTATTGGGAGAGGAAGTGGCATCCATGAAAGCATTTGTGGAAGGAATCGTTTTGCTTGGAGGATTTTTGGCAGTTGCGGCATTTTGCTACTACGCGGTTTCCAAGCTGGGAGACTTTCTGGATCAGAACCAGGCAGACAGAGATGCAGCATATGATCAGTGGGAGGAGCAAGGTGACCTGAACGTTGCGGCGGCAAACCCTTGGGCGATGCAGGCGGGGTCTCAGGTGCTGAAGGATATGAAGCGGGAACACCCCAATTTGCATTGTACCCTTTCCATGGGTGAGGAACCGGAGCTGCTGCATGCTCTGGGCGCAGGGGATGTGGATATTGTCATCCTGTATTCCAAAGCAGAGCGAAACAAAGCGGTGCGGCAAAGGGAGGTCATGCTTCGGGCTCAGCCGTTTATCAATGAGGACGGCGTGAAAATCACGCCCATTCATCCGGCCATGCAAAGCCAATTTGTTGCCTGGAACAATCAGGACCGCCGGCCCTTTATTCTGGAATTCGTGCAGAAGCTTTGCGGACAGGGAGCGTAGCAGTATGCTATAATAATTCCGCTGGAAGGGGGGACTGCAATGGCTGCCGAGAAGCACATGGGAGATCAGGCAAAAAAACAAGGAAAGCTGACGATTTTTGCAAGCTATTTTTCCGGCGCCGGAAAAAGCTGCGCGATGCTGAAGGCGGCGCAGGAGGCCAAGGCGGCGGGGATAGATGTGGTGATTGGTCTGAGTCCCTCGGAACAGTGGCCTGAAACCGAAGTATTGGCGGCTGGCTTTGAGCACGTGCCCTGCAGCACGACGCAGCCAAACGGGCAGTCAGACGATGATATAAGCCTGGACGCCTGTTTGAAAAGGCGGCCGCAGCTCATTTTGATTGATGAGCTCTCCCACAGAAATGCGGACAATTCCCGCCACAGGAAACGCTATCAGGACATAGAGGAGCTGCTGAAGGCGGGCGTAGATGTTTATACCACGCTGGATATTCAACATATCGAAAGCATTCAGGATTCTGTGTTTTCCATTCTGAAAACCCCCATTTTGGAACGCATTCCGGATCATGTATTTGACCGGGCGGCCCAGGTGGAGTTTATTGATGTTGAGCCGGAACGGCTGCAGCAGCGGCTGCTGCAGCAAAAGAAGGGAGCATTGCTTTCCAGCTGCTCGTTATCCCAATTAAGCGCCCTTCGGGAAGTGGGGCTGCGCCGCTGCGCGGATCGGGCGGCGTTATACACCCAGGTCAATCACAGCCAAACAGGGTACCGTACCCATGAGCACATTCTGGTGTGCCTGTCCTCCGCTCCGTCCAATGAGAAAATTATCCGTACAGCCGCTCGAATGGCAGGGGCTTTTCGATGCGGCTTTACAGCGTTGTTTGTGGAAACAAAAGAGTTTCAGTGGATCACGCAGGCCGATAAAGAGCGGCTCCAGGCCAATATTCATCTGGCCCAGCAGTTGGGCGCATCGGTTGAGACCGTCTATGGCGATGATGTGGCGTATCAGATTTCGGAGTTTTCCCGTTTGTCCGGAGTCACCAAGATCGTACTGGGCCGCAGCGGCATGCCCCGCCCATGGCTTAGAAAGGCATCCTTAACCGAACGCTTGATTGAGCTTACCCCTGAATTGGATATCCATATTATTCCGGACAATGGGTTAAACAAGCATTTTTCGGCCAAGCATTGGGAAATCATGCATATGCCGTCTATATCTATCCTGGATCTGCTGAAAAGTGCTTTGATTCTTGTTTTAGCGACTGTCATAGGATTCCTGTTTTACAATTGGGGTTTGACGGAGGCCAATATCATTACCCTTTATATTTTGGGGGTCATGCTGGTTTCCGTATCCACCAAAAGTTCGATCTGCAGCTTTATTGCCTCCATCGTCAGTGTGCTGACATTCAACTTCTTTTTCACGGAACCCAGGTTTTCTCTGCACGCTTATGACAGTGGATACCCGGTTACCTTTCTGGTCATGTTCCTTGCCTCGCTGATTACCGGTTCGTTGGCCTCGAAACTGAAGTCCCATGCCAAGCGCTCCGCACAGGTGGCGTGGCGGACAAAGCTTCTGTTTGAAACCGACCAGAACCTTCAGAAGGCAGGCAGTCAGGAGGAAATTATTTCTGTTACGGCAAGGCAGCTGTTGAAAATCTTCCAACGGGACATCGTTGCATACCGCGTCCAGCAAGAAGAACTGATGGGACCGGAAGTCTTCCTGTTGGATCAGACCACGCCTACGGACAGCTACACCACGCAAAAGGAGCAGGAAGTGGCACGGTGGGTCCTTACCAATAATAAACGGGCAGGAGCGGGAACGGAGACCCTTTCCGACGCCTGCTGCACCTATCTGTCGGTCCGCACGGGCAAACAGGTATATGGAGTGGTAGGGATTGCCGCATCGGATAAGCCGCTGGATTCCTTTGAAACCAGTATTCTTTTTTCTGTTTTGGGAGAATGCGCGCTTGCCCTTGAAAATCAGAAAAACCTGGAGGAAAAGGAAGCGGCTGCCGTATTGGCAAAAAATGAACAGCTTCGCGCCAATTTGCTGCGTTCCATTTCCCACGACCTGCGTACACCGCTGACTTCCATTTCAGGAAATGCCAACAATCTGCTTTCCAACGGGAATTTGTTTGATACAAAGACCAAGGAACAGATGTATACCGATATTTATGATGATGCCATGTGGCTCATCAACCTGGTGGAAAATCTGTTGTCCGTCAGCCGTTTGGAAGAGGGGCGGATGAACCTGCATGTATCCACAGAGCTGATGGATGAGATCGTTGCGGAAGCCCTTCGGCACATCAACCGCAAGAGCGTAGAATACCACCTGAATGTGCAAAGCAGCGAAGAATATCTCCTGGTGCAGGTGGATGCCAAGCTGATCATTCAGGTGATCATCAATATTGTGGATAATGCCATCAAGTATACGCCGCCAGGGTCTGAAATCGACATTGGGTGGCGGAAACAAGGAAACTTTGTCTATGTTTCCGTGTCCGACAACGGCCCGGGGATTCCGGACCAGGCCAAGCCCCATATTTTTGATATGTTTTACAGTGTGTCCAATCAGATTGCCGACAGCCGCCGCAGTATGGGGCTGGGCTTGGCGCTGTGTAAATCGATTATCAACGCACATGGAGGAGAAATTACCGTCACGGATCAATTGCCCCATGGTTCCATCTTTACATTTTCTGTCCCAGCCGGGGAGGTAGAGCTGCATGAATAAACCATTGATTTTAGTGGTTGAGGACGATACACCGGTCCGAAACTTAATTACGACCACATTAAAAGCCCATGATTACCGGTTTTTGACCGCGGCAAACGGAGAATCTGCTGTTTTGGAGGCGTCCTCTCATAATCCGGATATTATTTTGCTGGACCTGGGGCTGCCGGATATAGACGGGGTGGAGGTCATCCACAGAGTCCGCTCCTGGTCGAATTTGCCCATCATCGTCATCAGCGCCCGGAGCGAAGACACCGATAAGATTGACGCGTTGGATGCCGGTGCCGATGATTACTTGACAAAGCCCTTTTCTGTGGAAGAATTGCTGGCCCGGCTGCGAGTGACACAGAGACGATTGGCAGCGCTTCAGGTTGGTGCAGCAAATACAGAAGCGGTATTTACAAACGGGAAGCTGAAGGTGGACTATGCGGCTGGATGTGCATTTTTGGATGGGCAGGAGCTCCACTTGACCCCCAGCGAGTATAAGCTGCTGTGCTTGCTGTGCAAAAATGTGGGGAAGGTACTGACCCACACATTCATCACACAACAGATTTGGGGCCGGAGCTGGGAAAATGACGTTGCCTCTCTTCGCGTGTTTATGGCAACGCTGCGTAAGAAGCTGGAAAAAGAACCTGGTTCACCCCAGTATATTCAGACGCACATTGGCGTTGGATATCGTATGATGAAAGTGGAATAGCCAAATGGCGGCAAAAATGGACTTCGGTTCAAGCGCACCGGATAGGAAGGGGTTCCTGTCCGGTGTGCTTTTTGTTTTCTATTTTCTTTTTTTGAAACGATGGTACACTGAACTACGAATATATGGATAGATAAAGGGCGGTGAGACAGTGGGAGAGGAACAAAAGTGGATCCGGGACATTCAGCGCCGAGGGTCCCGGCAGGCGGCGGACAAGTTGGTTCGGGCCTACTATGACGAGATGTATCGCTTTGCATACCGTCAGCTGGGCCACAAGGAGGATGCCTTGGATTTGACGCAGAACGTTTTTTTGGCTGTCCTCCGGGCACTTCCCACCTTTGACGGCCGGAAAGCGTCCTTTCGTACCTGGCTGTACCGCATCGCCGCCCATAAGGCCATCGACTGCCGCCGGAAGGTCCGTGGTAATGTCCTGCCGCTGGAGGAGACAGAGGCGCCCGACCAGACCGACTTTGCAGCCCAGGTCCAGGACCGGGACCTGTTGGACCGCCTGGAAGCCTACGTGGCCCAATTGGACCCGGACACCCAGGCGGTGTACCGACTGAGACTTTACGGAGAGCGCACTTTCCCTGAGATTGCCGCCATTCTGGGCCAGCCGGAGGCGGCAGTAAAAACCCGATACTACCGGCTGATGACCCGGCTGAGAAAGGAGTTTGGATGATATGGAGTGTTGGAATGAACCGATGCTGGAACCGTGGGAGCGGGAGGCCGCCATCTCGGCCATTCTGGACCGTGGATTGGTCCCGAAACCGGGGATTGGACCGCTTCTCCGTACTGCCCTGAATGCCCAGGTGCTCTTTTTTGGAGTAGTAGACTGCATCTTTTTGAGCATCCTGGCGGCAGTGGTGCTGATGATCCCCCTTCTGGCTGCCGTACTTCAACAGGCCTCCCCGGCGCCCATGCTCTTTTTGGCCTCTCCGGCGCTGTATGCCCTGCTGCTGGGACTGACGGCCTGGAAAGAATCCCAGTCCGGCCTGCTGGAGTGGAAGCAGACCTGCCGCCTGTCCCTCCAGGCCGTATCCGCCCTGCGGATGATCGTGTTCGGCGGCGGCTCCGTTCTGGTGTGGGTGCCGGTCAACCTGTGGCTGTGGAGCGCCCTGGGGAGAGCGCTGCCCCTGAGCTGGATGCTGGGGGTGTCCCTGTCCAGTCTGTTTCTCTACGGTCTGCTGTCCCTGGTGTGCCTGGAGAGAATGGGACGGGGGCGGCTAGTGGCCCCACCGGCTATCTGGACGGCGCTGGGGGGACTTCTGCTGGCCTGGGACGGGGCATCGGCCTGGCTGGCCGCCCTGCCTGGAGCAGTGTTCCTGGTGCTGGCCGGGGCGACGCTGGTCCTGTATCTGCTGGAATTAAAACGGTTCTGCCTGGGGCAGAGGAGAGGAGAGCGTTATGCTGTCAGTTGAGCATGTGACCAAGCGTTACGGGAAATTTACCGCTCTGGAGGACGTAAATCTGGCCTTCCAGCCGGGGGTGTATGGGCTGCTGGCGCCCAACGGAGCGGGTAAGACCACCCTCATCAAGCTGCTGGCCACCCTGCTGTTTCCCACGGAGGGGAAGATTTTGTGGGATGGCGAAGACATCCACGCCCTGGGGGCGGAATACCGGGGGTTACTGGGCTATCTGCCTCAGGACTTTGGATTTTATCCCTCCTACACCGCCCGGCAGTTCCTCCGCTACGCCGCTGCCCTCCAGTGCCTGCCCAAACGGGAGGCAGAACAGCGCATCTCAGAGCTGCTGGACCTGGTGGGCCTGGCCGACGCGGCGGACAAGAAGCTGAAAACCTTCTCCGGCGGCATGCGCCAGCGGGTGGGCATTGCCGTTGCCATGCTCACAGATCCCAAGCTGCTGCTGCTGGACGAGCCCACCGCCGGGCTGGACCCCCGGGAGCGGGTGCGGTTTCGGAACCTGATCCACGCTCTGGCCGCCGACCGCATCGTTATCCTGTCCACCCACATCGTCTCCGATATTGAGACCATTGCCGGGCAGATCGTTATGTTTAAGGACCATAAGCTCTACTGCTGTGACAGTCCCGCCAAAATCTGTGCCCAGTGGAAGGGAAAGGTGTGGCAGGTGCCGGCGGAGTACCGGTTATCCCCGGAACAGCTCCTCCTCAGTGAAGGGCAGACTGAGAGCGGTCCGGTGCTGCGGATTTTGTCCAACACGCCTCCGGCAGGGGCCGTCTCCGTGACCCCCAGCCTGGAGGACGCCTTTCTGGCCATTTACCGGGAGGAGGGACGGGTATGAGGCTGGCGGTGTGGGAGTGGCGGAAGCTGTTCCGCCTGCCCGCCCTGTGGGTGTTTGTAGGGCTTTGCCTGGCGCTCAACGGACTGCTGCTGTCCTCTCCCTCTGCCATGGACCGGGCCTTTTTTAACGATACCTCGGCGGATGCCGCCCGGCTGGGCCAGAGGGTGGACGACGAGTTTCAGACGGGGCTGGCTGCCCTGCCGGACACGGAGAACCGGGAGCTGCTGCGGCAGTCAGTGGTTGGGGTGGAGAACACCCTGGAGGACTACGATACCGGAGAACTGACGAACTTTTACCAGAGCCTGATGGAGGGAGACCGCTTGGCCCAGAGCTGGATGGCCTGGAAGTATGACCTGCTCCAGGAGCGGGTGGATCACCTGGCACAGACCGGCGCTGCCCTGGACCTATATGTGGGGCCCATTACCCATGACAGCCATCAGTACCTCTATAACACCCTGTTTCGGGTGCTGCTTACCGAGAGTGGCCTGTTGGGCCTGCTGTGTGCCCTGTATCTGGTGGGATATGAGGGTCTGAGCGGCACCCAATCCCTGGCCTGTGTCAGCCGGACCGGGCGGAGGCTGTGGAAACATAAGACACTGGCCGCTTTGACAGCCGCCCTGGGGCTGTATGCCCTGCTGACACTGCTCACCATGGGACCTTACCTGCTGTTGTGGGACTACCGCGGCATCTGGGACAGCAGCGTATCCAGCCAGTTCAACTATTTTGTGGATATGCTCTACTCCCGGCCCTTCCTCACCTGGGCGGACTTCACGGTGGGGAGCTATTTTGCCGCCATGATTGTAGCTGGGGGAGGGCTGGTGGCGGTCTTTACTCTGATGGGGGCTGTGGCGGGCCTGCTCATCCGGCACACCTACGGGGCCGCCATCGCCGCGGCGGCCTTCTGCGCCCTGCTGCTGGGCCTGTCCTCTACGCTGGCCAACCTGGGGCTGTGGAGTGCCTATCTGCTTACAACCTTTTCCCCGGTGTGCCTGTGGCTTGCCATCAACGGCTGGTTTACCGAATTGGGGCAGATGGGGCTGGTCCCCTGGCAGGAGACGGTGGGGCTGGCTCTGAATCTGCTGGTGTGGAGCGGGATTGCTCTGCTGGCGCTGAGACGGTTTGGACGAAAGGATGTGGCGTGAATGGCCCTGCTGGGATGGGAACTAAAAAAGATCTGGCGGCCTGGCCTGCTGCTGGCCATCGCCCTCATTGGGGTGGTGTTCTACCAGGTCCGGACCGGCTTTTATTTGGAGTATTTCAACACTGGCGACAACTGGGGAGCGGCACAGGTCCAGCTGGCCTCCGGCTGGTTGGAGATCTATGGGAATACCATAGAGCCGGAGGAGCGGCCCGGGCTGGACGCCCAGCTGGCGGAGATGAAGGCGGAGTTTGCTGGGCAGGTGGCACAGATCCCAGGGACGGCGGAGGCGGGGATCACCGATTATGAGAGCTATGCTGCCTGGGCGGAGATCTATAATGCCAGTACTTGGTCTGACGAGGCAAATGTGCTGGACTGGGCGATCTATGAAGACACCAATCAGGTCATGCTGGGCTCGCTGGTAGAGTTTATGGAGGAGTATGACTATCTGAGCGGCGGCGGGTCTATTCTGGATTGGGGCGGAGATATCAGCGAGGATTCCCCGGCCCACCAGGCCAGCGTCCGGCGAATTGAGAGGGCCGAGACGCAGGGCGTCTACGGATTTTTGCCCAGCACCGTGGTGGAAAACACGGATGAATTCTTCCACTATTTTGCCATCTGGTGCGCCTTCAGCGGAGTGCTGCTGATTTCGCCCACCTTGGTGCGGGACGCCTTACACCGCACCCGGGCCATGCAGTGGACCTCCCGCCGGGGGCGGCGGGTGCTGAACGTCCAGATGGGAGCGGCCCTGCTGTCCGGATTGCTGCTTACATTGCTCAACTGCGCGGTCTATCTGGGGCCGTTTCTATCCACCGGAGCGATGAAGTTTTGGAATTGTCCCATGGTCAGCGTGTGGAGGGAGAGCTACCCCTGGTTCGACTGGACCTATGGCCAGTATCTGCTGGCCCTGCTGGGGCTGACAGTTGTGCTCAGTTTGGCGGCCTGCGGCTTTACCGTGGTTCTCTCCCAGTTCAGCGGCAGCTATGTGGCCATGCTCCTTAAGGCGATTCCCCTGATCGTGGTACTATGCTGGGGACTGGTGCCCTGGGTGATGATGGGAGCGGGGCGTTTTTCCAACGATCCGGTCCGGCTGACCGGACTGCCTGGAACGGAGTTTGTTTGCGGCGTTCTGGCCGCTTTGGCGGCGCTGGTCCTGTGCGGCTGGACCTGCCTGCGGCAGCGGCGGGAGCTGGTGGGGTAAGAGTACCCCTGTTTTATATTAGAAAAAGACGGATAGCAGCAAAAAGAGCAAAGCGGGACAGAAAAATCACACGTTCTGTCGGCTTTGCTCTTTTGTTGATTTAAGTCATGGCTGTTCAGGCCAAACGCTGCATTTCTCTGGCCTGTTTTCGGTTCAGGTAGATATAAAATCCCACGTTTAGGAGAATACCCACCGCTGTGGAGGCCGGCGCGGCAAGGCCAATTTTTGTCAGACTGGCGTTGGGCTGAATGCTCATCACGTACGCCAGAGGAAGGCGGACGAGCAGGGTTTGTACCAAACCCTGGACCATGACCCAGACAGTCTTTTGATTGCCGTTAAAGTAGCCCACCATGCTGAATAAAACGGCTGTCACAATGGTTTCCGGGGCAAAGCCCTTCAGGTAGTCAAATCCGCATTGAATGACAGCGGCGTCAGTGGAGAAAAAGCCGGCAAGGACGTCGCCCTTGAGCATGACCAGGGCAAAGACCACGCAGCCAAATCCAAGCCCTACGCCGATCCCGGTAAACATAGACTGCTTGGCTCGCTTGGGATTGCCCGCCCCAATATTCTGAGAGACAAAGGAGGCCATGGACTGCATCAAGGCACTGGGCACCAGCATGGCAAAGTTGACGATCTTGCTGGCCACACCGTACCCGGAGGAAGCCTCCAGCCCCAGGCGGTTGACAAAGGCGCACAGAGCCAGGAAGGAGAGCTGGGTCAAAAATTCCTGGAGAGCCAGGGGCAGGCCGATGGCAAGAAATTTGCGGCACTGTGGGTTAAAGCGGAAGTCGGAGCGTTTTAGGGAGAAGGGGAGGCCTTTTTTCAGCAGGATTACCACCGCGCATATCACGCTGATGGTCTGGGCAAAAACGGTAGCAAGGGCGGCGCCTGCCGCATCCATATGAAGCCCCGCCACCAGGAAAAGATCGCCGAAGATGTTGACCACACAGGCCACCAAAACGAACAGAAGAGGAGATTTACTGTCGCCCAGGCCTCGAAAGATAGCGGAGAGGAGGTTATAGGCCACAATAAAGAAAATGCCGCTTCCGCAGATACGAATATAGCTCACGGTGAGATCCAGAGATTCTTTGGGCGCCTGCATCAGGATGGAAATGGGCCGGGCAAAACACACCAGAAGAATGCACAACCCCACAGAGATCAGCGCAAACACCAAGGCGCCGCCCCCCAGAAGAGGCGCGATCTGTTCCGGCCGTTTTTCGCCCAGATACCGTGCGATCAGAACGGTAATGCCCATGGCAAGCTGTGTTACCACAAAGGTGACTAAATTCAGCACCTGGCTTCCGGTAGAGACGGCCGAAAGGCCGGATGTGGAACCAAACCGGCCCACAACCAACAGGTCGACGGCTCCGTAAGCAGCCTGCAAAATGAGTGCGCCAAGAATGGGTACCATAAACCAAAACAGCTTTTTTAAAATGCTGCCCTGAGTAAAATCAGCGTTCTGATTATTCAACGGTGATCCCTCCCTTGGACATGACTTCATAAAAGCGCTCAATGGTTCGAATGGTGCAGGCGGCATCCTCCTGGGAAATATCGCTGAGGAGCGGGGCAAGACGGCTAAAATATTGCTCGTTGTACCGTTTGGACAGCTGTTTTCCTGCCTGGGTGACGGAAATGTATGTGATGCGCCCGTCGTCAGGAGAGGTTTGCTTGCAGAGATAGCCCTTGGCCTGCATTTCCTTCACGGTTCGGGTCACGCCCGGGCGGGGCAGATTCAACGCATCGCTGATATCGGACACTTTCACCCGGGTTCCCTGTTGTTCCAGTGATTCAATGGTATCCAGATAGTGAATATAGGACGGAGTGACGCCCTGAGGCAGCGCCGGAAGCAGGTCCCGGATCCGCTTGGCCTGATAGCACGCGTCAAGCAGCGCCTTGATTGTCTTAATTTCCATTTATATGCCCTCCATATAGTTACCATTGGTAATTATATGGAGGGCAATTTTGTTTGTCAAGGGTTTATTTTTGAAGAGAATGGTCCCTGTATCGGAAAAAAGAAGAGGATGCCGTAAGAGCCATAGGCAGAGCAGGCAGCTTTCCCGCTGACAAAACGAGGAAAGATGTGCCTTGAAAATCCGAACAGGCCATAGTATAATAGCCGCTGGCGAAAAGCCAAAAAATGCGCTGCATCCTCCGAGGAGAGGAGCGGCAGCAGGAGGAATTGAATATGGGTAAGACAAAGACGAAGCTCACGTATCTCATTGAACTGGCGCTGCTGGTGGGCATCCTGCTGATGATGAACATCACAGGTCTGGCCATGATCCCGCTGCCCGGACAGTATGCGTCTATTATGACGGTGCCGGTGGCCGTAGGAGCCATGATGCTGGGGCCTCTGGCCGGCGGTGTTCTGGGCGGTGTGATGGGCTGTATCAGCTTTTACACGGCCATCAAGACCGGGTTCAGCACCCTGTTTCTGGCGGGCTACACCGGCGGCACGGTGGTACTGCTGAGCTTTGTAAATACGATCATTCCCCGCATCCTGATGGGCATCTGTGTGGGCTGGATTTTCCGGGCCGTGCACAAGATCGACCGGAGCAAGACCATCTCCTACTACATTGGAGGACTGGCCGCGCCGGTGCTGAACACCCTGTTCTACATGACGGTGCTGGTGATCATCTTCCTGAACGCCCCCACGCTCCAGGCCCTCTTGGGGGAGGAGCTGATGGCCAAGTTCCAGGACAACATCCTGTTGTTTGTGGCCGCCTATGTGGGCATCCAGGCTGTGATCGAGGCGGTGCTAGGCTGCGTGATCAGCGGCTCGGTGTGTAAGGCACTGCGGGTCGTAATGAAGCAATAAGAGACGGAGGAGACAGGCCGGATGGCAGGTCTCCTCCGATTTTTTACAGGGCTGCCTGAAAACAGAAATTTTGCGCAGCGCACAAAGGAGCATTGACAGCGGTCTGTTTTCATGGTATAAAGAAAATAATTTGACTGGAGTTTATCTGGCCAAGCATACTGGGACCACTCCTGCGGGAGTTAAGGCCATACGGACAGCCGGGTCCACTGCCGATTGGCGGGTATACCGCCTTATTGATTGAGTTAAAAGCTCAAATTTTATAAGTTGGTTACTTTATAACCGAAATGCGTATTTGCGCAGACTTGTGAAACGGTCAATAAGAGTAGTAAAAGTATCTTGTTGCTATATAGACTCTCAGTACCAGAATCATATTCCCTAAGCCCTTCCGCACCTGAAGTCCCCGTTCCGGCGGGAAAATTGTAAAATCCTGGAGAGGGCAGGGCGGGCATATCTGCTGATTCAAACACAAGCTGTACAAATACAGCTTGTGTTTTTTTGTTTTGGTGAGGTGTTGGCCAATGGAAAAGGAACGTATTCTGGATCAAAACCGGGCCCCCATCTACGAGGCCCTGCAGACTTTTCGGCAGATGCGGGTGGTGCCCTTCGACGTGCCCGGCCACAAGCGGGGCCGGGGCAACCCGGAGCTGACGGAGTTTTTGGGGGAGCAGTGCGTCAGCATTGACGTAAACAGCATGAAGCCCCTGGACAACTTGTGTCACCCCATCTCCGTCATCCGACAGGCGGAGGAGCTGGCCGCCGACGCCTTCGGGGCGGCCCACGCCTTTTTGATGGTGGGCGGGACCACCAGCTCGGTACAGACCATGGTGCTGTCGGTGTGCAAGCGGGGGGACAAGATCATCATGCCCCGCAACGTCCACCGCAGCGTCATCAACGCCCTGGTGCTGTGCGGCGCCATTCCCGTGTATGTAAACCCGGAGGTGGACCACCGCCTGGGCATCTCCCTGGGAATGAAGCGGGAGCAAGTGGCCAAGGCCATCCGGGAGAACCCGGACGCGGTGGCGGTGCTGGTGAACAACCCCACCTACTACGGCATCTGCTCCGACCTGCGCTCCATTGTGAAGATGGCCCACGAGGCGGGGATGTACTGCCTGGCCGACGAGGCCCACGGTACCCACTTCTACTTCGGCGAAAACATGCCTGTCTCCGCTATGGATGCCGGAGCCGATATGGCGGCGGTGTCCATGCACAAAAGCGGCGGCAGCCTCACCCAGTCCAGCCTGCTGCTTACCGGTCCGTCCATCCAGGAGGGCCACGTGCGCAAAATCATCAACTTGACCCAGACTACCTCCGGCAGCTATCTGCTCATGTCCAGCCTGGACATCAGCCGCCGGAACCTGGCCCTGCGGGGCAAGCAGGTGTTCCGCCAGGTGGTGGCCATGGCGGAGTACGCCCGGGAGGAAATCAACGCCGTGGGCGGCTACTACGCCTTCGGCCGGGAGCTGGTGAACGGGGACTCCATCTTCGACTTTGACCCCACCAAACTCTCCGTCCACACCCGGGACATCGGCTTGGCGGGCATCGAGGTCTATGACCTCCTCCGGGACGAGTATGACATCCAAATTGAGTTCGGCGACATCGGCAATATCCTGGCCTATCTGTCCATCGGCGACCGCTACCAGGAGCTGGAGCGGCTGGTGAGCGCCCTGGCGGAGATCCGCCGCCGTTACCAGACCGACAGCAGCGGCCTGATGAATCAGGAGTACATCGACCCCGAGGTGGTCACCAGCCCCCAGGAGGCCTTCTACGCCGACAAGCGCAGTGTCCCTCTGGCCGACAGCGTGGGCAAGGTGTGCAGCGAGTTTGTCATGTGCTATCCCCCGGGCATCCCCATTCTGGCCCCCGGCGAGCGTATTACCAAGGAAATTCTGGAGTACATCCAGTACGCCAAGGCCAAGGGCTGCTCCATGACCGGCCCCGAGGACCCGGACATTGAGCACATCAACATTCTGACCCAGGAGGTGGGCTGATGGAACTGTGGTTTAGTGAATTTCATACCCCTGACGTCAAGCACAGCCTGCGGGTCAACCGGCACCTCTACTCCAAGAAGAGCGACTACCAGCAGATCGACATCTACGATACCCCGGAGTTTGGCAAGGTGCTCACCCTGGACGGCAACGTGATGCTTACCGAGCGGGACGAGTTCATCTACGACGAGATGATCACCCACGTGCCCATGGCCGTCCACCCCAATGTCCAGGACGTGCTGGTCATCGGCGCGGGAGACGGCGGCGTGGTGAAGGAGCTGGCCCGGTACGAGTGCATCCAGTCCATCGACCTGGTGGAGATGGACGAGCAGGTGGTCAACGCTTGCCGCCAGTACCTGCCGGAAAACGCCTGCCGCCTGGACGACAAGCGGGTGCACATCTACTTTGACAACGCCCTGCGCTTCATCCGCCGCCGCAAGGCCCAGTATGACCTCATCATCGTGGACTCCACCGACCCCTTCGGCCCCTCCGAAGGCTACTTCACCCGGGAGTTTTACGGTATTTGCTATAACGCCCTGAAGGACGACGGAATTATGGTAAACCAGCAGGGCAGCCCCTTCTACCGCCACGACGCCCAGGCCATGCAGCGCAGCCACAAGCGCATCGTCAACACGTTCCCCATCAGCCGGGTCTACCAGGCCCACATCCCCACCTATGCCGCCGGCTACTGGCTGTTCGGCTTTGCCAGCAAGAAGTACCACCCCATCGATGATTTCGACCGGGAGAAGTGGCTCAAGCTGCATTTGAAAACCAAGTATTATACCGTCCGCCTCCACGCGGGAGCCTTCTTCCTGCCCGCGTTTTTGGAGGAGATGTTGGAGGAAGTAGAGTAATGAACCCGAATATTGAGACCTTTATCGGCTGCGACAGCAGTTTTGAAGAGGCAAAGATCGTCCTCTTCGGCGCCCCCTTCGACTCCACCACCAGTTTCCGTCCCGGCGCCCGTTTCGGCTCTTCCGCCATGCGCCACGAGAGCTTTGGCCTGGAGACCTACAGCCCCTACCAGGACAAGGACCTCACCGACTGCCGCATCTTCGACAGCGGCGATCTGGAGCTGTGCTTTGGTAGCGCGGAGCTGGCCCTTCTGGACATTGAGACCCGGGCGGAGGATATTCTGGCCGCGGGCAAGCTGCCCCTGCTGCTGGGGGGTGAGCATCTGGTGACCCTGGGCAGCTTCCGGGCGGTCCAGCGGCGCTATCCCGATGTCCACGTCATCCACTTTGACGCCCACGCTGACCTGCGGGACGACTACCTGGGCGCCAAGCTCAGCCACGCCTGCGTCATCCGCCGCTGCCATGAGTTGGTGGGGGATGAGCGCATCCACCAGTTCTGCATCCGTAGCGGCGACCGGGAGGAGTTCCGCTTTGCCAAGGTCCACACCGACCTGCACCCCTTCGACTTCCAGGGCCTGGAGGAGCTGACCCGGTGGCTGGCTCTCAGCGGCACGCCGGTGTACTTCACCATTGACCTGGACTGCCTGGACCCCTCCGTCTTCCCCGGCACCGGCACCCCCGAGGCGGGAGGCGTCACCTTCCCCCAGCTGCTGGAGGCCATCCAGCTGGTGGCCAAAACCAACGTGGTGGGAGCGGACGTGAACGAACTGGCCCCCATGCTGGACCAAAGCGGCGTGTCCACCGCCACCGCCTGCAAGGTGCTGCGGGAACTGCTGCTGGCCCTGTCCAAATAACGAAAAGCAAAAGGAAAAAACCAATTTTGACGATAAAGGAGAATAAACTATGAGCAGAGTTTTAGTCATCGGCTGCGGCGGCGTGGCCAACGTAGCTATCCGCAAGTGCTGCCAGGTCAGCGAGGTCTTTACCGAGCTGTGCATCGCCAGCCGCACCAAGTCCAAGTGTGACAAGCTGGCCGCCGAACTGGCCGGCAAGACCGCCACCAAGATCACCACCGCCCAGGTGGACGCCGACAAGGTGGAGGAAGTGGTCGCCCTCATCAAGAGCTACCAGCCCGACCTGGTGATGAACATCGCCCTGCCCTACCAGGACCTGACCATCATGGACGCCTGCCTGGAGTGCGGCGTCAACTACATGGACACCGCCAACTACGAGCCCGAGGACATCGAGGAGCCCGAGTGGAAGGCCGCCTATGAGAAGCGCTGCAAGGAGAAGGGTTTTTCCGCCTACTTCGACTACACCTGGCAGTGGGCCTACCGGGAGAAGTTCGAGAAGGCGGGCCTCACCGCCCTGCTGGGCTGCGGCTTTGACCCCGGCGTGACCCAGGCCTACTGCGCCTATGCCAAGAAGCACGAGTTTGACACCATCGACACCATCGACATCCTGGACTGCAACGGCGGCGACCACGGCTACCCCTTCGCCACCAACTTTAACCCCGAGGTGAACCTGCGTGAGGTGTCTGCCCCCGGCTCCTATTGGGAGGACGGACACTGGGTGGAGATCCCCCCCATGAGTATCAAACGGGAGTACAACTTCGACCAGGTGGGCGAGAAGGACATGTATCTGCTCCACCACGAGGAGATCGAGTCCCTGGCCGAGAACATCCCGGAAGTGAAGCGCATCCGCTTCTTCATGACCTTCGGTCAGAGCTACCTCACCCACATGAAGTGTCTGGAGAACGTGGGTATGCTGTCCACCACCCCCATCGAGTTTGAGGGCCAGCAGATCGTGCCCATCAAGTTCCTCAAGGCCCTGCTGCCCGATCCCGCCAGCCTGGGTCCCCGCACCCACGGCAAGACCAACATCGGCTGCATTTTCACCGGTAAGAAGGACGGCAAGGACAAGACCTACTACATCTACAACGTCTGCGACCACCAGGAGTGCTACAAGGAGGTGGCCAGCCAGGCCATCAGCTACACCACCGGCGTGCCCGCCATGTGCGGCGCTCTCATGCTGCTCACCGGCAAGTGGACCGAGAAGGGCGTACACACCGTGGAGGAGTTTGATCCCGATCCCTTCCTGGATGCCCTGGACAAGTACGGCCTGCCCCGCAGCGAGAACCACAACCCCGTGCTGGTGGACTGATGGGATATAAGACCTTACAAGATCCCCAGTTTGCGGGCCTTGGAAACTACGACCCCGAAGCCCTGTTTGCTGAGCTGCCCACCCCCGCCTATGTGATCGACCAGGAGCGGCTGCGGGAAAACGGCCAGGTGCTCGCCGCCCTGTCAGAGCGTACCGGGTGCCGGGTGCTGCTGGCCCAGAAGGCCTTCTCCAACTACGACTTTTATCCCCTCCTGGCCCCCTATTTGGCTGGCACCGAGGCCAGCGGCCTCTATGAGGCCCGGCTGGGCAAGGAGGAGATGCCTCAGGGTGAGGTCCATGTCTTCTGCGGGGCCTACCGCATGGACGAATTTGAGGAGCTCCTGCAATACGCCGACCACATCGTCTTCAACTCCATCCACCAGCTGAAAGCATTCGGTCCACGGAGCAGGGAGGCGGGCAAGAGCTTGGGCCTGCGCATTAATCCCCAGTGCTCCACCCAGGAGGGCCACGCCATCTATGACCCCTGCGCCCCCAGCAGCCGCATGGGAGTGACCCGGGACGTGTGGGACAAGGAGATGGACGAGGCTACCCTGTCCCTGCTGGACGGCCTTCACTTCCACACCCTGTGCGAGCAGAACTCTGACGATCTCCGCACCACCCTGGCGGCGGTGGAGGAGAAGTTCGGGGACATTCTGCCCCAAATGAAATGGCTCAACATGGGGGGCGGGCACCACATCACCCGCCCGGACTACGACCTCAATACCTTGGAGGCGTGCATCCGACACGCTCAGCAGGCCTGGGGCGTCACCGTCTACCTGGAGCCTGGGGAGGCGGTGGCCCTGAACGCGGGCTACTTTGTCAGCCGGGTGCTGGACATTGTGGAAAACAGCGGCACCCAAATCGCCATTCTGGACGCCAGCGCCGCCTGCCACATGCCCGATGTGCTGGAGATGCCCTACCAGCCCCCCATCCTGGGGGCCGACACCGAGCCGGGCGAGGGGTACCCCTTCCGTCTGGCCGGTCCCACCTGCCTGGCGGGCGATGTGGTGGGGGACTACTCCTTTGAGAGCGAGCTGCATGTGGGCGACCTGGTCCTCTTTGGAGACATGGCCATCTACACCACCTGCAAAAACAACACCTTCAACGGCATGCCGCTGCCCGATCTCTGGCGGCTGGACCGGGCGGGAAATCTCACCAGACTGACCCAATTTGGTTATCAGGACTTTAAAATGCGCCTAGGACGCCCCTGAGCGGCCCGGAAACC